>FWWL01000632.1_pt1 | contig 24849 bp, 17 predicted proteins | sample 2228331 | NCBI WGS metagenome assembly FWWL01 (sample SAMEA103939775, study PRJEB20133) | metagenome | reverse complement strand
TTCCCGCGGATCTTGCGGGAACGCCCTGCCTCACTCGGCTTCAACGAGCCCGGCATGGGCGAGACCTGCTACCCTAATTCCGCGGCGACATGCGGTCCGGTGGCGGCGCGTGCAAACCCGCCGCGTTTCAGGCGGCAATCGGCTCAGACACGAAAAAGGCCACCGGGGGAGCACCCCGGTGGCCTGACGCGCTTTGCGGCGATCTAGAACTTCGCTTCGGCGAGGATGGTGAAGGAGCGGCCACGCGGGTCGGCGACCCGCGGTTCCCACGAACTGCCCGCGCCGGTGTTGCTGTCGTAGGTGATCGCGAATGGCGGATCGGTGTCGAAGATGTTCTTCACCCCGGCGGTGATCTTGAACTGATCGCCGATCCTCTGCGACAGCGAGAGGTTGTAGGTGATGTAGGATTCGACCCGTTCGTTGAAATCTGGCCGCGTCACCGTGCCGTTGGCAATGCCGGGCAGCGCCTGGTTGGCATAGCCGTCGCGGTAGATCTGCGAGAAGGTCGCCTGGAACCCGTCGCGCGCGTAGCTGACCCAGGCATTGTGCTTCCATTCCAGCCCGAGATCGCCGGCGAAGGTGAACTTGCCGATGAGGTCGTCGAACGGGGCCGCCGGGGCCAGGCGCTCCTCCTTCTTGAGCAGCCAGGTGCCGTCCATGCCGATATCGAAGCTGCCGCCAAGCCCGTCGACCCCGCCGCGCAGCGAGATTTCGAGGCCTTCTGTCCGGCGCGCCCCGATATTGTCGGCAGTGAGGTCGATCAGCGTCAGCACTCCGTTGGTGCGTGTAAAGCGGTCCGGATCGACGAAGGCGATGTTGTCGAGCGCCTGGCGCAAGGTGAGGGCGCCGATCACGTCGTCGACATCGATCGACCAGTAATCGACCGAAGCGCTCCAGCGCGGATGCGGGCGCAGCACGACCCCGACGGAAAATTGCTCGGACGTTTCCGGTCCGAGATCGGGGTTGCCGCCGCTCAGCGTATCGGGAGTGATCGCCGCGCAGCCCGGCAGCGTGCTCACGGCGCGCGACGGGCAGGTGGTCGGATCGACCAGAGTGTTGCCCGGATTGGGGCTCTGGCTGACACCATTGAACAACTGGTTGAAGGTCGGCACGCGGAAGCCCGTGTTGTACGACCCGCGGAACAGCAGCCAGTCGGCTGGCTGGAACTTGGCGCTGAACTTGGGATTGAAGGTGCTGCCGAAGCCGCTGTAATCGTCGATGCGGCCGGCGGCAGTGATCTCCAGCATGTCGAAGATCGGCAGCAGCACTTCGACATAAGCCGCCTTGGTCGTGCGCGACACGCCGTCGAGCGCGTTGGCATTGTCGAAGGCGACGTTGAAGATTTCGGGCTGCGAAATATCGGCGTCGGGCGATCCGTTGAAGCTGTAGCCTTCGCGCCGGTAATCGACGCCCATGGCCACCTGGACCGCGCCGCCGGGCAGGTCGAACAGCGACCCGGAAACCGACGCGTCGAACTGCCACACGTCGTAGACGCCGCCGTAAAGCGTGGTGCCGTCGGCCGAGACGGAATCGAGCAGGGCCAGCTCTTCGGGCGTCTTGGTGGTCGAGAAGATGTTGATGAGGCCGCTATTGAGCAGGCCGACGATGCCCGGTGCCGAGGCCCCCGGCGCGGTCGGCGCGCGCGGATCGATCTGGCCCGAAGCGGTGGCACCGGTACCCGAGGCGAGCGCCCGCGCCGTGGACGAGAATATCCCGCGATAGGCGTAGCCGGTGCCGAGCACGGAATTGGCCTCGCTTTCGGCGTAGGATCCGCCGATGCGGTAATCCCACGTTCCGCCCAGCGGCCCATCGGCGAAAAGGCCGGCGCGGAAGGTCTGCGTGTTGGTCACATACTCGCGCGGACCGCAGGCCGTGCAGCGCCAGCGATAGGCGATCGGCTTGCCATAATTGGCGGCGATTGCCGGGAATTGCGCGACCAGCTGGTTGTAGACGCTGTTGTAGACCGCGGCCGTATTGGCATTCAGCGGGTAATAGAGCGGCGTCGTCGAATTGTTGCCGGAATACTGGTTGGCGGAGAACCGCTTGGCGGAATCGGCATCGGACCCCGTGACTTCGGCCGTAACCGTGTGGTCGCCCAGCGCCAGCGATCCGCGACCGTAATAGGTCAGCGTGTCGATCGGCTGCTGCAGAACGGCGGCCCGGCCGGTGTCCCAGGCGCAGGCATAGAAAGCGGAATTGTTGGCCCACAGCTGGTGATCGAAGGCCATGCCCCCGTCGAAGCTTTCGCAGCCCGCGCCGCCGGGCAGGTCGAGCGTATTGATGCCCTGCGTCGCTTGGAAGGTTTGCCCGGGAATCGGCAGCGGAACGCCGCTGAGCAGGCTGCCGGTGCGGGCGAAGATTGCGTTGGCGCCGGTCGGGAAGAGCGTGGCGATGGGCGTTCCGCGGGTGTCGATGGACAGGCCGCGGTTCGGCTGGTTGCCGTTGACGAAGTCCCGGTCGGCCCCGCGCTGCGCGCCGCTCCAGCTCTTGCTGACCGAGGCCATGACGTTGAAGCCTTGCTCCGTAAGATCGCCGAACCCCGCCGTGCCGGTGATGCGGTAGATGGGGCTGTCGCCTTCCTCGGTGATGTCGGTGAAGCCGCTCAGCGCCACGCCCTGGAAATCGGTCTTGGTGATGAAGTTGATGACCCCGCCGATGGCGTCGGTGCCGTAGATCGCGGATGCGCCGTCCTTCAGCACCTCGACCCGCTCGATCGCGGCGAAGGGTATCTGGTTCACGTCGACTGCGGAACCGGTAAGCCCGTGGGCCGCGACCCGCCGGCCGTTCAGCAGGACCAGCGTCGCCGCCGAGCCCTGTCCGCGCAGGTTCGCCGCAGACAGGCCGTTGGTGCCGCGCTGGGCGCCGCTGGTGACATCGGAGTTGGAGGCAAGGTTGTCCGCCCCGTTTCCGTTGGTGGAAAGGTAGGAGATCAGCTGTTCGGGGCTGTTGATGCCCTCGCGCGTCAGGTCGTCGGTCGTGACAATGGTCAGCGGCAGCGCGCTACGCAGCGGATCCTGCTTGATACGCGATCCGGTTACGACGATCTGCGTTCCCGCCGCATCCTCGTCGGAAAGTATCGTGTCCTCGTCCGACTGGGCCATATCCTGCGCAGCGAGCGGCGCGGCGAGCGCGATGACAGCAGCGGCGGTGGTGCTGGCGAGTGCCAGACGAAGCATTGCGGTGGTGCGCATGAAAACCCCCTGATCGATCCCCAAAGAAAGGAGTTTGCAGCACTTCTGCCGCGTCTGGCAAGTCAATACCGATGGCTTGCGCACAAGGGCGCGCGAACTCATAAGGGCCGGCGTGAAACCTGCGGGCCATGCAGCCGGAAGAGGGATGGGCGATGCGATTGCCGATGCGGATCGGGGCTGCTCTGGCGCTGTGCACGCTGGCCACGATGCATAGCGCGAATGCGCAGGAGGCCGCGGCGGCGGTGCGGCAGGACCCGGTCGCCGCGGTAAGGGTGGTCTTCACGAAAGACGGCGCGATGCAGGTGGCGTCTGCGGGATTAGCGGACATGCGGACAGGCCGGGCGGTCTCGCCCGACGATCCGGTGCGGATCGCCTCGATCTCGAAGCTGGTGGCCGCGCTCGCCGTCATGCGGCTCGTGGAACAGGGAACATTGTCGCTCGACGAAGATGTCTCGCACCGGCTCGGCTGGCGGTTGCGCAACCCCGCCTATCCGGACGTGCCTATCACGCTGCGGCTGCTGCTGTCGCACCGATCGAGCCTGACCGACACCGTCGACTACGTGCTTCCCCTCGATGCCGATATGGCCGGCGTGCTGGCCGACCCGGCGGCATGGGATGCGCGGCATCGCCCGGGTACGTTCTTCCGCTACACCAATTTCAACTTCCCGGTGATTGCCGCTGTGATCGAAAAGGCGACCGGCGAGCGGTTCGACCGGGCCGCGCGGCGGCTGGTGTTCGATCCGCTTGGGATAGAAGCGTGCTTCAACTGGGCGGATTGTTCGCCGTCCCTCGCGGCGCGTGCGGTGGTGCAATATCGCGAACGCCAGCCGACCCGCGACGATCATGGTGAAGCGATGCCGGAATGCGCCGTCACGCCGGCTGCCGATGGCACGTGCGATATCGATGCTCGTTGGCAGGCGGGCCGTAACGGCGCGATATTCTCGCCCCAAGGGGGTTTGCGGATCTCGATGCTCGGGCTCGCGAAGATCGGCCGCCTGCTGCTCGGCAAGGGTACGGTCGACGGGGTGCAATTGCTGCAGCCCTCGTCGGTCGAGGCCATGACGGAGCCGCTGTGGACATTCGACGGTCGGAACGGCGAAACCGACGAGGACGACGGCAGCGGCTACAACGAGTCTGGCTTCATGTGCCGCTACGGGCTGGCAGTGCAGACGCTGGCGACCCCGAAGGAGGGATGCCACGACGATCCCTTTGGCGACGGCCGCCCGCGCGTGGGCCACGCGGGCAGCGCCTACGGGGTGAAGTCCGGGCTGTGGCTGGACATGGAGCGGGGCGAGGGGGTCGCCTATTTCGCCACCGACGTGCTCGATGCCGACGCGGGCAGCCGCTCCGCCTTTACGCGGGTAGAGGAAATGCTGGCGCGCGGCGACGACATCCGGACCGCCCGCGACAACCAGCAATAAACCGCGAGCGGAGCCGCTGTCCTACATCCACTCTGGGAGATACGACGGCCTGTCCCCGATTGTGCAGCGACAGAAAGCCTCGCATGACCCCTTTTCCGGAAGGTCACACCGGCGGCTCGAATTCTCGAGCCAAGACACTGATTGCGCACAGTTTAGCCGGAAAGTCACAGTTTCCTATCCGAAGGTTGGTGTGACAGCGGGGAAGGGCGGCCATAGTCGCTGTCAGGATTTCGGAAACATTGTCCGGCGCGGACCGAGGTAGCCGAACAGATAGGCACCGACCTTGCGCATCTGGATTTCCTCTGCCCCTTCGGTGATCCGGTAGCGGCGGTGATGGCGATAGATGTGCTCGAACGGCTTGTGCCGCGAATAGCCGATCCCGCCGTGGACCTGCATCGCCCGGTCCGCCGCCTGGCACACCAGCCGGTTCGCCCAGTAATTGCACATGCTGACCTTGTCGGAGATCGTCTTCTCGATCTCCTCGTGCGGCATGTTCTCCATCTCCCATGCGGTCTTGTAGATCAGCAGGCGCAGCATCTCGCATTGGGTCGCCAACTCGACGAGCGGGAACTGGATTGCCTGGTTGCGCGCCAGTTCCTCGCCGAAGGGCTTACGCTGTCGGGCATATTTCACGCTTTCCTCGACGCAGAACTGCGCCGCGCCGAGGCTCGACGCTGCCTGGCGGATGCGGTTCTGGTGGACGAAGCTTTGCGCCAGCGCCAGCCCGCGCCCCTCCTGCCCAAGGATCGCGCTGTCGGGCACCCAGACATTGTTGACGCTGAGCCGCGGGTGATCGGTCGGCATGTTGAAGGTCCACATCCACTCCTCGATTTCGAGGCCCGGCGTGGGGTTGGGGACGAGGAAGCAGGTGATCCCGCTGGCATCGCCATCCTTGCCGCTGGTGCGGGCGAACATGGCGCAGTGGGTCGCGACATGCATGCCGGTGATCCACATCTTCTCGCCATCGATACGCCAGCCATCGACCCCGTCGCGAATCTCCCGCACGGCCTTGGTTTCCATGTGGGTCGCATCGCTCCCGTGGTGCGGTTCGGTCAGCCCGAAAGCGACGCGGCGGGTGCCCTCGAACCCGCCGAGGATGTATTCCTGCTTCTGCTCCTCGGTGCCCCATTGTTCGAACATTTCGACGAAGGGGAAATTGCCGACGATCGAGTGTTCGTTCTGCAAATCGTTGTGCAGCCCCAGCCCGCGCTGCGCGAAACGGTCGCGGATCACCGCCATCCACAGGTTGGAACCATCCTTGCCGCCGTATTTCTTGGGCGCGGAGAAGCGCCAGTGCCCCGCCTTGTCGGCGCGCCGCTTGGCCTCGACCAGGAGCTGCTCCCATTCATGGCGCGGCAGCCCGCCGGCCTCGAAATTGGTCCGCGCCCATTCGCGGCGATGGTCGAAGAAGCGGATGTTGTCGTCCGCCTGCTCGAGCGGGATGATTTCCGCCTCGATGAAGGCGACCAGCTCAGCGTAGTAGTCTTCAAGCGCCTTCGGTATTGTGAAATCCATCGCTCAGTCCTCTCCGGTCCATTTCCTGCGCGCCACGGCGAGCGCGGGGTACTTGGGTACGTCTTCTTCGAGCTTTTCGAGCGCGCGAAGGCGCAGCTCGTGGAGCAGGTCGCCCGAGGCCAGGTCGGACTTGCCGGTAAAGATGTCTTCGCATAGCGCGGCATCGGTCGTGGGACGGCGGAACGGCCGATCCTCGCGTGCCAGCATGCCGAGCGCATTGCGGGCCACGGCCAGCTGGAAGCGGTCGTGCCCTTCGACCTTGTCCTTGAGGGTCGCGAGCCATTCCGAAACGGCAGTGGCTATCTCGCCATATCCCGCCTCGCCGCGGCGGGTTTCCTGATAGACCGTACCGGCAGGCACGCGGTCGAGCCGGCCGTCGCGCAAGGCCGCGGGCGCATCCTCTTCCAGCAGCATCAAGAGGTCGAGTTCGTTCTCGCTGGTTCGCCTCGAGATGACGACACGCTCCAGCATCCGGTCTTCGCCGCGCCGCCAGAAGTCGGCCATGCGGATGCAGCCCAACGCCCACCACACCGTGCGATAGATCATCCAGAAGCGAAACCGGGCACGGTCGACCGGTTCGCCGCCCGCAGCCCCATAGGCGGCGAAATAGTCTTCCAGCGACCCCAGACCCAGCGCCGGCCGATCGTAGCGGGCAAAGCGCCACACCGCCATGCAGCCGAAGGCGAGATCCTCGTGCCGGTCGCCGAAATGGGCCAGCTCCCAGTCGAGCACGCCGGTAAGATGCGAATCCTCGGCAAGGATATTGCCGAGCCGGTAATCGCCATGGTTGAGCACAGGCGTCGCCGCCTCGGGCACATTGTCCATCAGCCAGCGCAGCCCAAGCGCGATGATCGGGCGGTCGCCGCCGGCATCCTCGAACTGCTGGCGAAGGCCCGCAATCCCTTCGACATAGTCCATGGTCGGGATGGCATCGGGCAGCGCGGCTGGATCGAGCGAATGGATTCGGGCAAGGTCGCCGGCCACTTCGCGCAGCAATTGGTCCGGCTGCTCCATCACCAGGATCGCCCTGGGATCGGGTGTGCCGGGCAGGGCGCGCATAACGAAGCCGCTGCCGATCCCGTCCTGGGGAGACAGTTCGGCCACCACTTCGGGCGCCTTGACCTCGGCGGCGTGCGCCGCGCGGATCACTGCAGCTTCGACATCGTGGCCGTAGGGCCGCCCTTCCATGAAGGCGAGGCTTGGCGCGCGGCGCAGCACGAAATCCTCGCCGCCGGCTGAAAAGCGCCAGCTTTCCATCGTCGCGCCGCCGGTGAGCCGGTGCAGGCCATGGATGTCGGGACGACCGACGCGGGCCATGGCGGCAGCCAGCCCTTCGGCCAGCATGCGAATCGTCTCGTTCTCTCCCATCGGTGCCGATGGTTGCAGTGCAATCGGCAAGGCACAAGCCCGCGGATCGCAGATCGCGCTGCCTCGCGGCGTTGACTTGCATGCCGTCAATATTAGATATTGCGAATATGTCGAACAGCGCGCCCCGTTCCGCCCACGATCCCGCTCTCGAGCAGACGGCAGCGCAGATCGGGCGCGCACTCGCGGAGCCGGAACGTCTGCGTCCGACCATTGCCGGCTTCTTCGACGAAGCGACCAATACCATCAGCTATGTCGTCCACGACCCTGCCAGCAGCGCAGCCGCAATCATAGATTCCGTGCTCGATTACGATGCAGCGTCGGGACGGACCGCGTGCACGTCGGCCGATATCATCGTCGAGTACGTTCGGAAGAATGGGTTGGACGTCGTCTGGTTGATCGAAACCCATGCCCATGCCGACCATCTTTCCGCCGCACCCTATCTGCAGGAAAAGCTCGGCGGCAAGATGGCGATCGGGCGCGAGATCGTGCGGGTGCAGGAGACGTTCGGCACGCTGTTCAACGCAGGGACCGAATTCCAGCATGACGGTTCGCAGTTCGATCATCTGTTCGACGATGGCGACACATTCGCTCTCGGGCATCTCGAAGGCATCGCTTTGCACGTTCCGGGACACACTCCGGCAGACATGGCGTTCATCATCGGTGATGCCGCCTTCGTCGGCGATACGCTGTTCATGCCGGACTATGGTACCGCAAGGGCGGATTTTCCTGGTGGCGACGCGCGGCAACTCTACCGTTCGATCCGTCGTCTCCTGACCCTGCCCGACGACACGCGGATCTTCCTGTGCCACGATTACAAGGCGCCGGGGCGCGACGATTATGCGTGGGAGACGACCGTGGGGCTGCAACGCACGGGCAATGTCCACGTCCGCGACGGAGTGAGCGAGGATGAGTTCGTGGCGATGCGGACCGCGCGCGACCAGACGCTGGCCATGCCAAAGCTGATCTTGCCGAGCGTGCAGGTCAACATTCGCGGAGGCCGCCTGCCGGAGCCGGAGGACAATGGCGTGAGTTACATCAAGATACCGGTGAACCGGCTGTGATCCTGCCCGGCTATCCCGATGCTGCGCCCATTGCCGGTTTGGCCGGCGGTGCGATGATCGGAATCGCTGCCGCAATCATGCTGCTGGGTGCGGGACGCATCGCCGGCGTGTCCGGCATTCTCGGGCGGGCGATCTGGGGCAGCGGTCCCGGTATGACCCGGACCGCGGCCTGGGCTTTCGTCATCGGCCTGCCGCTCGGCGCCGCGATCGCGACGCTCGCGTTGGGCGGAGCGGATGGGCGCTTTGCCAATCCGGTCATTCTGGTGGTTGCCGGGCTGATAGTCGGCGTCGGCACAAGGCTCGGCAGCGGCTGCACTAGCGGACATGGAGTCTGCGGAGTCAGCCGCCTCTCGCCCCGCTCGATCGTCGCGACGCTGGTGTTCATGATCACCGGTATCGCCACTGTCGCCGCCATGAATGCGCTCGGGATCGAGGTGTTGCGATGAACCGCGAGATCTATCCTTCTCTGCTTGCGGGCGCGGTATTCGGGGCCGGCCTGACCGTCGGGGGCATGACCGATCCGGCGCGTGTGCGCGGGTTTCTAGATCTCTTCGGTGACTGGGATCCGACACTCGCCTTCGTCATGGGCGGCGCGGTGCTGGTGATGGCCATCGCCTGGCGGATACAGCCGAAGCTGGCCAAGCCGCTTTTCGGCGAGAAATTTTCCGTGCCAGACCGGACGGATCTTACCCCGTCGCTTGTCGGGGGCGCTGCCCTGTTCGGCATCGGTTGGGGCATTGCCGGCCTCTGTCCAGGGCCTGGCCTCGCCGCCCTCGCGATTGCGCCGGTGCCGGCTGCACTCTTCTGCATCGGCCTTGCCGGCGGGATGGGCGCGGTCCGGCTATTCGAGAGGTGATGGCATCATTCGCCCGCGAAGAGGGTGCAGAGCGTCTCCAGCAAGCGGCGGGCTTCGTCGCTGCTGAGCGAGTACCGCACGAACTGAGCCTCGCGGCGTGTGTCGACGATCCCGGCCTTGCGCAGAATGGCGAGATGCTGGGACACTGCCGACTGCGACATTGCCACCGCGTCGCACAGTTCGCCGACCGTACGCTCCCCATCGCTGATCATGCAGAGGATCTGGAGGCGTGCGGGATTGGCCATCACGCCGAGCAGCGCGCTGGCGGCCTTGGCATTCGCCTGCACGATGTCGGTCGGCAATTGCATGGACGCTCCTCACAAGGTCGGCGGCTCCGAACTATGTTCGCAGTCTCTCAAGTGCAAGAAGCTGTCGGAAAGTCCAACGGTGGACATAAGAGGCGGCTTGCGCCAGTAGCAGAGCACGCACGGCACTGTTAGACCGCCGGGACGAGGCACTGAGGGGAGCCATGGGGTTCAATCCGTTCGAAACCGTGCAGGAGGACGTGGCGCTTTCGCCGAAGGTCTCCGAAGAGGTCAAGACCTCGACCTGCTACATGTGCGCCTGCCGCTGCGGCATCAGGGTCCACCTCAAGAACGGCCAGATCCGCTATATCGAAGGCAATCCCGATCACCCGGTCAACAAGGGCGTGCTGTGCGCCAAGGGCAGCGCGGGGATCATGCACCAGCGTTCGCCGGCAAAGCTGACCAAGCCGCTGCTGCGGGTGGGCGAACGGGGTTCGGGCGAGTTCAGGGAAATCGAGTGGGACGAGGCGCTGGAACTGGCGACCGGGTGGCTCGGTGACGTGCGCCAGCGCGATCCCAGCAAGCTGGCCTTCTTCACCGGGCGCGACCAGTCGCAGTCGCTCACCGGCTGGTGGGCGACCCAGTTCGGAACGCCCAACTTCGCCGCGCACGGCGGCTTCTGCTCGGTCAACATGGCGGCGGGGGGCCTCTACACGCTGGGCGGGGCCTTCTGGGAATTCGGCGAGCCCGACTGGGAGCTTACCAAGTACCACATGATGTTCGGCGTTGCCGACGACCACGATTCCAACCCGATCAAGATGGGGCTGGGCAAGCTCAAGACGCGCGAGGGCACCAAGTTCGTATCGGTCAATCCGGTCCGCACCGGCTACAGCGCGATCGCCGACGAATGGATCGGCATCCGCCCCGGCACGGACGGGTTGTTGCTGTTCGCGATCATCCACGAACTGCTCCGCGCCGAGAAGATCGATTTCCCCTACCTTGCCCGCTATTCCAATGCGCCCTGGCTGGTGATCCGCGAGCCGGGCGCGACGGACGACGGGCTGTTCCTGCGCCACGAGGACGGCCAGCCGCTGGTCTGGTGCCTCGACGAGAAGCGCGCCCGCCGCGCCAATGCGGTGCACAGGACCCCGGCCTTCGCAGGAGAGCGAGAGGTCAACGGACGCAAGGTCGTGCCGAGCTTCCAGATCCTTGCCGAGCGTTATCTCGACCCGCAATACGCGCCCGAAGCCGTGGCCGAGACCATCGGCGTCCCGGCCGATACCATCCGCCGCATCGCCGCCGAACTGGCCGAAGTCGCGTTCGAGCAGGAAATCGTGATCGATCAGCCGTGGACCGATAGCTGGGGCCGCAAGCACAAGACGATGGTTGGCCGACCGGTCAGCTTCCATGCGATGCGAGGGATTTCGGCGCATTCGAACGGCTTCCACACCTGCCGTGCGATCCACATCCTGCAGGCTTTGCTGGGCAGCGTCGATGTGCCCGGAGGCTGGCGCTACAAGGCGCCGTTTCCCAAGCCGGTCCCGCCGGGCATCAAGCCCGCATGGCCGCAGGCCGAGGCGGGCGTGCCGCTTAAAGGTCCGCCGCTCGGCTTCCCCAAATCGCCGCAAGACCTCATCGTCGATCACCATGGCGAACCGCTGCGGATCGACAAGGCCTATAGCTGGGAACATCCTCTGGCGCTCCATGGCCTGATGCACATGGTGCTGCACAATGCGGCAGGGCAGGATCCCTACGGCATCGACGTGCTGTTCATGTTCATGGCCAACATGGCCTGGAACAGCTCGATGAACATCCCTGAGACACTCGGCTACTTTACGGCGAAACGCGAGGACGGCGAATATGTGATCCCGAAGATCATCTATTCCGACACCTTCTGGTCGGAGACGGTACCCTATTGCGACCTGATCCTGCCGGATACGACCTATCTCGAGCGGTTCGATTGCATCTCCATGCTCGACCGGCCGATCAGCTCTGCCCATGGCGGCGGGGACTCGATCCGCCAGCCCGTGCTCGAACTCGACCGCGATGTCCGCCCCTTCCAGACCGTGTTGCTCGATCTGGGCGCGCGGCTTGGCCTGCCGGGCATGACCAATGCGGATGGCTCGGCCAAATATCCGGGCGGGTACGAGGACTACATCGTCAATCACGAACGTGCGCCGGGTGTGGGGCCGCTGTCGGGCTGGCGCGGCAAGGATGGCAGCAAGTCAGGCGTCGGCGAGGTCAATCCCGACCAGATCCAGCGCTACATCGAGAACGGCTGCTTCTGGCACGAGGAACTGCCCAAGGCGGCGCAATACTTCAAATTCGCCAACCGGCAATACCTTGAATATGCAGAGAAAATGGCGTGGATCGGCCATGCCGACCCGATCGTGTTCCAGCTCTATAACGAGGACTTGCAAACCTTCCGCCTCGCCGCGCGTGGGCACGGCGCGGTGCAACCGCCCGAGGAGCACCGCCAGCGAATCGACACCTATTTCGACCCGCTGCCGATCTGGTACCAGCCCTTCCTCGAAGCGCAGGAAGGCGGCGACGAGTTTCCCGTCCATGCGCTGAGCCAGCGGCCCATGCACATGTACCACAGCTGGGGCAGCCAGAACGCTTGGCTGCGGCAGATCACCAGCGCCAACAAGCTCCACGTCCATCGTAAACTTGCGGAAAAACATGGCCTTGCCGATGACGACTGTGTCTGGATCGAGAACCCGCGCGGCCGCGTCAAGGCGCAGGTAAAGCTGGTAACGGGCGTAAACGAGAATGTAGTCTGGACATGGAACGCGATAGGCAAACGTAAAGGTGCGTGGGCGCTCGATCCCGAAAGTCCTGAAATGACGCGCGGTTTCCTCCTGAACCACATCATCACGGAAATGCTGCTGCCGGAAAAAGGCTCGCCGGCCTATTCCAACTCCGACCCGGTCACCGGCCAGGCGGCTTGGTACGACCTGCGGGTGCGGCTGCGCAAATGTGCGGCGCATGAGGCGGGCGAGACCGAGCCGATGTTCGAGCCTCTGGCGCGCTACAAGCGCGGGCCGGAGGGGCCGTCCGATTTCGGCAAGGCGCTCAAAGGGTCGCTGAAGGGAGAGCCGGCATGACCGACCTGCCAAAATGCTCCGACACGAAGCTCGGCCTCGTCATCGATCTCGATATCTGCGTCGGCTGCCATGCCTGCGCGGTAAACTGCAAGGAATGGAACACGGCGGGCAAGAGCGCGCCGCTGACCGACTACGATCCCTACGGCAAGAAGCCCGACGGGGTCTGGTTCAACCGCATCCATACCTATGAGACCACCGACGACGCGGGGCAGGGGCAGACCGTCCACTTCCCGCGCTCGTGCCTGCACTGCGAGGATGCGCCCTGCGTCACCGTGTGCCCGACCGGCGCCAGCTACAAGCGGACCGAGGACGGCATCGTGCTCGTCAACGGGGACATCTGCATCGGTTGCAAGCTGTGCAGTTGGGCCTGCCCTTATGGCGCGCGCGAATATGACGAGCAGGAAGGCGTGATGAAGAAGTGCACGCTCTGCATCGACAAGATCTACAACGAGAACCTGCCCGAGGAGAGCCGGGTCCCGGCCTGCGTTTCGACCTGCCCTTCAGGCGCACGCCACTTCGGCAACCTCGGCGATCCGGAGAGCGACGTATCGAAGCTGGTCGCGGCGCGCGGCGGGTACGACCTGATGCCGGAACAGGGTACGAGGCCGACCAACAAGTATCTCCCTCCGCGCCCCCGCCAGCGCGGCGAGGAGGGGAAGGCGCCGCGCATGTTGGGACATACCGAAACAGCCACCGACGGTGCGGGCCTGATCGCCCGCTGGGTCGACAAGATCCTGTCGTGATGGACAAGTTGCAAATCTCGGCCTCGTCATTGCGAGCGAAGCGAAGCAATCTAGCAATGCGCGCTGTGACGCTTTGCAACCTTGGACGATGGATTGCCGCGTCGCCTACGGCTCCTCGCAATGACGGGAAACGGGGGAGTTAGGGTAGGCCATGCATCCGGCGAGATCCGTCATCTTCTTCACTACCGCCAGCGGGGCGGGTTATGGCCTGATGGTCTGGCTTGCAGTGCTTGGTGCCATGGGATTGCTGCCGCAGGACACGGCGTTCGGGCTCGTCAGCTTCGGGCTGGGCTTCGCGCTGATTGTCGGCGGGCTGCTGTCGTCTACCTTCCACCTCGGTCATCCGGAGCGCGCATGGCGAGCCTTGTCGCAATGGCGATCGAGCTGGCTCTCGCGCGAGGGTGTTGCAGCGATCCTTGCATTCATCCCGCTCGGCCTGTTTGCGCTGACGTGGGTTTTCCGGCTGGCTGAGCCGCAAATTGCGGTGGCGCTGGGACTGGCAGGCGCGGCGATGAGCCTGCTGACCGTCTTCACCACCTCGATGATCTACGCCTCGCTGAAGACAATCCCGGCTTGGCACAACGGCTGGACGGTGGCGGGCTACCTGACCTTCGGGCCCATGAACGGAGCCGTGATCCTGACCGCGCTCTTGCTCCTGTTCGGCTACGACGTCGCGGCAGCCATGATGGCGGCCGGCGCCATGGTTCTTCTGGCCGCGGGCCTGCTGGTCAAACTGCTCTATTGGCGCGCAATCGATCGGGCCGCTCCCGTCAGCACGATCGGCTCCGCGACGGGCCTCGGGCACCTCGGCAGGGTCGAGATGAGCGCGAGCCCGCACGACATGGACAATTACCTGCTGCGCGAAATGGGCTTCCGGATCGCCCGCAAGCATGCTGCCAAGCTGCGGGCGATCGCGCTCGCCCTGGGCTTTGTCGCGCCGTTCGCCTGCCTCCTGCTGTCGCTGCTGATCGGAAACCCGGTGCTTGCGGCGGCGCTCACCGTTTTGGCGTGGCTCGCCTGCCAGACCGGTATCACCGCCGAGCGCTGGCTGTTCTTCGCCGAAGCGAAGCACGTCGTGACGCTCTACTACGGCGAGCAGGCCGCCTGAGCCGAATGTCTAGCCCAGGCGATCCCGCGCCTCGATGAACACCGCAACCGCCCGGTCGATCTCGTCTCGGGTCAGCGCGGACGACATCTGCGTGCGGATGCGCGCCTGCCCCTTGGGCACGACGGGGAACGAGAAGGCGGTGACAAAAATGCCCGCCTCGCGCGAATAGGCGGCGAAGTCCGAAGCCTTTTTCGCATCGTACAGCATGATCGGGATGATCGGGTGCTCGCCCGGCAGGACGTCGAACCCGGCTGCCTCGAGCTTGCCGCGGAAATAGGCGGTGTTGTCCCACAGCGCCGCGCGCTGTTCGCTGCGCCGGGCGAGTTCGAGGGCCTTGAGCGAACCGGCCACCACGGGCGGGGCGACCGAGTTCGAAAACAGGTAGGGCCGCGAACGCTGGCGCAGCAGGGCGACCACTTCCTTGCGCGCGCTGGTGTAACCGCCGCTCGCCCCGCCCAGCGCCTTGCCCAGCGTTCCGGTGGTGATGTCGACGCGGTCCATGCAGCCGCGATATTCATGGGTGCCGCGCCCGTTGGCGCCGAGGAAACCGGTGGCGTGGCAATCGTCGAAATGCACCAGCGCGCCGTATTTGTCGGCCAGGTCGCAAATCTCGTCGAGGCGGGCGATGTAGCCGTCCATCGAGAACACGCCGTCGGTGGTGATCAGCTTGAACCGCGCGCCGGCGGCGTCGGCTTCCTTCAGCCGTTCTTCCAGCTCGCCCATGTCGTTGTTGGCGTAACGATAGCGCTGGGCCTTGCTCAGCCGCACGCCGTCGATGATGCTGGCATGGTTGAGCGCGTCCGAGATGATGGCGTCTTCCGCCCCCAGCAGCGTCTCGAACAGCCCGCCGTTGGCATCGAAGCACGACGGATAGAGGATGGTGTCCTCGAACCCGACGAAATCCGAAATGCTGGCTTCGAGCTGCTTGTGCTGGTCCTGCGTCCCGCAGATGAAGCGGACCGAGGCCATGCCGAAACCGTATTCGTCGAGCGCCGCGCGGCTGGCGCCGATGATCTCCCGGTTGTCGGCGAGGCCGAGGTAGTTGTTGGCGCACAGGTTGACGACCTGGCGATTGCCCAAAGCCACCGTGCCGCTCTGCGGCGAGGTGATCTGCTGCTCGCTCTTGGTCAGTCCCTGCGCCTCGATCGCGTCGAGTTCGCTGGCGAGATGATCGTAGAATGCCTGTGCCATCGGATCAATCCTCCCAGTTCAGCACGACCTTGACCGCTTCGCCCGAGGCCATGGCGGCAAAGCCTTCCTCGAAACGGTCGATCGGCAGACGGTGCGTGATGATGGGGGACAGGTCCAGTCCCGACTGGATGAAGACCGACATCTTGTACCATGTCTCGAAAATCTCGCGGCCGTAGACGCCCTTGATCGTCAGCATCGAGAAGATGATCTTGTCCATGTCGACCGTCGGCGGGTTGGCCGGCAGGCCGAGGATGGCGATGCGTCCGCCGTGCGCCATGTTGGCGATCAGCGAGGTGAGTCCGGGCTGCGAGCCGGACATTTCCAGGCCCACGTCGAAGCCTTCGGTCATCCCCAGTTCGGCCTGGATATCCTCGATCTTCTGCACGGTCGGATTGACCGTGGCGGTCGCGCCCATGCGGCGGGCGAGGGCGAGGCGCTCGTCGTTGAGGTCGCTCACCACCACGTGCCGGGCCCCGGCATGGCGGCAGACGGCGGCGGCCATGATGCCGATCGGGCCGGCGCCGACCACCAGAACGTCTTCGCCCAGCACATCGAACTGCAACGCGGTGTGGACGGCGTTGCCGAACGGATCGAAGATGCTGGCGATGTCGAGGTCGATGTTGGCATCGTGGACCCAGAGGTTGGCGGCGGGCAGCACGAGATATTCGGCGAAGGCGCCTTCGCGGTTGACGCCGATGCCCTTGGCATCCGCGCACATGTGGCGTCGGCCGGCCATGCAATTGCGGCACCGGCCGCAGACGACGTGGCCTTCGCCCGACACGATCTGGCCGAGTTCGAAACCCGAGACATTGTTACCGAACTCGACGATGCGGCCGACGAATTCATGGCCCACGACCATCGGCACCGGAATGGTGCGCTGGGCCCATTCGTCCCAGTTCCAGATATGCATGTCGGTGCCGCAGATGGCGGTGCGCAGGATCTTCACCTTGACGTCGTTCGGGTCGACCTGCGGCTCGGGAACGTCCTGCAGCCACAAACCCTTTTCGGCTTTTGCCTTGACCAGCGCCTTCACACCCTTACTCCGTCAATATATCAGAATCGCGTCGCTATAATGGCGGCAGATCGCGCGAAGTGCAATATGGGAGAGCGTCTCCAGTATGACGGAAAATGCCATCAGCCGCGAATTCGGCAGCCGCGTGGCGGTGATGCGCAGGACGCACAAGATCACGCTCGACCAGCTGGCCGATCGGTCGGGCGTCAGCCGCTCGATGCTGTCGCAGATCGAACGCGGGAAAGCCAATCCCACGCTGGTCGTCGCCGCGCGCATCGCCGATGCCTTCGGCCTTTCGCTGGTCCATCTGATCGAGGAGGAAATCCGCCCGTCGCTGGTCGAGATCGTCGATGCCGACGACGAGCAGGCGGTGTTCAGCGATCGCAACGGCTGCCGCCTGCGCACGTTGACGCCGCTGCACATGGAAAAGAACATCGAGTTCTACGAGCTGACCTTCGCTCCCGGCGGCGAACTCGACAGCGATGCGCATTTCGCCGGCACGCGCGAAATGCTGACCGTGGTCAGCGGGGCGGTCGATATCTCGGTCGGGGTGGAGGCGGGCAACCGCCTGCGCGCGGGCGATACCGCGCATTATCCGGCCGACCGCAAACATCGCATCGCCAACTCAGGGCAGGTGCCGGCGGTTTGCTACCTGGTGGTATCCTACCCCTGAACCGACCCGGCCTAAGCAGAGCAGGCGTGCAGCGCTGGCTATCTTTTTAATATCTGGCATTGTTTTCGGTTTGCGGCCATTGTCGGACGATGGGGTCGACGCGAGATCGGACGAGACGGCACTGGCTTGGCGCGGCGGCGGGCCGAACGCTGGTCATCGGGCTGCTGACATCTTCGGCCCTCGTTGCCCCGCGAGCATCAGCACAGGAGGTGCCGGTCGACACGGCTCCAACGGCTCCGGTCGCTCCGCCCGATGCAGGCCTGCCGGTGGTCGAGCCCATCATCACCGACGAGGAATTCGACGAGGCCATTCCCGAGCTTGCGCCCGAGGACGATGCGGAGCTTCTCGGTCCGCTCGAAACGATCGAGGAATTCGAACGACGTCTGGCGTCCGAACAGGCCGATGCGGCGCCGCAGGAAGGCGCTGAAGCGCCGCTGGGCGACCCGGCCCTGGCCGACGGCGACCTGGTCGAGGAAATCGGCGACGCGCCGGTCCGCGACGCCGAGCTCGTCGCCCCGTTGCCGCCGATCGAAAGCTTCGATGTCGTCCCGGTCGAATTCGCGGAGGCGGACAGCGACGACCAGCTCGTCGAGGTGGCCTACGCGCTGCGGATCGACGGCCTCGAGGCTGCGGACGCTGCCAGCGACCGCGACCTGCGGGGGCTGTTCTCCAGCCTCTCCGCGCTCGACCAGGCGGATGGCAGCGGGGCCAATATCGCGCAGGTCAATGCGCGGTTGACGGAAGACGCCGCCCTGATGCAGCGCATTCTGGCGTCCGAGGGGTGGTACGATGCCAGCGTGACGACGAGGATCGACAGGTCCGAAAGTCCGGACGGCCAGCCCTTGACCGCGGTTCTCTCCGTGACGCCAGGTACCCGCTTTGCCTTCGCCGACATCGTCGTCGATGCGGCGCCGACCGTGCCGCCAGGCCTGATCCGCGACAATCTCGCCTTGCAGGTCGGCGAGCCCGTCGTGGCAGAGCGGGTTCAGGGCGCGGAAGCGAACGTCGCAGTCGCCTTGCCGCAGAACGGCTATCCCTTCGCGTCCGTGGGGCAGCGCGACATCCTGATCGACCTCGACGAAGGCAACGCGATCTACACGCTTCCGGTCGACACGGGCCCGCGATCGTCTTTCGGCGGCATCGTTACGTCAGGTGAACTCGCCTTCGACGTGGACCACATCGAAACCCTCGCCCGGTTCGAGCGCGGCGAGCTCTACGACAGCGACGATGTCGACGATTTGCGCCAGGCTCTGATCGCCACGGGCCTGTTCGAAACCATTGCGGTGACACCGCAGCGTTCCGGTGAGCTGGCGCCGGACGGGACCGAATATGCCACGATCAGCGTCGAGCAGACGGCCGGACCGCCGCGCACGATCGCGGCGAGCGCCGGATACGGTACCGGCGAGGGCTTCCGGGTCGAAGGCAGCTGGACCCACCGCAACCTTTTCCCGCCCGAGGGTGCTCTTGTCGCGCATGCGGTGGCCGGAACGCTGGAGCAGGGCGCAGGCGTCACCTTCCGGCGGTCGAATGCCGGACGGCGGGACCGCACTTTCACCATCACTGCCGAGGTGCTGCGCTCGGACTACGATGCCTTCCAGGCCTATACCGGCCAGCTGTCGGCGCTCGTCAGTTACGATTCGACGCCGATCTGGCGCAAGCCGTTCACCTATGCTTACGGCGTGCGCCTGATCGGGACCAACGAGCAGGATTTCAATCTCGCCCGCAGCGCGCTCGACCGGCGGACCTTCGGCATCTTCGGCCTGACCGGGCAGGTCGGCATCGACCGCACCGACAGCCTGCTCGACCCGACCAAGGGGTTCCGCGCGACCGTGTTGCTGGAGCCGGAGGGGTCGCTGCAAGGGGGCTTCAGCCCCTACATCCGCGCTCGCGGCGATGCGTCGGCCTATTACCCGGTGGGCGACGCGCTGGTTGTCGCCGGACGCGTCCGGCTTGGCACCATCCAAGGCATCGAGCGCTTCGACCTCGCCCCGTCGCGCAGGTTCTACGGCGGTGGCGGCGGTTCGGTGCGCGGCTTCGGCTTCCAGGATCTCGGCCCCAAGATCGAGATACCGAACCCCAGATTCGACCCGGCCGATCCGGAAGAGGAAGACGATTCGACCGTTTTCCGTCCCCTCGGCGGTCGCAGCATGGTGGAGGCCGCACTCGAGGTGCGGTACCGCTTCGGCAACTTCGGCGTCGCGGGTTTTGTGGATGCCGGGCAGGTCTATGAAAGCAGCTTCCCCGGTTTCGACGATATCCGCTTCGGCGCCGGGATAGGCGGGCGGTATTACACCAACTTCGGACCGCTGAGGCTCGATGTCGCAATGCCGCTCGGCCGCCGTCCGGGGGAAAGCAGCTTTTCGGTCTACGTGTCCATAGGGCAGGCTTTCTGATGGCGACGACCGATCTCCCCGCAGAAACGGAGACTCCTCCCGTCGACAAGGGGCCTGCGCATGGCGCCCTGCCGCGCAGGATCCTGAAATGGCTGGCGATCGCGGCTACGGGGCTCATCCTCCTAGTGGGCGCCCTGCTGCTGGCGCTCAACAGCGATCCCGGACGCCGCTGGGTGGCGGAGCGGATCGCCCAACTGGAGTTCGAAAGCGGGCTCGAAATCGGCATCGGCGAAATCGAGGGGTCCATCTACGGCGAAATGGCGCTGCGCAATTTCACCCTGGCGGACGAGCGCGGGGTTTTCCTGCGTTCCCCTCTGGTGCGTCTGGACTGGCGCCCCTTTGCCTATCTCCGCAACAAGGTCGATCTGCGGTCGCTCACGGCCGAGACGGTGATCCTGCAGCGCCTGCCCGAGCTGAGGGAAACCGATCCCGACGCGCCCCTGCTGCCCGATCTCGACATCGACATCGGAGCGTTCAGGATCGACCGCTTCATTGCCGAAGCCCCGGTTAGCGGAGAGCGCCGGATCGCCTCGCTCGAAGGCACGGCAAAGATCGCGGATCGCCGGGCGCAGGTGCGGCTGGGCGCATCGACGATCGCCGGTGGCGGTCGGGGCGGCGGCGACAGGCTCGCATTGGTGCTCGATGCGGTCCCGGAAGCCAACAGGCTGAAGCTCGACCTTGATCTCGAGGCCCCGGCAGGCGGCGTCATCGCCGCGATGACCGGAGCGAGCGAGCCGCTGGTCGCCAGCCTGAAAGGCAACGGCGACTGGGCCAATTGGGCCGGACGGCTCGAAGCCGATTATGCCGGCGCGGAGGCTGCGCGCCTCTCCATCACGGCCAAGGACGGGACCTTCACGGTTCGCGGTCCTGCGAGGGTAAGCCGCCTGTTCGAAGAACCGCTCGCCGGGCTGCTTGGGCCGGTGCTCGATCTCGACATGACCGGCGCGCTGAACGAGCGGCGCATCGATCTCGACGGCCGGCTGGCCAGCGACGCTGCGCGCATCAACACGAACGGGGTCGTCGATCTGGGAACCAGCAGGTTCGACGGCCTGCGCGTCGGGGTCGTCGTTCTCAGGCCATCGGCCCTGGCCGAGAATTTGCGCGGAAGCGGCCTGCGGGGCCAATTCGTACTCGACGGCGATTTCGCGACCCCTGTCGTCGAATATACCGCCAACGCGGCCCAGCTCGTGCTGAACGACATGGGGCTGCAGCAGTTTTCGATGAGCGGCAAAGCCGAAGTGGATGCCGATCGCATCCTCATCCCGGTCAATGCCAGGGCTGCGCGGATCACGGGCCTGGATACGGTCGCGGGCGGCAGGCTCGACAACGTTCGGCTGGCGGGCGATGTCGCCATTCAGGGCCCGCGGGTCCTGTCCGACAATATGAGGGTGCGCTCGGACCGGCTGGATGCGCGGGTGGTATTGCTGGGGGACCTGTCGACCGGGCTGTATACCGGCGCAATCGACGGCAAGATCGACAATTACAGGGTCGAAACGGTCGGCATCTTCGATCTGGATACCGATGTCGACCTGGAAGCGACCCGTACCGGCTATGCTCTTGCCGGAACCCTGCGAGCACGATCGAGGCAGCTCGACAACGCCGGCGTGCGCGACTTTCTCGGCGGCAATCTCGTCGCCTCGGCCAATGTGCGCTACGGGGCGGACGGCGTTGCCAGGTTCACCAACCTTCGGCTGACCTCCCCGCTCGTGCGGGTGAACGGCGGCTCGGGTTCCTATGCGCCGGACGGCTCGCTGACGATCGACGCGCGCGGAGTGACGGAGCGATACGGTCCGGTCGGCATGCGCGTGGCCGGGACGATTGCGAACCCGCGGGCAACCATCGTTGCCGATCGGCCCGACTTCGGTATCGGGCTGGCGAACGTCCGTGCGGCCGTCACCCGCGCCGGCAACGCTTACCGCCTTGATGCGCGCGGCGACACCGACTACGGGCCGCTGACCGCCGACGTGCTGGTGGGAACCGGCAATGCGCTCACCCTGGATATCCGTTCCGCCAATCTGTCCGGCATCGATTTCGCAGGCTCGCTGCGGCAGGTTCCGGCCGGCCCCTTCGTCGGCCGGCTGACTGCACAGGGACAGGGCGTCGACGGCATCGTTCGTCTGCAGGCGGCCGGCAAGTTCCAGGAAGCGCTGGTCAACCTGCGTGCGCGGGACACGCGGCTTCCCGGCCCGGTCGGGCTGTCGGTCGGCTCGGCCATCGTCGACGCGCGCGTCGTCCTTTACGCCACGCCCTATGTGGTGGCCGACGCGCAGCTCGCCGACACGCGCATCGGACAGCTCGACCTGGCAGCGGGACGGGCCAAGATCGACTACCGCGACGGGCGCGGCAGCGCGCGCTTCCTTGCCGAAGGGGTCAGCGGCGTGCCGTTCCGCATCGCGGGCAATGCCGCTCTCACGCCGGAGCTCTGGCGTGCATCGCTCGCGGGCCGCGTTCGCGGCATTCCTTTCAAGACCGTCTCTCCCGCCCGGATCATCCCGCGCCGCGATGCCTATGAACTTCTGCCGACGCAGATCGACCTGGGCAGCGGCGGCATCCGGCTCGCCGGCACCTATGGCGACGGCATCAAGATCCAGAGCCGGCTCGATGCGCTCGATCTGGCAATCGCGAACACCTTCAACCCCGGCCTGGGCGTCGGCGGAAAGGCGACCGGCAGCCTCGATTTCGAACAGGTCGGTCCATCCGCATTCCCGCGAGCCGATGCGCGCCTGCGGATCGCCGGCTTTACGCGCACCACGGCCGTCTCCGTCAGTCAGCCCGTCGACGTGAACTTCGTCGGCAAGCTCCTGGCCGATGGCGGAGAAGCCCGCGCCGTTATGCGCCGCCGCGGGAGTGTCATCGGGCGCCTTGTAGCATCGCTCCGGCCGTTGCCGCCCGGTTCGGGAAGCTGGACGACGCGCCTGCTCGAGGCACCCCTGTCGGGCGGCATCCGATACAACGGGCCGGCCGATACACTGGTGTCGTTCGCGGCACAGCCGAACCAGCGCCTGTCGGGACCGATCGGCCTGGCTGCCGACTTTTCCGGACGGGTCAGCAATCCGCAACTGGCGGGCATCGTCCGCGGCAAGAACCTCGTCTATGAAAACGCGATCTACGGCACGCGGCTGAGCGCGATGACGCTCAGCGGCCGCTTTGCCGGCGACCGGCTGGAGATTCAGCAGCTCGAGGCGACGGCCGGATCGGGCAGCGTTGCGGCCAGCGGCTTTATTAGCCTGTCGGAAGATCGCGGCTATCCGATGGAACTGGCGGCCAAGTTGACCAATGCGAGGCTGGCACGCAGCGATGCTCTGTCGGCGACCGCCACCGGCGATCTGAAACTCACCAAGGCGGCCGGCGAGACCGCGCTGTTGTCCGGCGCGCTGGTGCTGCCGGATGCGCGCTACAAGGTCGTCCGCCAGGGGGCTGCGAGCGTCCCCGAGCTGACCGGCGTGCGCTTCAAACCGCGCCGCGCGAGGCAGCGGATCACCGGCAACGAGAGAACCGCCGCTTCGCCCCCCTTGTTCGACCTGATCAGGCTCGATGTCGCTCTCGACGCACCCGAGCGCTTGTTCATCGAGGGGATGGGGCTTGAAAGCGAGTGGAACGCCAATCTCCGGCTGACGGGCACCAGTGCGGCGCCGCGGCTGACGGGGCAGGTCGATCTCGAGCGCGGTACGCTCGACTTTGCGGGGCGCTCCTTCGAGATCGGCGAGGGGCGGGTGCGTTTCCTGGGCGGAACGACGATCGATCCGCAGATTACCATCGTCGCCAGCGACGAGATCGAGGGCGTGACCGTCCGGGTCAATGTAACGGGGCGCGCCTACGACCCGCAGATTTCGTTCACCAGCGTCCCTGGTTTGCCGCAGGATGAAATCCTGTCGCGCGTCCTGTTCGGCGAATCGATCGGGAATCTCTCTGCGATCCAGGCCGTGCAACTGGCCGCATCGCTCAATTCCCTGCGCGGCTCCGGCGGTGGGCTCGATCCGCTCGGCAAGCTGCGATCGGCAACGGGGATCGATCGGCTTCGCATTCTCGGCGCCGACGAGGCCAGCGGGCGGGGCACGGCCCTGGCGGCCGGCCAGTACATTACCAACGACATCTATGTCGAATTCATCACCGACGCGCGCGGATTCACGGCAACGCAGCTGGAAATCAGCCTGACGCGGGCCCTGTCGATCCTCAGCCAGACCGGCGGTTCCGGCTCGACCAACGTCAACGTGCGCTATCGGAAGGACTACTGATGCGACGTGGTGCGTCCTTTCTGCTGGCGATGCTGCTGGTCGGCATGACGGCGTGCAGTGCGGAAAAGTCCTTCGACGAACGCTATGACGCGGCTGAGGCCGAGGTTCGCGACAAGGCCCGCTCGATCGACCAGGACCTCCAGAAATCGCAAGGCGAAACGAATTCGGACAATGCTCCGGAACGCGATCCTGCTTCCACCGGAACAGCCAACGAGCAGCGCTGAGCCGTCGTCCCGCACTGGGACTCTCGCTCCAGAAGAAACAGCGTTTTCCAGTTTTCGTTTGCTAACGCAGGCCTGTCGGGATCATACTATCGGCGGGAGAGGGCTCTGGCCCGCCGTGGGGATTGGCCGATGCGCCGATATTCGAAGACCATTCGCTGGTGCGCCGCTTTCGGCGCGTGGAGCGCTGCCTTGGGCGGCGCCGTTCCAGCCTTGGCCGACGATGCTGGCACGGTGCCGGACCCCTCGGGGGCGGCTGCACAGCCGCGGGTGGTGATCTCCGTTTCGAGGGCGGCCGACATCGATCCCGCGCGCGCGGGCATGATCCAGATCCAGTCCACCAAGCCGCGCGAACGGCCCAAGCCTATGGCCGCCGGCGCTGTCCGGCGCGGTTCGGTGGTGGCCGGCTCTGCCCCGGTCGGAGTGCCGCTCCCCGGCGCAGGGATAACCAGCAGCTTCGGCGGCAGGATCAACCCGGTCACCGGTCAATGGGCGCCACATGCGGGTAT
>FWWL01004188.1_pt1 | contig 24863 bp, 19 predicted proteins | sample 2228331 | NCBI WGS metagenome assembly FWWL01 (sample SAMEA103939775, study PRJEB20133) | metagenome | reverse complement strand
CGCTCGCTCCAAGATGGCATGAACAACCCCTTGGAATCACGAGCGCCCCAGCCGCTCAACCCTTTCGGGACGGGCTCTAAACGATACAATGGTGCCCAACGTCGGCAACTAAAGACGAACTACCGTTCCTGCGAGACGGTGGTGCGCGTTTTCGAACGCTTCGGCGCAGGCATAGCGGCGGCGCCTCGTCCAGCGGCAAGCTGGAAGGCGCATCGCGGCAAGGTCGGGTTCGTCGAGTTGGTGCAGGCACCCGACCTGCAATCGGAAGCCGTCGCGATGCGTGAGCAGATCGAGCGCCTGCGCTCTCTGGGTATCGGATATGAGGACCAAGCCATTCTCGCGGGCACCCACCTTTGCCTTGCCCGCTTCGGACGTATCCTCCAAGAGCTCGGCGTTCCCATCCTCTACCTAGGCGACCTCTTCGAGCGTCCGGAAATCCGTGACCTTTTGGCCCTGATCTCGTTAGGAGCGGAGCCAGGCGGCATCGGCCTGATCCGCGTAGCGCAGTTCCCGCAATACGGCGCGACGCGCGAGGACGCGATACGGGTCATCGATCGCGCCCGGGAGGCTAAAGAAGACGTCATCACGGTTTGCGCCAAGGCAGGCACGATCGTCGGCGTATCCCCCACGGGGGCCGCTGGGCTTCGCCTCCTGTCGCAACATCTGAATGGAACCGAATGGACGACGAGTTCCTGGCATCTCCTAAGCCACTATCTGCTCGAAGCAAGCGATTACTTGCGTCCGCAGTTGGATGCCGCCGACATCCGTTCCCAGCAGTCGCTCGTTGCGATCTATCAGCTCCTCAAGTTCTGCCGCGAGCATTTCGATGCGAACCGCGGCGTCGGGGGACGGCGTAAGCTGCTGGACGACATCCGGAGGCTCGAACGCCTCGACGACGATCGCCAGTTTCGGATCGTTCCACCAGAGGCGGCGGGCATAGCCGCCGTCCGCATGATGACGATCCACGGTTCGAAAGGACTGGAGTTTCCGGCAGTTCATCTGCCGCAGGTCGCGACGCGATATGTGCCGGGGAGCCGGCGGGCGGTGACATGTCCGGCGCCAAAGGGGCTGGAGCGACTGGAGCTCTCCCCTGCCGAGCATGAAGCCGAAACGGAATGCTTGTTTTTCGTTGCTCTTTCGCGCGCCCGGAACGTGATGACCATCAGCCATGCTAGACAATACACTGCCAAGGCAACGTGCAACCCCTCGAAGTTCCTTAAGGATCTCGGGGGCGCGTTGCCTAGCGCCCGCAGTGCGAGCGTGTCGCAAGGCAAGTCCACGAAGGCGGTTAGAGTCCCGGTCGCATCCCAGGCAGAATTCGAGGAAAGGCACCTTGAAGTCTATTCGAAATGCCCCGCGAGATATCGGTACGAAGTCATCGATGGACTGAGAGGGCCTGGCGACGACAGCGCGTATCTCAGGTTCCATGGATGCGTGAGGAAAGCGATCCGTTGGATCTTCGACGAGATTGGAGAAGGCCGGATCGTGACGGCGCCGCTGGCCGTGACGCAACTCAATGCGATATGGGCCGAGCATGGTCCCGACCATGCTTTCGCGCCGCTCTACCTCGCGGAGGCGATAAGGATGGTCGAGGGTGCGGCGAACATGCCGATGCTGGGGATCGATGCCGACCGAGCCTGGTTCGCGGACGTGGCCGGAAAGCGGATCAACGTGCGACCAGATCGCGTAGTCCTAACGCCCATCGGAGGTATCCTTGCGCAGAGGCTGAGGACGGGTCGCAAGACCAAGAGCGAGCCGATGAAGCCGATCTGGGAATTGTTGCTGTTGGCCGGTCGCCAGATGTTTCCAGGCCAGGCGGTCGAACTGGAGGCGTATTATCCGGCTCGGTCAGACCGATCGTCGATCCCGACCGCTGCCGGCAAGGGGCTGGAAGGCTACGCCGAGAGCATTGCCGGCATCGAGCGGGGCGAGTTCGCACCGGTGCCCAGCAAGGACTGTCCGACATGCCAGTTCTACTTCGTTTGCACCTCCGAAGATTTTTCCTGACACGACTACCGAATCCGCCGGGCCAGGCTCGCTGAATGGGTAGAAGAGGCGGCAGGTGCCGCCTTACCATTCGAATAGCGAGCCTTTTCATGAACCAGCCTGCCCACGCCAACCTTCCGCGCTTCCAGATTCTGATCGGCGACGCGGAACTCAACTTCCGTCAGATCGAGATATCCGATCCGATCGTCACCGGCCGCCAGATCCTCGAAGCCGCCGGCGCCCGCCCCGTCGACGAGCATCTGGCCATCGCCGTCTTGCAGGATGGTGCGCTGGAGACCTTGCGCGAGGAGGAGCTTTTCGACCTTCGCGCGAAGGGGGCCGAGAAGGTCCTGGTCTTCAGGACCGACCGCTCCTTCCGCTTCAAGGTCGACGACCGCGAGCGGGAATACGGGACCAACGTAGTCAGCGGTCGCACGCTCAAGATCCTGGCCGGCGTCGATCCGGCCACGCACGATGTCTATCAGGAGATCCGTGGTGGCGAGGATTTGTTGATCCGCAACGCCGATCTCGTCGATCTGTCGAAGCCCGGCGTTGAGAAGTTCTTCACGGCGATCGCGCAGACGACCGAGGGCCTCTCCATTTTCCTGCCGCCTCGCGACGTCGAGTATCTCGCGCGGCGCGGGATCGCCTACGAGGATGGGAGCCAGCCCGGTCAGGCGGGCGTGGTGCTGAAGGGCATCCAGGTCCCAGATGGCAAGTTCGACGCCGACTCCGTCGACATCCTGATCCTGCTACCGCCGGGGTATCCGGACAGCCCGCCCGACATGTTCTACTGCATGCCGTGGCTCAAGCTTCGGTCCGTGGGCCGGTACGCGCGCGCCGCCGATCAGCCGCACCCTTTCCGCGGCGAATCCTGGCAGCGCTGGTCGCGCCACAACAACGTCTGGCGTCCCGGCGTCGATGGCATCAACACAATGGTGAAGCGCATCGAGCTCGCCCTTGCCGAGGCGGCCTGACATGCTCGACATGATCCTTCTCGAAGGGCACGAAGCGCAGCTGCGTGCCCTTCTGACCACTGCAGATGGCGCCGAAGCATCGGCCTATGTTCTCTTGGGTATGGCTGACATCCCCGCCGATCCGTGGACCGGCAGGGCGCGTCGGCGCCTTGTCTCCCACAAGGTCGTCCCTGTGCCGGCCGAAGACAGGATCTCAGCGTCTGGCGTTCACGTTACGTGGTCGACGAGGTCGTTCGTCAGGTTGCTGAAGCAGGCCGAGGCGAGCGGTCTCACGCTCGGGATCGTCCATACCCATCCCGGCAGCCATGCCTTCTTCTCGGACCAAGACGATCGCAACGAAACCGAGCTGCTGCGGATCGTCACGAATCGGTCCGGCGCCGGCCATGGCTTCGCCAGTATCGTGCTCGGCGGCGATAGAAGCGTCTGCGCTCGCCTGTGGACGAGTCCGTCAGAGGCCGCACCTTGCGAGCGCATCATGGTCTCGGGCCGGCGCCTTATCTTTCACGGCATCCCGGCCCCCGTGGACGACGCGTTGCTCGACCGGCAAGCGAGGTTGTTCGGCCCGTCGTTCAATCCCATCGTACGCGGGCTTCGGATCGGGGTGGTCGGTTGCGGCGGCACCGGCAGTCCCACGGCAACGCTGTTGGCCCGTCTTGGCGTAGGGCGCCTGCTGCTGCTCGACGACGACATAATCGAGCTGACCAATCTCAATCGCGTCCACGGTTCCCGTCGAAGCGACGCCGAGGCCGGTCTTGCGAAGGTCGATGTCCTGGCACGCGAGATCCGGGAAGCCGGTCTCGGGGTCGAGGTGTCGACCTTCAAGGGATGGGTGGGCGATGTGCAAGCCCGCGATGCCCTGCGTTCCTGTGACGTCGTGTTCGGATGCACCGATGATCACGACGGCCGCCTCTTTCTGAACAGGCTCGCATACTTCTACGGCATCGCCGTCATCGACATGGGTGTCCGCATCATGCCGGCTAGTAAGGACCGCCCCTATGAGATGGCTGGCCGAGTGACGCTGGTGACGCCTGGTGCGCCCTGTCTACTGTGCCGTGGCTTGGTGAACCCGGTAAGAGCCCGCGACGAGGCGCTCATGCGCACCAATCCGGCCGAGTATGAACGGCGCAAGGCTGAGGCCTACGTCACCGGTGGGGGCGACCCTGCGCCTGTCGTGGTTACGTTCACGACCGAGACCGCCTGCATGGCCGTGAACGAACTCCTGCAGGGCCTGACGGCGTTTCGAGGGGATGGTGGCATGAAGATGGAACGCCGACGACGTTTCGATACGGTCGAGGATCGTTCGAGCACCTGCATCCCTCGGCCCGAGTGCGATGTATGTGCAAATGACGCGATTTGGGGGCGAGCCGACGTAAACCCGTTCCTGCACAGGATCGGGTAGCCATCATGAAGCGCATTATCGCGAGAATTCTCCGGCTGCTGGGCTTGATCGACTTCGATCTGCTGTCGCGAAAATCCGAGATCTATCCCGGCGAGGATCAGATCGTTCCTGGCGAGTTGGTCTTCGTGGTCGATGCGGGGATTGAGAAATGGGCATGCTTCAAATGTCCCGGAGGGTGCGGCGCCGCGATCCCTCTCTCCCTCAACCGCAAACGCCGGCCGAGCTGGGTCGTTGCATTGGACTGGTTTCAGAGACCCACCGTGACGCCCTCGGTGCATCAGACCAATAAATGCGGTTGTCACTTCTGGATTACGAAGGGGTGCATCGATTGGTGTAAGGACGGGAAGCCAGCCACGGCTGCTGGAGAATGAGCTATTATTAGAGCTGTCTTTTCGTTGCAGACTTTATTGGCAAGCTCGATAAGGCAGTGATAGTCCGGAAGATTGGATTTTAGGCGGTGTCTCAATGTTCGATCTTGACGAATTCCGCCCGGATGTCGGGACGGCGCCAATAGCGCATTGCCGCAAAACGTTTTAATCATGAACCAATCCGGATGGATAGAGAATAGACCGTGCCATATCGCTTCGTTCACGCTGCCGACATTCACCTCGACTCCCCGCTACGCTCGCTCGCGCTGCGAGATCCCGCCCTTGCCGATCTAATCGGAAACGCCACCCGACGGGCTTTCGTGCGCGTCATTGATCTTTGTCTCGACGAGCAGGTCGATGCGCTGCTGCTGGCCGGCGATCTCTATGATGGCGACCAGACCTCGATGAAGACGGCGCGGTTCCTGGCCGAGCAGCTCCGCCGACTTCACGAGGCCGGCATCCGCGTCTTCGTCATCCGTGGCAATCATGACGCGCTGTCACGGATCACCAAGGAGCTGACTCTGCCGGATACGGTGAAGCTGTTCGGCGGCCGCGCCGAGGCGATTACGATCGAGCGGGACTGCGGCCGTTTCCCCGTCGCCATCCACGGCCTCAGTTTCGCACAGCCCCATGCTCCTGAAAGCCTGCTGGTTAAATACAGGCCACCGATCGAAGGCGCTGTGAATATCGGCCTGATGCATACCAGTCTTGCCGGCGCGCCCGGACATGATCTCTATGCGCCGTGCAGCTTGGCGGATCTTCAGGGCACCGGCTTCCGCTACTGGGCGCTGGGCCATGTCCATAAACGCGCGGTCGTCGAGGGTGGCTGCGCGGTCGTGATGCCCGGCATGCCGCAGGGCCGCGACATCAACGAGGCCGGCGCCAAATCCGTGAGCCTGGTCACGATCGGCGACGATCGCTCGATTCGGATCGAGGAACGCGTCACCAGCATCGCGCAGTTCGAGAGGGTTGCGGTCGATGCGACGGGCATCGACGATTGGCGTGATCTCGTCGCTTCGCTGGCACGAGCGCTGGAGCAGACGCGCGATGACGTCGCCTCGGAGCACCTTGTGGCTCGATTGCGGGTGATGGGAGCGACGCCGCTGGCCTGGCGCATTCGGCGCGATCTCGATCTCCTCAAAACGGAAGCCGACGACCGGGCATCCGTTGTTGGGAGCTGTTGGGTCGAGAAGCTCGAGGTTGATTGCCGGGCGCCTGGCGTTGTAGTCGGCTTATCAGCCGATCCACTCACTGAACTGCGCCGCCTGATCGATGAGGAGGTCATTGGCTCCAACGCCTACCAGACCGAGATCGCCGCAATCACGGAGGAGCTGAGGACGCAGCTTCCGCAGGAATGCCGCGGCCTGCTAGGTTCGGAAGAGGTAGCGTTCAAGGCGGCGCTTGCGGTGCTGGCGAGGGAAGGGTCCGAAGACGTTCTCGCGCGACTTCATGCCGGCGCGGAAGGTGCCGTTGCCCAATGCGCCTGAAGTGCCTTGATCTCACACGTTATGGCAAGTTCACCGATCACCGCATCGAGTTTGGCGAGCAAGTGGAGGGCCAGCCTGACCTGCACATCGTCTACGGTCCCAATGAAGCCGGCAAATCGACGGCCCTGGCCGGATTGCTCGATCTTCTCTTCGGGATCGAGACGCGCAGCCGCTTCAACTTCATCCACCCCTATCCGACGATGCGCGTCGGCGGGATACTGGAGCTCGCGGGCGGTCCCCAGCAGCTCGTTCGGATCAAGCGGCCACAGAACAGCCTGCTCGATGCGCGCGACCAGCCGATTACTGAGGGCGTCCTCCTGGGAGAACTCGGCGGCATCGATCGCGAATCCTATCGCACCATGTTCTCGCTCGACGATGCGACGCTGGAGGCAGGCGGTGAAAGCATCCTGTCGAGCAAGGGCGATCTCGGCCAGCTCCTGTTTTCCGCCAGCGCTGGCCTGGCCGATCTCAGCAAAGGCCTCGTCGATCTCAACGCCGAGGCCGAGGGCTTCTACAAATACCGCGCCCGCAGCGGCGAGCTCTCGGACCTTAAGGCCCGTCTCGTAGAGCTCAAGGCGGAGCGGGAACGGGTCGATACTCTAGCCTCCGAATATGCCCAGCTCATCGAAGCCCGCGATCGCGCTGCCGTCCAGTACGAAGAGGCGATCGGCAGCCGCGGGAGGATCCAGGCGCGCATGGACCAGATCCAGCGCCATCTGAACGCCTTGCCGCGCTTGGCGGATTTGCGTGGGCTCCGCCAGCGCATCGCGCCCCTAGCCGGCCTTCCCGACGCTCCGCGCGGCTGGGCCGACGAGCTTCCGCAATTGCAGAAGGACGAGATCGAGCTCGGCATTCGCGCGCAAGGCCTCACCGAGGAGATCGCGGAGCTGTCGGGGCAACTCGATGCGATTGTGGTGGACGAGACGGCCTTGCTGCTGACCGACAAGGTCGAGCGGCTTGCCGATCTTCGTGCTCGCCATGTTACGGCCGAGAAGGACATCCCTGAGCGCCACATGCAACTGCGCGAGGCCGAACTCGCGATATCCACGATCTTGGGCCGCATCGAGCGGACCGGAGAGACCGATCCCCATAGCCTCGTGCTGGGAGCCTCCTTCGTCGGTGCGCTTCGCACTCTGATCGAGACGCGCTCAGGCATCGAGGCGGCGCTGAAATCAACCGCCGATGAACTGTCCGGAGCTCATCGGCGATTGGACGAGGCGCAGGCGAAACTGCGCGAGGTCGGCGGCGATTCGGAAGCCGCGCAGGGGCGAGAGACCCGCATGTCAGCACTCGCGGCGGCGGTAGCGGCTGCCCGCGCGGACGACCATGCGGCGCGTCGCCGGCTGGCCGAACGGGCTCGTGATGCCGCCGGCACAGCGTTGGCGGATCGCCTGCGCGAGCTGCGGCCCTGGAACGGTGACATCGAGGAGCTCGTCGACCTTCCAGCTCCCGACGCGAAGGAGATCGAGCGCTGGACGCTGGCGACCGCCGAGACGCAGAAGCGGATCGATCAGCATGCCGGCGAGGTCGAGCGCCTGACGACGGAGCAGGTCCGCCTGACGGCTGAGCTGGACGCGCTCAGTGGAATCTCAGGTCTCGTCTCTGATCAGGAAGCCGCGAGAATCCGTGCAATCCGGGAGCAGGCCTGGGCCGCGCATCGTGGCAAGCTCGATACTGCTTCCGCTGATGGTTTTGAAGCGGCGTTGCGGCGTGACGATATCGTCACGAGTGGGCGCTTCGGTCATCTGGCGGATGTCGCAAAACTCCATCAGGTGAGCCAGGCGCTGGCCATTGCGAAGGCAGAATGCCATCGCGCCATCGAACTTCGGGAAGTCGCGACAACGGCTATGCAGGGCCTCCAGCGCGAGATCGCGGCGGCCGTAGCCTCGACCTGCCCTGCGTTGTCGGACAGCATTTCGCTGTCTCAGTTCGAAGCTTGGCTCGGCCGTCGAGACAAGTCTTTGGAGGCGCGGGCGCTCGTCCGTGCATCGGAAAGCGATCTCCGGGAGGCGGTAGCCGACGCCGTGGCTGTGCGGGATCGGCTGGCGACGGCACTTACCGCGGCCGGTCTGCCGCAGGGCACGGATGCCGGCTTCGAGGCGCTGCTGGTAGCAGGGCAGGGGGCAATCGATCGAGAGGTCGAGCTGAAGGCGTTGCGGGCCAGCGTTGATGAAAGGCAGCGTGACCTGGCGAGCCGCGAACGCGAGCTCGAAAAGGCGACGGAAGCCGATCGCGACTGGAACGCCTCATGGGCCAAGACCTGCGCGGCCTGTTGGCTGGGGGAGGGAGGCACGGTGCCGACGCTTGCCACAGTTCGCGAAATCCTCGCAGCCATCACCGAGCTCGGCCCCGTGCTGGAGAAGAAAGCTAGTCTCGTCGACCGGATCGGCAAGATGGAGAAGGATCAGACCACATTCCGCGATGAGGCTGAAGCGCTCGCCAGCGAGATGGGGATCGTTGCGCCGTCGGGCGATAGCCTGAATTTGGCACAGGCGGTCAGCGCTCAGATTCAGGAAGCCCACGCCGAACGCACGCGGCGGACCGTCGTCGCCCAAAACCTCGAGGCTGCTCGGACTCGGCAACGCATGCTCTCCGAGACCCTGGCTGTTCACGATCGTCGCAAGGTGGAGATGACCACGTTCTTCAGCGTCGCGACCTTGGCGGAGGTCTCCGGCATGCTGTCAGCCATCGAGAAAAGGGCGGGATTGGCGGCGCAGGCCGACTCCGCTGAGCGTGACATCCTCGGCGCGCTTCGGCTGCCCACGATAGACGAGGCGGAAGCCGCCCTCGATCGTGCCGATCACACCGCCCTGGAGGCTGAGCTTGTCGAGCTAAAGGCCCGCTTCGATGATCAGGATCAGCGCAGCCGCGATATGTTCTCTGTCCACAGCAAGGCGCTTGACCGGGTCGAGGCCGTCGGCGGCGATGGTGCGGTGGCGAGGATCGAGGAGGAGAAGCGCACGCTGCTGCTCGATATCGAGGATCGCGCGCTGCGTTATCTAAGGTTGAAGCTTGGTGCTGCCGCGGCCGAGCAGGCGCTGCGCGCTTATCGCGACCAGCATCGCAGCTCGATGATGGTGCGCGCTTCCAAGGCCTTCGCGACGATCAGTCGTGGCGCCTATGCCGGGCTCGCCGCGCAGCCGGAGAAGGACGGCGAGATCTTGATCGCGCTGGCGACCGGTGGAGGCTCAAAAGAGGCTGCGGAGCTGTCGAAGGGGACGCGCTTCCAGCTCTATCTCGCGCTGCGTGTCGCCGGCTATTACGAGTTCGTTGCCTCTCGGCAGCCCGTTCCGTTCATCGCCGACGACATCATGGAGACTTTTGATGATTTCCGGGCCGAGGAGGCGTTCCGACTTTTTGGCGAGATGGCCCAGGTCGGGCAGGTGATCTACCTCACCCATCATCCGCATCTTTGCGAGATCGCGCGGCGCGTGTCTCCGGAGGTCAGAATTCATGAGCTTGAGGCGCGCGAATGACAAGCAAAATTTGAATGGGTGAACTCGACTGAAACAACGCTCAACTGAAGCACGCCCCAGTGTCGCTACGTTTAACCCGCCGGCGCATCGTCGTTCCCAAAACTACCATGCAAGGTTGCAATCTGATCGAGTTGCTCCAGCAGCTCGCGATGCTGGTCATCCTCGGGAAGACCTTCCATTACTTTTTTGAACGCAGCAGCGCCGGCGTCGATTTGCGCTGCTAAGGCGGCTTCGATTGGAATGCTGGTTGTGGCGGATAACTGTGTAGGGGGTAGGGTGCCGTCATAAGTTGTAACTCTTCCGCGATCCAATGTAGGTGTCTCTGATCCGTTGGTTACAGGCCGGCCGACGCCTAGAGGCGGTTGCAAAGTGTTGTGGATAGTCCCGTCGGACGAACTCGCAGAGACAGAGTCCATGATCGCCGCGGCGACGGCAACCAACTCCGCGGCTGAAGCGGTCGGCAAAGCACTGGCCGATGGTCGATCTGGCGCTGTCAATGCCGGCGCCGGGGCGCTATAGGGCTCCAGCTCCGGCACATTCACCGACTTGAACCTAACCTGCTCCAGCGCCTGCCTGTAGGGCCGGTCATCATGGTAGATCACGCGTTCGAGCTCGAATGGCGGGGCGCTTGAGACCAGCAAGATGATTTTGCGCTGGTCCATCTGGCGCAACTGCTGGGGCGTGCGCAGCGGCACGGCGTCGTAGTCGGTGTTGATGGTTTTCTGGCCGAGGATTCCGCCTCGCCGGAGCGAGGCGCGCTTGAGCTCGATCGTGGTCTCGCCGAGCATCTTGGAGAGGTATTCGGAGGTATCGAGATTGTCGATGCGGATGTAAAGCTGGGTAGCGCAGGCCGACACGAGCGTCTCACGCACTGCCTTGCCGTAGACCTCGTCGAGCTGGGAGAGGTTCTGGAGGACGATGACCACCCGGAAGCCAAAGCCGGCGTTGATGGTGAGCTTGCTGACGAGATCGTCCATGCGACCGAGCTGCCGGAATTCATCGATCATGAGGAGGACCTGATGCGGCTCGTCGCGCTTGGGCGGGGCCATCATCAGCACGTCGTGGATCTGCTGGATCAGGATGTTAAGGAGCGGCCGGAAGGCGTCGAGCTGGGCGACCGAGCAGCCGATGAAGATCGACATCCTCTTCCTGCGCAATTCCCGGATGTCGAAGTCGCTGGTCTCGGTGGCGGCGGCGACCAGCCGGTTGTTCCAGGGGTTGAGCGCGATGTTGAGGTTGAACACTGCCGAGTTGCGGGTTTCGGATTCCAGCGCAATGTACTGGTTGAAGGCGTCGACGACCCAGGAGGGCAGGTAATCGACCTCGGTCAGGACGATGCTCTTGAGATATATCGAGATGTCCTTGCCGGAGACCAGCATCCTTGCGACCGAACGCATGTGCCGGGCACCTTCACACAACGGCGAGGTCAGCACATAGCCGATCATGGCGGCGAGCAGGAGGCGCGCAGATTTCCCCCAGATCTCGCCGGGTGTGTCGGGCACGATGAAGCCCGCGACGACGAGGGCGTCCGTCGGCATGGTCTCGTCGCGCCGGATGAAATCCAATGGGTTGTAGCGGTGCGAGCGCAGTTCGCCGGGATTGAAGAGATAGACCTTGTCGCCAGCGGCGGTGCGGTACGCCCCGAAGATAGAAAAATTCTCCTTCTTGGGATCGAAGAAGACGGCCGATCCCTGCCACATGATGCCGTTCGGCCCGATGAAACTCTGGCCTTTGCCGGAGCGCGTCGGGCCGACGACGAGGATATGGCCCGGTTCGTCCGATGTAATGGTGGCGCTGGCCAGCCGGCCAAGGATCAGGCCCCGGCGCGTGGTCAGCCTGCGCTTCTCGGCATCGAGGATCGAGCCGAACTTCGCCTCGCCATAGGGCTTGAGGGGACGCAGGACATGGGCCGCGATCGCGAGACCGATGCCGGCCGCCAACACGATTCCCAAAGCGATGCCGCCGCGAATGGCCGTCTCGGCTTGCGTCGCCGGAAACATCATCCGCCGCCAGAAGTGATCGGCGCTGCGCAACAACACTTTGGCCGAATACTCGGCGTTCAGGCTCTGCAGCAGCGCCCAGCGCGCCGTGCCTTCCGAGGGCAGCTTGGGATCGAAGCGCCAACCGACGACGGTGGCGTAGACCAGGCTCCAGGCGAGGAAGATAAAGGCTATCGCCACCAGCCCGATCACGACCCTCGCTGCCCTGCGCCGCATCAGCCGCGCCCCTTGCGGCCGCGCCTCTTTTGGGCGGGTTCTTGGAGTCCGCGCTTTTGCAGCCAGAGCGGCATCTTCGAGAACTCGATATGGGTCATCACCCGCTCGCCGCCGGTCATGCGCCGGAACTGGACGATGATCGGGATGACAGAGCGGATGTAAGCCGCGATTTCATCCTTCCGGAGCCCGAGGCCCGCTTGCATCACCATCAGGCTCAGCTGCTCGATGGCACCGGCTGGCGTGTCGGCATGAACGGTGGTGATGGAGCCGGGATGACCGGTATTGATGGCGCGCAGGAAGGAATAGGCTTCCGCGCCCCGGATCTCGCCAAGAAAGATGCGGTCGGGGCGCAAGCGCAGCGACGCCTGCAGCAGGCTTTCGATGGTGACACGCGCCAGGCCCTGGTCGCCCTTGGACGCAATCAGCGGCAGATGGTTCTCATGCGGTGGCTGCACTTCGCGGGTGTCCTCGATGGTGAGGATGCGTTCGTCAGACGGCACTTCGGCGAGCAGTGTGTTGAGGAATGTCGTCTTGCCACTGGAGGTGCCGCCGGAGATCAGGATCGAGATGCGGCTTTTCACGGCGAGCGCCAGGAAGGCCGCGAACTCGCGGGCGTGCAGCAGCGCGCAGAGCTCGCGGTCCACTTCCGACAATTCCTCGTCGACGACCACGATGGTGCGCTCGAAGGCTCCCATGCTCAGATAGTCCGGCAGGCGCAGCTTCTGGATGACCTGTTTCCGGATGGCGAAGCCGCCGCCCGTGGTGGCCGGCGGCAACACACCCTGGAAGCGCTCGCCGGTCGGGAGCGCCGCGCTGAGTAATGGATGCTCCTCGTTGACGGCCTGGTCGGTCGCGCCGGCGACGCGCTCGCACAGATGCCGGATTTCGGCCGAGGTCAGCCTTGGGACCTCAAACCGCCGCATCGCCGCCTCGCCCATCACCTCGACGAAGACGACGCCTGGACCGTTGGCGACGATCTCGACCACGCGTGGATCGGCTAGCCACGGCCGCAGCGGCTCGAGCGCGCGGTCGAGATAGACGGACCCCGTACTTTGGCCGGTGCCATTCGCCGTATTTGGCGCTGCACTACGGAGCGCGCTGGCGTTCACGCTGGATCTCCCTGAGGGCCTCGCGGACGGGATCGGGATAGAGCGCCGAGAAATCGAGATCGCGCCGGACGAAGACGATCACGCGCGTGCCCTGGTCGAGATAGATCGTGGGCGGGATGTTGATCGACTCCTTCAGCGCCTCCTGCGCAAGTTGCGTCAGCGTCTGGCTGGTGGTCTGCGCCGCGATCTGGCGCGCCCGGTCGGTCTGGGAGAGCCCGCTGTTGTTGCCGCCGGGCTGCGTTGTCGTGGTGATGCCGGTCACGGGGTCCGTCACCGTGACGGTCGCGCCAGTGTTGCTGGTGTCGCGCACGCCGAGGCCCGCGATGAACTGTGACGCCGCGCCCACCACGCTCAGCACGATGGCCGCGCCGAAGCGCTCCACATACTTGTTGTCGACATAGCCTGTGTTGCCGGTGCGCCCGAGATCATCCGTGCCGGGTGACCCCAGCTGCACCGACACCCCGTCGGCACGCAGCATGCGCGTCCAGACGATGAACACGCGCGTTTGGCCCCGCGCGATGGCAGAGCGATAGTCGCCGATGAGGCGAGCGCCCGATGGAATAAGGATGCGCCGCCCGTCAAAGGACCAGACGTCCTCCGTGGTCACGGCGCGCACCATGCCTGGCAGGTCGGACACGACGGCGTTCTCCAGCACGGCCCGGATCATCGTCCCTTGCGGCACGAGCGCATCGATCCTCCGGTTCTGCGAGGCCTGCGCCGTCTCGACGCTCGCGGCCGCCGTCTGGTTGAGGAAGCGGCGGTTCGGATCGGTTTCTTGGTCACGCAAACCGGGCTCGCCGCCGGGGCCAGGGATTCGCGTGCCGTCCGCCCCAAGCGCCACCTCGCCGCCCTGATCGACCACGATGCTCGATGCGCGGAAGCGCTCCCAGCGGCGGCGCTCCTCTTCCGCCAAGCGCCTTGCCTCGCTGTCATCGGCAAGCGGCATAGCGCGCTGACCGGGCTGAGCGAGGAATGGCGCGGGTGGTTCGGGGGGCGGAGGTGGGGGGCTCAGCACCGCGGGAGGTGCGATCGGAGCCGGCGGCATCTCGGGGGGTGGCGGCGGCGGGGCAGGGGGGATGACGATCGTGCCCTGATTGCGCTGGGGTGGTGGCTCGCCAAGAGATGGCGCCGGGAACTGTGTCGTCCGGAACTCCTCATTGTCAGGCCGGATGAAGGAGGGGTTCGGTGTTCGCGTGCCCGCATAAATGATGTAGGCCGCGAGCAGAACCGCGCCGAGCGGCACGATCACCTTGAGGAAGGTCCCGACACTGGATTGTGGTCGTGCGACGGCAGTGGACGCGCCGCTGTCCAGATCAAGCTGTCGCCATTGTTCGGGCGTCGGCATCACGGTCTCCCTGCTGTTGTCCGGCGAGTCTCCTGTCTTCGAACTGCCTCACCGACGCGTTGCGGCGCGAAGGGTTCGACCCCGGTCGGCTCGACGACGTTGGTCAGGCGCTGATTGAAGACGCAGGTGACCTCGTCGCCATTGCGCAGGGTCCATTGGTAACTGACCCTGTCGACGACGAGGTAGGGCCCCTCGCGCCGGAAATTGACAAGGCTCTCATTACGCTGCCGGTCGACGATGTAGATCGCCGGAACCTGCCCCTCGAAGCGGAGATATGTCTTCGTCCCGTCGTCGAAGATCACCGAGGGCTTGTTGGCGGACGAGCCCTTGTAGGCGTAGTCCGTGTTGGCATTGGCGACATTGAGATTGCGCAGGTTCGGCTCTGCCACGCGTCGGCGCGCCTCCTCCAGATCCTGCTGCGTCATCGCCGTATCTGGATAGGTGAAGCGGACCGCGAAGACCTGGGCCCGGATGTTGCGAAACCCGGAGCGCAGCACGAAGACATATTGCCGCTTGGTGGTGAGCACGTTGAGGTTGGCAAGCGCATCCTTCTCGGCGGGTTTGACGAAGAGCACATTGCCGCGCTTGTTGGGCTCGATCTTGAAGCCGAGCGCGTCGCCGGCCCCGAGCGTCTCGATCATCTCGTCCTCCTCGAAGACGATCATGGTGGAAGCGCCGAAGGTGACCTCGATCACGACGACCTGGTCACGGTTGTAGGCGACGTAGCGGATGCGGCTGTCCCTGGGCCCTGGTCGCGGCAGCGTGTCGGCCAGAACCGGACCGATGCTCAGCAACAATGCGACACAGGCGAGCGATCCCCTCATTGCACCGCCGCCCCCGTGGTTTGGGCTGGCGAAGTCACCGTCTCCTGGTCGCGGCGGTATTCCAGTACCTGGAAGCCGAGCGGGTTCTCGAAACGGAACTCGTTGCGGGCGGGAGCACTGGTGTACCGGAACCTCACCAGCGACTGCCAATGGCGGGTGGTCAGCCCCGTGCTGCGCTTTTCCTCGGTCGAGAAGCGGACCAGCGCCGTGCGCGTGTTCGGGAACGTCACAGACTTGATGGTGACGGCAACGACCGTGTTCGCGCCATAGAGCTTGACGAGATTGTTCGGGTTGCCGGGCGAGAAGATTTCCGTCAGTTCGCGCTGTGCGTCACCGGTCGAGAGCAATTGCGCCAGGTCGAAATTGTCCTTGAGAGCGCGGGGATCATAGGTCTCGCGGGACCGGACATAGCGCACGACGTTGAACATCGTGATCGCTTCGTCCGGATTGAGCGGATCCTGCGCGATCGGGCGCTTCACCTCGACGAAACCGGTCGAGCGGTCAACCACGATCATGTAGGGCTCGTAGCTCTTGAGCGGCAGCGCCATCACCAGTGCCGCAATGCTGCCGAGTGCGATCACCGTCATAATCAGCGCGATCGTCCAGGCGATGCCCCGCGAGAACGCGTTGCGGCTGGCGATCGCGGTCTCCCATGTCGCGCCGTCCCGGTAATAGGTCTTCAATCCCGGATCGGCACCCGAGCTATCACCAGCCGCGATTGCCTCTGCCGTCTTCGCCTCCGCCGCCATTGCGTCTGCTGCCTCTTCCAAACGTGTCGGCCAGAACTGCCGGCCCTCAATTCATCCTCGTCACCTCGAACCCTGCGCCTGCGGCCGCGAGTGCTCGCGACGGCTCAGCTGCGACTGAATTTGCCGCGCCTCGGGGCTGTCGAGATAGCTGCGCTGCGCCAGCATGCGCCGGCCAACCGCACGGGCCTGCTGCTTTTCGGTTGTGGTGAGCCTGCCAAGATACCGCTGCATTCCATCGCGCGAGGCGCGGACAGCGCCGGTGACCCCTTTTGCTGCGTCCGAGGCGTTGCGCCAGCCGCGGCCAGCGGAGGGAACGCCGAGCGCAAACCCGCCGACGATGTTGGCAGCGACGGTCGGGATCTGCATCAAGAGGAAGAAGCCGATCAGGGCGACGACGATGATCGGGCCAACATTGCCGAAGGTGGCGGTCTGGTTAGTAGCGACGCCGGACGCCGCATCGAAATACTGCTGCGAGAGCGCGAGGAAGAAGGCGAGGAAGGCGTAGATCAGCACCTGCACGATAAAGTATAGCACAATCGTGCGAATCCAGCCGGAAAAGAACTGCGAGGTGAAGCCGAACAGGAGCAGGATAATGAAGATGGGTCCCAGCGCCAGGAGCAGCCACATGAAGAGCTTGGCGAGCGTGATGACGAAGACGGCATAGGCGATGAGGAGCGCCACCGCGACGACCATGATGCCAGCGAAGACGTAGGGCCCGGCGGAGAGGTAGCCGGCATTCTGGGTGAAGGCGCTCGCGAGATTGAGCGTGGTGTTCCAGACATTGGTCAGCGCGGTCTGCACCGCGTTGACGGAGGTCAGGTTGACGCCGAGGCCGGTGTTGTTGGCGTTGGCGACCGCACCCAGCATGGCGTTGCCGATGGCGCTCGGGGTGTCGTTGAAGAAGCCGTAGGCGAAGACCTGGAAGTCCGACCAGGAGGTCGCTATGGTGTAGATCAGAAACACCCGGAAGAGGCGAAATACGGCTTCCAGCGGCCCGCCGCGCGCCGTGCCGAACCAGAGGCCGAAGCCCCAGAAGATGACGTAAAGGGTGAGGAGCAGCGCTGCGACATTGATCCCGCTGCCACCTGCGCCGCCACCCGTCAGCGCCTGCGCCAATTGCTGATAGGCGTTCTGCACGAAGGTCGTGCCGATCTGGTCGACCCGTTGGAGGAAGGCGTCGACCGTGAAGTTCATGGCGGTTCACCGCTCGTAGATCCGATTGACGCTGTCCGGCGGCCATTGAGGGGTCGCAGCGGGCCACACGGATCAGAGACGGGAATGCCGCCGCCCAGCCGGTCGAGCGGAGAACCTGAGATGGGTAATGGCGCGACAGGCGCATAGGACATCGCCAAAGATGCGGTCGACAGCTTGCCTTCGTCGGGACCGCACGGCGCCTTGAGCTCGCGATAGCCGCATCCGCAGAGAGCCGACGCAAGCGCGGACGCGGACGCGAGACGGGCGGCGATGTGCGCGAGGGTGCCCATCACAGCTTCCCCGTCATTGCCCAGGCGTGACGGACATGGCGCGCGCCGTCGACGACAGAAGCTGGAGCCGTTCAAGGTTCTGCTGGTTGGTGGCTGCAACCGCGTTGTTCACCACCCCCGTCAGTTCGTTGATGGTCTGGCCGGTCTGGATCTGGACCTGCGTGTTCTGATCGACCGATCCCTTGAGGTCGGGGGCCGAGCCGATCTGCTGGCCGCCGGAAGTGAAGGCCTGGCTGCGCTGCTGGATGGCTCCTTGGGTGGACGAAACGAGGCCGGCCATGGTCGCCGCCATGTTGACTGAGTTGCGGTAGCCCTGGTCATTGCCTGTCCGCTGGCCGTTGATCAGGCCCGACAGTGACTGGACGAGCTGCAGGCCGTTGATGAGCTGCGAGACCATCCCTTGCGAGGATCCCATGCCCTGGAACGAGAGCGGTCCTCCGGACAGGAGCGAGCCGAGCGACGGGGCCTGCCCCATCGAGAATCCGCCACCCAGCGCCATGTTGGCGAGCGAACCTGCCTGGCCCGTCCGGTCGCCAGTCACCGCCTGCAGCGTCCTTTGCGTATTCTGCATGATGTCGCGGGATACGTTCAGGATGTCGTTGGTGGTGTTGGCGATCTCGGTGGATTTTGCGAGATTGGCCGCATCGTTGACGGGAACCTGCGCTTGAACCACGTCGCTCCACAGGATCGCTGCGGCGAGAATTCCGATCCAATGGGTCACATTCTTCTCCTTGATCCTCTCCATGGTCGTTTCCCTTTCCTGGCTATCGGTAGGATTGAAGCGCTGCCGTGATGTCGGCAGCGGTGGGCTGGGATGAAACGGGTGGTGCGACGGACGTGGCCGGGGCCGATAGGAGCTCGGTCAGCGAGGCGTCCTGGACGCCGCCGAGATAGACCGCGACATTGCCGCTCCGGTCGATATAGCGCTGGGAAACGCAGGCCGGGTCCGGCGCGACGCCTGGCGGCGTGGTCGAACAGACCGTATTGGCGGGTCGGCAAGGATCATCAGTTGTACCGCGGCCGACAAAGCCCGCCGCACACATCCCACTGCCTGTCGGACTCGGCACGGGTAAGCCGGTAGCCATGCCACCTGCGCTGGTGCTGAGCTGCCCGACATTGAAGAGGCTTGCGGTGTTCAGCGCCTGCACGAGCAGATTGGTGGATTGCGTGGTCTGGTTCCAGGTGATGCCGTTCTGGATACGCACCGCGCTGTTCTGGTCGAGCGCACCCATGACGGTCGGCGCGGTTCCGACGCCTTGACCCAATTGTCTGTATTGCGCCTGCGTGTCCGGGATGATCGCGGCAGTCACGTCCACGCCGCCGACGACGGTCGAGGTGCCATCCATAAAAGCGCGCTGTTGGGCATTGCGACCGGGGTTGATGGGGGGATTGCTGGGAGGACTGCTTGTCGTATCCGGCGCGCGCTGGACGCCGGGATCGAACTGCCGGACGCGAGCGTCACCGCCGTTGGGAGTGACAGGTTGCGTGGTATCGCGCGTCGTTCCCCGCTGGCCGGTCGTTGTGGCGCAGCGGATGCCCCTGGTGTTGGTGTCGGTCTTCTTTGTTGTGTCCAGCAGACGGACCTTCACCGTGGATGTCTCGGTACGCTGGTTGAGGATCGCCTGGTCGCGTGTCGGCACGGCTGCGAGCGCCGCGCTGCTCGCAGATAAAAGAGCGGCCATGACCACGATAGCTCGCCAGATCCTCATGCCGCCCTCCCGAGGAATTGCGGCAGCCAGTTTGCCGGATCGTCGCCAAAGCGCTTACGCAAGGCGGCACATTCGGCCAGCGTCTCGGTCCGGCCAGAGAGAACGCGGATGAGATCGGGCATGGAGGAGAGATCGAGGCGGGCGATGACGGAATCCTGGCCGGATTTGATCAGGAACTGGCGTCCCTCGGGCACATTCTCGCGGATCCAGGCGACCTCGCGGCGGCTCAGGCGAAAAGCCTCGCTGTAGCTCTCGTCATCGGCCTTGGCGTTCGGAAAAAAGATGTTGGTGAGCGACTGCTCGATGATCGTGTTGGAATCCGGCGATTTGACAATGTCCTTCGCCGTCTGGGTGCCGAGGCCCACGATGCCGTTCCTCTTCCGGATGGTCTTCAGCTTGTCCTTGATGAAGTAGGCAAACTCCGGATCCTCCAGCATCTTCCAGGCCTCGTCGATGAAGATCATCACCGGATCGCCGGTAAAGAGCTCCTCGATGCGGTGGAAGATGTACATCAGCGCCGCAGTGCGGATGTCGGGCAGATCGAGGACGCGCGTCATGTCGAAACCGAAGATCGAGGTAACGGAGAAATTGTCTGATGGATTGTTGAAGAGCCAGCCTTTCTGCTCCGGCGCCACCCAGCTGTTCAGGCGCGACATCAGATCGCCTTCGTTCTGGCGAAGGCGGCCTCGCAAGAGAGTGGCGAATTCCGGCAATGTGCGCCCGTCAGGGCCGCCGGCGAGCACGGTGTTTACGGCGTTGCGGATGACCTGCTGCTCGGAGGCCGACAGTGTCTCGTGCAGGCTCGGGGGTTTGAGCATGAAGCTGAAGAGCTGGAACAGGAACTCCCGGTTCGCCCCATTGTCCGGCAGCATCAGGGGGTTGAATCCAGTGGGCTCGCCGGGGGTCAGCACCTCGTATTGCCCGCCCATGGCGCGGATGAAGATCTCGGCGCCCCTGTCCTTGTCGATGTAGACGAGCTTCGGCCTTGGCTGGATGCGCAAGGTCTGCGCCGAGATAAAGGACATGAACACCGTCTTGCCGGACCCGGTCGGGCCGACGACGGTGAAGTTGCCGATATCCCTGACATGGTGGTTGTAGAAATAGGCCGTTTGCGACGAGGTCTCGAGGATCGAGATCGGCAGGCCCCAATGCCCGCCCGATTGCCGGCCCGAGGCGTAGTTGTGCATCGAGATGAAGCCCGCGAGGTTCTTCGAGCTGATCAGGCTCCGCCTAGCGATATAGCCGAAGTTGCCCGGCAGCATGGCCCAGAAGGCGGGCTCGCAGTTGAGATCCTCGCGCGTCCAGAGCATCGAGCGGTCGGTCAGGGCCCCGCCCACCGCCGTGACGCAGGCCTGAAGGTCCTGCATGGTGCGGCCGAGGCAGAAGACGCTCATATGGTGCTCGCCATAGAGAGCGGCCGAGCCCAGCAACTCGTCGCGGGCCTCAGCCAGATGCTCCGCAACGATGGTGCCGGCCTCATCCGACATGTCGACCTGGCGACCGATGAGGTTGATGGTCGAAAGCGCTTCTGCCCGGTCGACGATGCCGAAGGATTGCGTGACGATGAACTCGTGCGGGACGGCCAGCAGATTGTCGATCGAGCCGGGTCCGGTATAGGCGGGGTATTCGCGGACCGAGAGCATGGCGCCGACGCGGGAGTCAGAGGGCGACGCGCCCCTGATCTCGACGGCGTTCCTCCCGAACGAAATCCGCTTTGTCGCCAAGGCTTCGGAAAGTGGCATGCGCGGCAGGGCCATCGGCCGGGGCAGGGCGCCATTGAGCAGTTGCACCAGAAACGCGAGCGGTTCGGACATCCAGACGCCGTCGCGCTTGACGACACGAAGCGTCCTTGCGCCATAAGGGCCGAGGCTTTGCTTGAGAGCGGCGGCGGCTTCCAGAAGTTCCGTCAAGGCGGTCTGCTCATCGACGGATTCGCCCGCGGCGTCGCGCTTGCCTATCAACCGCTTCATCATCACATCGAAGGTGCCGACATGGCCCTGCATGTTGCGGCGCAGCAGGGTCAGGTAGATGTCGTTGACGAACATCCGCTTCTTGCCCAGCGAGGTCCTATAGCGCTCGTCGAGCTCGCGGCAGAAGGCATTGTCGAAGCTCGAGGGGATCGTGGGAAAGACCTCGCGCCGGATGATGTGCGAGGTGAGCGCAAAGCGGGAATTGCCAAGCGTGCGCAGGAAATCGTTGCGAGCCAGCAGCCGGACGTTCAATTCCGACTGATCCGCAGTCTCGAAGGAGAACCCGTCGAGCTTGAGGACGGTCATCAGCACGCCGTCATTGAGCTTGATGACCTCATCCTGCAGATGCCGGACGTAGGGGACATGCCGTGCGACCGGCAGTTCCCGGCTCGCCACCCGGCCGAAGGTCAGTTCATTGATCAGCGCCTGTGCGACCATTTCCCTTACACCCTGTAACTGTCCGCACCCCAGAACGCCCGGCTGCGCGGCGGACAGCGCCGGAACCGGATGCCGAGGATGTCGAAGATGCGATGGTCCTTGAGGGTGAGGATGCGGCCTGCGGCATAGATCGGCAGGCAGCTGGTCAGAAACCAGAGGTTCTTGGTGGCGAGGAAGATCACCGCCGTGCAGACACCGGTGAACATGAAATACGAATAGGGCACGCCGAGGATCGTCGGCGAGACCGTCAGCGGCTTCACCAACGGTGTGATTAGCGGCTCCTCGAGATCGCGTTCGTCCATGGCGTTTACCCTCCGCCACCGCCGCCGACGGCGGACTGGAAGAAGGACACGATCTGGGCCGAGCCGAAGACCAGGACGATGCCGAAGATGATGCTTCCGGCGAAGAACCAGTTGAGGCGCCCGACGAAGGCGAGGAACCCCGCCGCGATCACGGCGAGGATTGCGAGCGAGGTGGCGATCGGCCCGGTCAGGGTCTGCACTAGCCGCTGCAGCGTGCTCTGCACGGGCTGGAGCTGGTTGGCAAAGGCGCTCGACTGAAGTGCGATCAGTGCGCATTGGGCGGTCAGGATCAGATGCGACAGTCGAACCATGTTTTGCTCCTCTGTTCAGTCGAAATTGGCCACAAAGCCACCCTTCCACTCGATGGGACCTGATTCAGTTGCTGGCCGAGGTTCGCCTCGCGATCGGCGTCGCTCCGCCGGCAGGGAGGCCGTCGTGGTTCCGATCCGTTGTGGGGACCCGGCCAAACTGCGATCGCGGGCGTCGGCGGCCTCGGCTTCGGCGCGGCGCGTGCCGTCGGCGATGGCGGGCCATTCGTAGTAGTCGTCCATCACCCGGGCGATGTAGGTGAGGGTTTCTAAGGATGGCGGCAGTCCGTTCCGCTCGATCAGCGTCTGTTCACCGGCGTTGTAGGCCGCCAGGATGTAGAAAGGATTGCGGAAGCGCGCGTGGAGATGGCGCAGGAAGCGCACGCCGCCGCGCACATTGTCTTCCGGATCGCAGATATCGACCTTGAAGCGCTCGGCCGTCGCGGGCGTCAGCTGCATCAACCCATAGGCGCGGCCGGAAAAGGCGTTCGAGACGAAGGTGCTTTCGATCTTGGCTACCGATTGTACGAAATCAGGGAAGAAGTTCTCTTGTTGGGCAACGCGCTTCACGAGGTCTTGTGCGGCGGAGCGGTCAAGCGGCGGCGCGCCAGGGCAGGGGTGGTCGATATCTTTTGGGCTGCTGCTAGTACTCGAGGTGATCGACCCGCTGGGTAGGGGAGGAGCACCGACAATCTGCGTCGGCTGGTACGGTGGATTGACGGGCCGCAGGACGCCGTCTTGGCCGACGGCAAGGGTAGCGGGCGGCTGGGCTGCGACGCGATCCTGCGACTTGGCCGTCTGGGCGGATGCGCCCGAGGTCGCCAATACGAGAGTCGAGATCGCTACAGCTGTGCGCATCAGTTCCTCCGGTCATTTGTTTATTATAATGACTTTTTGGAAACGGCAAGGCTGAAAATGCAGGGGAAAGCAGCGGGTCAGCGGACTCTCGTAACTTGCGGCGACTGGATGCGGGTTTCTTATGCTCGGTTGCCGCCATCGCTCGTCACAGTGACAGCGCGCACTAGCGTGCCGTGGTTCCTTGAGTAAGCCGCGATTCTGTCGCTCGTAACGTGTGATGGCAGATCTGCGTGGCGATGCTGGCTACCAGCGTACGCCACCTCTTGATCGCTCATGGCTTGGGCAGTGGAAGGACTTAGCGTCAACTGATCGGTGCCTCGGCCTCCCGCTCGCTTTGCGGCGCGGCCCGTTCGCGGGCCGCAAGCGTGTGCTGGTCCTCGGCCTTCAACAGGCCGCGCCGGACATGAACCTCGCCCTGATGGTTGAGGAACACCCGGACGCCTGCCAGCGCCATGGCTTCCGGATCATAGCCAATGCACGCTGCATCGATGGCATCCATCCGCGCGATACGAGCCTCGTAGTCTGCCGTTTCATCGTCAGTGAGGTCACCTGCCTCATAGGCTGTTTTATTCTCCTCGATGAACGCCATGATGCTTGCCACCTCGGCATCCTCAGTGGCGGAATGTTCACGCTGGAAAGAGGGCAGGGTGGGCAGGTGCTGGCGGCAGTCACTCTCGCTGAGAAAATGCTCCGCCCATTTCCAGCCGTCGGCCTGTATCTCCCGTGCTGTCGCTTCGAGCCGCTCTGTGCAGAGTTTCAGGACAAGGCCCTTGTCGTCGAGGAACTGGTTGTCCTCGTCCGTGAACAGGTCCTGCGTGATGGTGCCACCCGCTTCAATATAGTCCTCGATTCCGATGAACCGGACGAGCCGGCTGCTGGCTCTCAGCTTGTCGGAGGTCAGGCGGTTGTGAATATGGCTCGCGTCCCGGGTTCACTCCGGCAATGTGAAATATGCGTCCTCCTGCTCGGCATGGTCATCCGCCACCGCCAGCGCCTCCATCTGCTTCAAGGTGGCGGTGCCTGCCCGGAACTCATCCATGACGCGCGGGCTGACCTTGGCCAGCTTGATGCGCCGCCTCACCGTCATCACGCTGATGCCGAACCGGTCGGCCAACTGTTCGGGGGACATGGCGTCCTCGTCGATTAGCTTGCGGAACGCCTCGACCTGATCGGCGACATGCATATTCACCCTGACCGTGTTCTCAGCCAACGACACTTCGGTATCGTTCTCGCCGTCCAGCACATGCACCGGGAAGGGGCTGGATTTGGTGACGCCGCTGCCTTTGCGGCCTGCCAGCTTGCGCAGCGCCGCCAGACGCCGCCCGCCCGCGACAACCTCGTATTTGCCTTTGGCCGCTGCCCGCACCGTCAGATTCTGCAACAGCCCGTGCGCCTGAATGGATGCACACAGTTCCGTCAGCCCGGCCTCGCTCTGGGTCCGGCGCACGTTGTCCTTGCTGGCTGTCAGTTTCGACAGGGCAATGCAGGTGTTGGCCGTGATCGTGGTGATGGTCATGATCGTTCTCCGTCGGTAGCAAAGCGCCGCCTGTCTTCATGAACCGAAGGGACAGGCCTGCCCTGTTCCTTCGAGCAGGTGCGGAACCGGGGAGAGGGGAACACCGCTCCCCTCCATCGGCGCCAGTCCTGGCGCGCAAGGATCCTCGCACGAAGGATCGTCACTCATATGGGCCAAGACGACGGGTGTTGAAGCGATAATCGAGGACACCGGCGGCTTGGTGAAGCACAGCGCAGCGGCGCGGAATAGAGGTACCCCTACGAGGGCGGCCGTCTTGAGGATTGATGCTTGGGGGTGAGACTGTGTCTGTATGGACGTCTATACAGGCACGCCGATCAGTCG
>FWWL01004187.1_pt1 | contig 24868 bp, 24 predicted proteins | sample 2228331 | NCBI WGS metagenome assembly FWWL01 (sample SAMEA103939775, study PRJEB20133) | metagenome | reverse complement strand
TCCGCCATCCAAAATACGGGTTTACCGCAGCTCGGGAGTTATTCAGGAACCAATACTCTATGACTATGTCCGGGGGGTGCTTCCGAATGAATGGATTATCTATACGACACCCAAGACGGAATCGCTGAAGGCCGGTGCAATAGCGGTCAAAATGGTCGCATTCTATCGGGTTTGGTATCCGAAATACCCCGACTCTGCCTATGATGTAAAGGATACCGTGGTAGATCAAGTCTACAACCCGGAATCTGGCAAAGAGAACAGTTCAACCCTTGCCGCCATTAATGCGGTCGGAGGGATCGGCGTTGAAGCTTCTAATGGCAGCCTTTTCTATTTGGCTTACAGAGCCGGAACAGCCGGGGATCCGGGTGTTCAAGGAGGAGGAATTTTAAGGCAACAAGGGGCCGATTATTGGAACGATCAAGGGAAGTACTGGATGTGGATTCTGCGCTATTATTACGATAATGCCACTGTTGAACAAAATCCCGGCACCAACATTAATGCGGGGGCAATCAAACCATTTTTTTATGACGGCACAACCTATTGGAATAATGGAGAGTCGCTGTCCGTAGGCGCAACGGGGTACGTTACGGGTCAGAAAGAGAAATGGTTTAAAGTTTCCGGGTATACCGGCTCCGCCGATATCGAGACGTTCGTGAACGGGTCTGAATCGAATACGTATATCGATCTTTACGATAACGACTTCAGACTGCTTCGGTCTGATGATAATTCCGCTGAATACAATTATTCCAGAATCGCTGCAGCGTCCCTGAACGGACAGCCGTATTATATTAAGGTTCGCAGTCAGCCGAGCGGCAATACGGTTAATGCCGCCATACAGGTAACGACTGCAAGGACTTTGACGACCTCAGTCTTGGGATATGCCAATGGAGGGACAAATTACTCCTATACGGTATTCGGAGACGGTCGATTTGCCAGCTTCGAAACACTTCCGTATTCGTCGGGGAGCGATACTTTTCTAGAGCTCTATAATTCGAGCAATGTACTGATTGCATCGAATGATGATCACGGGGAGGGAGCGTATTCGCTAATCTCTAAATATTATCTGAATTCGGGACAAACCTATTACGTACGAGTTAGAAATTACAGCAACGGCTCGGCTGTTTTCTGCCAAGTGAACTTAACGCGGTAAGCCGGATGCAGACAGGGAATGTTTCCCTTTAGGGGATCATTTCCTGTTTGTTGTTTCCCTTCGTTCTAACACACATATTGGGGGTGGTTTCTTATGAAACGGATTGTTTATTTGCTTTTGCTCTTCATGTTGGCTGTCACTGGCTGTACGTCGGCTAATGATACTTCCGGGAAAGGAACCGTTACGGACAAGAACGATCCACGCAATGAGATGGCGGAAAAGGATCGAATAATCTCAGAGTTGGAAAAGGAACGGGACGCCTTAATAGAACAAATTACAAAGCTGGAACAGTCTGCGAAGCAGAGCGAAGAAGCCGATTCAGGTTGCCCAGCGTTAACGGTAACTCAGGATCCTGTTATAGCTGACGATTATGCCGATTATCAAAAAATTGATAGACCGTGTTATTCGATTTACATTCCGAAAGCCTGGAGCTATCGAATAATAGGCGGAGACTTGGAGTTTGTACAGGATCGGACTATCGTCGGAAACACCGAGACCATCAATTATCTTACTAGTAAAGGGGCAGAAAACTTTACCGTTAATCATGCCGAGCAGACCGGATTCAAAGAACTGAAGGATGTCATTCCACTCAAAGGTACCGAGTTTCATGTTTATCAACTCCGACTGGTTTGGGAGAAGCCTGCCGCTGCATTAGACCCGGATTGGAAATATGACGAGACCAAGGTTTACGTCGCAATTAAACAAATTGAACGATCTTTCGGATTTGGCTTCAGTACGATAGACGTCCCTGAGGCTGCAATCGATAAAATCATTCGCTCTTTTCGGCTTAACGAATCGTAGGAGAGGAGAATTAATTCTTAAAACATATGTAAGGTTTTGTTAATGAATTCATTAGCCACTCTTAACAATTAAAGCTTACATTCAAGATGTTGTTAATTACGAGGAGGCGTATTCATGAACAGAACAAACAAGACAATTGCGGTATCCCTGCTTGCCGCAGCTCTGATGATCCCGGGGCTTGCATCTGCAGCCGAGATGACAATGAAAGTGGACTATTCGAAATTCATGATGGTGGAAAAGAACGGGGAAACTTGGGTGCCGCTGCGTCAGATCGCCGAATCTCTGGGGTACACCGTCAATTGGAGCAAAGCGAACGGTATTATGCTGACCAAGAAAGAAATGATGGAAGACATGAAGGACATGGAGAGCAAGGAAGACATGAAAGACATGAAAGACATGAAAGACATGGAGGACATGGAAATGATGCCGAAGGTTTATATGATTACTTTAATGCCCGGACATAAAGATTTCATGATCGGTATGGACAAGATGATGTTAATGCAGGCCCCGATGGTCATGAAAAACACGACTTACGTAACTAAAGATTTTATCGAAAAATACCTGATTACTCCGACGACGATGACCAATATGTAATAAGTGAAAGCGCCCGCCAAAGACTGCTCTGCGGGCGCTTCTTTTTCGATAAAAACTTGCGATGTTAAACTTAAGAATAATTAAATCAAATATTTTTGATAAACCATTGCTTTATCCATGTTGACATGATACGATGGATACATCAAAAATAATTGATCTAAATAAAATAGGAGGGACCAGCATGATTAAAGAACTTCCGGTATTTGTTCAAACTGCATCACCGGTTGATTTCTCCAAATATGAAGCTAAGTTCAAAGCGCTTGCCGATCAGAAGCGGCTGCAGATCATGTACGAGCTCACCCAGAGAGGGAACACTTGCGTGTGCGACCTTGGTGAAATTGTTGAGATGCCCCAATCCAAACTGTCTTATCATCTCAAAATTCTTCTGGATGCCGGTCTGATTCGCCGCGAGACAAGAGGGACCTGGAGTTATTACGAGTTGAACCAGTCCGAAGTTAACAGCCTTCTTTCTCCGGAATTATGCTGCATTTTCCGTAAAGACGATGTTAGTCAAGGCGATTGCTGTTGAAGGCTTTCGTTTGAACTATAGATCAAATTTTATTGATTAATTGAAAAGGTGGAGAGCAAAATGATCATGAATACTTACTTTGCCGAAAAGATGATGGAACAAAGGCAGCTTGAAATTGAAAAGGCAACACGCATTGCTTGGTATAGGACAGAGATTAATCAGAGCAATGTGAATAAGTTATCGAAACTCAAATCTATCTGGAGACGGAGTGCATACACGAGCAGCGTTGAAGTTAGCGAATCATGCTGCAGCTGCTGCTAATCGATTATTAGCGTTCAATTTTGATCATTAAATCAAATTAAATTGATAAAAAAACATGCGGAGGTTGTTGAGTATGAGTGGATGTTGTTCTGTTAAGGTTGATGTGGTCCCAAATGCACAAAGCGGATGCGGTTGCGGAGTGAAAGAAACAATGCCGCCAGATGATAATAAACGGTTACCCGTAGCCATTATTGGTGGCGGACCCGTTGGATTGGCAGCTGCGGCACACCTCGTTTCCAGGGGAGAATCCTTCGTTCTGTTCGAGGCGGCCGGAGAAGTCGCCGGCAATATCAAACAGTGGAGTCATGTTCGTCTCTTTTCTCCATGGCAATACAATATCGATAAAGCGGCAAAGAAATTGCTCGAGGAACATGGATGGAGGGCTCCAAACGATAACGAGCTTCCTACCGGCGGAGAATTGGTTGAACAATATCTAAGTCCTCTGTCTAAACTGTCTGTAATCAAACCATATGTTCAGTATAACGCGAAAGTAATTGCGGTAAGCCGCAAGGGCTTAAGCAAAGTGAAAACCGCCGGCCGAGAAAAGCGTCCTTTTGTACTGCATGTTATGAAAGACGGCAAGAGAATTGTATTTGAAGCAAAGGCCGTTATTGATGCATCCGGTACATGGTCTAGTCCTAATCCTGCGAATTCCGAGGGGATCTGGACGGATGACGAACTGGCTTTGAACAAACAGATCTCTTACGGAATACCTGATGTGTTAGGAAAGCATAAGGATCGGTATAGAGGGAAAAAAGTTCTAGTCGTAGGCAGCGGACATTCAGCGATAAATGCGTTGCTCGATTTAGAACGTCTTAATGAACAGGTGCCGGAGACAACAATCGTTTGGGTTCTGCGTAAATCTAATCTAAACGACGTTTATGGCGGACAGGAGAACGACAGTCTGCGCGAGCGCGGGGAGTTGGGCATACGTCTGCAAAGGCTCGTGGAATCAGGTTCAGTTCAGGTATTTGCTTCTTTCCACATCCAGAACTTCAAGAAAGATGGAGAGCAAATTACGGTTACCGGCAACAGGAACGAGGAAACAATCGATATTGAAGGCATAGATGAAGTAATCAGCAATACGGGATCCCGTCCGGACATGAGCTTTCTAAGGGAAGTCAGAACCGATATGGACCCAAGTATTGAAAGCGTGGATGCATTAGCGTCTCTTATTGATCCCAATATTCACAGCTGCGGGACTGTCAGGCCCCATGGCGAGAAGGAATTACGGCAACCTGAACATGATTTCTATATCGTGGGTTCAAAAAGCTACGGCAGAGCGCCGACATTTCTAATGGCTACCGGTTATGAGCAAGTGAGATCCATTGTTGCTCGTATGACTGGGGACTTAGAAGCGGCGGAAAAAGTTGAATTGGAATTGCCGGAAACCGGAGTATGCAGCATAGGAACAACTAATTGCTGCGCTTAACCATGGTTCAGAATCAAGTGAGGGACAGCCGTCGTAAGCCAGTGATCTTGATGGCGCTTATTGCGGCTGTCACTTTATTCGGAGACTCCATGTTATACATCGCTTTGCCCATCCATTGGAGAGAAGCCGGGTTAATCTCATTGGTCGAGGTAGGTCTATTACTCTCTGCTAATCGATTCATTCGTCTACCGTTAAATCCTTTGATTTCTTGGCTGTTTACCAAAGTGAGTCTGCGGTCTGGGTTGATCGTCGCCGTTGTTATTGCAGGGTCAACAACGTTTCTATACGGTTGGGCGCAAGGATTCATCTTCTGGCTCATTTTACGCTGTATTTGGGGGTTGGCGTGGTCAATCATTCGTTTAGGCGCTTATTTCCTGATTCTTGAGTCATCTACGAAAGAGAATCGGGGGCACTTCATGGGCACCTATAACGGGCTTTCCAAGAGTGGCACTCTGGTTGGAATGCTTGCAGGAGGGTTCTTTGTTGAATGGTTCGGAATCAGGGATGTGGCTGTTGTGTTTGGAATCTTGGCTTTTATGGTTCTGCCCGTAGTTATTCAAATCCCAAACTCCAAAAACCGAATGGCTTCGAAAGTTTCCATACAAACAAACAGATCAGTGATTAAACACCCACTGTTGATGTGGATGCTGCTGACCGTCTTTCTTGTGATGTTGAGCTTGGATGGTATGATAACGGCGACTTTAAGCCATCTGATCGACGTCCGTCAACCGAACATGAATCTTTACGGAATGATGTTAGGCGCAGCGGCATTGGCAAGTTTGCTTCAAGCGTCTAGATTGGTAATCGCTGCGTTTCTGTCCCCATGGGTTGGGAAGAAATCCGATGGTAAATGGGGACGTAGACCTTTCTTGATATCAGCACTGCTGCTTGCATCGGTTTTCATGTCAATCGTTCAATTTAAGCTACCCCTTGAACTCTGGCTGCTTAATTTATTAGCGATCCTTCTCACCTCTTCGATCCTTGTCGTCGTTATGGATGCGTTCACCTCGGAACTTGCGTCAGATAAATCGAAAAAAGCGACCGTAACACTTTATGTGATTGTATCTGATATCGGAGCTGCTTTCGGACCGGTTCTTGGCTATTTGTCAGAACGCTCATTTGGATTATCAACAACATACTGGATCTCAGCTACTATCTTGTTTCTGTTAAGTATTCGCTGGACATTATCAGCCAAAATGAGATCGCCGCACGACTATTCTTTCACGCCGGCCGCCCATTGAATTCCGCCCAGAATATGCTGTAGAAACAAAGGCTCGGAGTAGCTTTCTTTGGTATGTCCGCCGGCCGTATACCAGGAACGTCCGCCGGAAAACCTTTTGTACCAAGCAAAGGGATGATCGGCGCCCATTTCACCCCCTTGATACGTGCTCTCGTCCAGCGTCAACAAGACATGGGCATTCTCGCGGGGATTGGATTTGAAGTTGTACCACTCGTCCGTTCGTTCCCATGTCTTCGGCAGAAAAGAAGTGGATGGATGCGAGTCATCTTCCACGCGTATAGTTGCTTTTTGCACGGCAGGATGATTTTTGAAATAGGCGCCAACAAGTTGTCCGTACCACGGCCAATCATGCTCCGTGTCGCTTGCCGAATGAATGCCGACATATCCGTGTCCCTTGCTTATGTAACGTTTGAATGCCGCTTGTTGAGTATCGTTAAGTACATCCCCCGTTGTCAGGAGAAATACGACGGCGTCATACTTAGCTAAATTCGAATCGTTAAAGGCGCGGGCATCGTTCGTGACATCGACGGCAAAATGGTTCTCGGCGCCCAACTTGCGAATAGCGGCAACCGCATCCGGGATGGAATCGTGATAAAAAGCTGCCGTTTTCGTAAAAGCAAGCACCTTGAAAGATGGTTTCTCCTTAGCTGTGCCGTTAGGTGCCAAGCTAAAAAACAGTGAAAACATAAGGAAGACGCGAAGCAACGTGGATAGCAGCGGTTTAGACATTCTTTTATTCATTTTCTATTCTCCATTCTTTGGTGTACCTTGAGATTTCCCAACTTAGCAGACTCCTTTATTCTGAGTTTCCTTCCTGAACCATATACATGTAGTTGAACATTTAGAGCAGCCAACCCACGCTTGAGTTGGAAGGAAGTGAATCCTTGAGAGTATACATAGCTAATGACGGGAATACCCTGCGGACAATAGCAAATCAATATGAGCTCGAAATCATCGAACTCCTTGCGCTGAATCCGAACATAGCGGATCCCGATCGGAACGTCGGAGGCGAACAGGTGAGGCTCCCATCTCTGGCAGTCCCACTGAATATTCCCCCCGAGTGTCCGCCGGATCCTCCCACAGGCTATTTGGATCAATGGATTCCGCTTACCCCGCTAGAGCAAATGGAGAAAACCGATTATGACGTTCTGATCATCGGCACCGGGGCAGGCGGCAGCGCCGTTCTTTGGAGGTTATGCGAACGTTTGGCAGAGAGCGGCAAACGGATCGGCATCGTTGAAGCGGGCGATCTCTTATTACCTATGCATTCGCAGAATATCCCTACTCTGGATATGGAGAGAGCCCGACTATTATTCACAAATCCCAAAATTTCGATACCGATCGGCAGAAGGATTCCCGATTTTCCGGCAGCAACCCTGCTTCATGCGCTTGGGGGGAGAACGTTGTTCTGGTCGGGTGTTTCTCCGCGCATGCATGAATCCGTGCTTCGAAAGTGGCAGGTCACCCCGGAAGAGATGAATTATTACTACACTATTGCTGAAGAAGTGATGAACGTTACTCGAGATTACACCGAAGGCTCCTCGATCACGGAAGTCCTTCTGAACCGGCTGCGGGGAGGCGGGTTTACCGAAGCCGCGCCATTTCCGATAGCCGTCGATTTATCGCCGACCAAATATGGACAGATTCATTCCAATGTATTTTACAGTGCCATGAATTTATTCGCTTACTCTTTAAATCGAAGGCCTTTTGATTTGGCAGTGAATGCCCGGGCCGTGAAGGTCCTTCATGAAAAGGGGAACGTAGTCGGCGTGGAAGTCATGAATCCGGAGAAGAAGGCGTTTCACCTTAAATCCAAGAACGTGGTCGTATCCGCAGGGGCTCTTGAAACCCCGCAGCTTTTGCTGTATTCGGGCATTCAAGGAAGAGCGATAGGCCATTACCTCACGAATCATTCTTTTATCATGGCGCATGGAGTGTTGAAGAGGGAGGATTTTCCCGAGCCTCTAGGAACGCTGGGCATCTTGATTCCTCAGACGAAAGAAAAACCATATCAAATTCAATTGTATGGCCCTGGAGACTATTTTTGGTACAGCTACGAGGAAAAACCTTTCCGCAAGGAATGGGAGGTTCGATATGAAGGTTTTGGAATCGTGGAATCGCGGTATGAAAATCAAGTTTATTTGGATCCGAATAGAAGGAACGAATACGGAGTGCCGGAAATTCAAATCCGCTTCTCTTATAGCGATAAGGATAAAGAAATCATACAACAAGTCGCGCGGTCGATCGAGCAAGCGTCGGAAGTCATGGAAGCCCCTTTGATTTCAAAAGACGGGAAGTCAGAGATCTGTCTACTGCCTCCAGGACAAGATAATCATGTGTCGGGAACGTGCCGAATGAGCACGGACAGCTCCCATGGAGGGACAAATCGGTATGGAGAAGTGTTTGGCGTGTCTGGTTTATTCGTTGCCGATAATAGCGTACTCCCTCTGGTGGGCGCCTCCAACCCGACTTTATCGACGATAGCCCTTGCCATACGTACGGCGGATTTCATAATAACAAGATTATAATAATGAGCCCCGTGTATAAAACGCTTTATTCTTACAAATAATTGATCGGACTTGACCATTCGGGAGTGATTTAATGTGGCAGAAAGAAGCATCCTTGCCTATTTCAAGAGTCAGGAGGAAGCAAAAGAGGCTTTAACACAGGTGAAATCACTTCGGCTCGTGGATAGTTCGATTGATCGGTTCGATGGGTATCCCGGAGGCGGGCTCGATCACATCGATAACCCAATAACGAGTGATTTTCCGGGTCTTGGTTATTTAACGCTTGGAGGCGATTTTTCAGATCGCGACGCAGGAATTTTGGCTGCATCCAGCGTCAGCGCAAGCGGATTCAGTTCAGGCGGTCCGGATAACAGGGTGTCGGGGTATGACATTTTATTGACTGTCGTAATAGAAGAAGAGGATTATGATAAAGCTTTGAAAATCGTCCGCGATGCAGGAGCCTTATAATAGTACCACGTTAAATCAACGGTTAACAAAATGAATTATTTAATGACATAAAATGACGTATTTTACTCGGAATCGAGTAAATACGTCATTTTTTAGATCGGTAATAAAAAACCCGATTATTTTACCCATTCATTTTCCAATGATTTCAGAACTGTATTCCATAATAGTCAATCCCGGAGAAAATTAGGAATTGACATAATGAGGAAAGTGGTTTAGTTTTTAATTGACAATAATATCAATTAAAAAGAGGTGAAGATAATGTGGCATTTGGCATACAAGAATCTTAAGTTCAGAATAACCCGTTCGTTGTTGACCGTTTTTGGAATTCTTGCGGCAATTCAGCTTTATATCATGATGTCCAACATTATGGGATATTTCGATCATGAGACCCAAAGGCAAATTTCAGGGATGGCTGGGCGAATCGTTGTCGAAGATAAGTCAGAAAACAATAATTATCCGCCATTGAATACAGTCATCGAGGAAAAATACGCCGGTCAAATTCTGCAAACTTCTGGTATTGATCTTTCCCGCAGCAGCGCACTCTTATTTCAAACCCTCGTACCCGCACCAGGACCGGGTATGCCGCCAAGTGTTTTGGCTGTCGGTGTTGAACCCGGAAAAGAAAATGTATACTTGGGAAATTATGATGTAAGAGGGGAAAGCATTCTTGCAGGCAACAATAATGCGATATTGGGGTTGAAGGCAGCCGAACATTACGGGGTGCAAATTGGCGATAGACTCACTTTAAGGGATTATAGGTTTACGGTTGCAGGAATTGTCCATGATGCCGATTGGCTCATTGACGGTTCTATCCTAATTCCCCTAAAAACCTCGCAAGAAATCTTCGTCCGTCCAAGCCTAATCAGCGCGGTCTTGGTAACCGCCGCGAAAGCTGATGAAGCGAAATCGTTAGGCGACCAAATCAGTTCTATCCACCCAAAGTTGCATGCATCCACCTCTGAGGAGCTTGCGAAAAATGCAGAGAAATTGCTTAAATCTACGCGTACTTTTTTTACAATGATCAATAGTACGGCGATTGTCATCGCGATAATTGTCGTCACAATTGTGATGGTCATGTCCATATTCGAAAGACGAAAAGAAATCGGAACTTTAAAAGCGATAGGCGCAACTAAACGGAAGATTATCGGCATCATCATGGCGGAAAGCCTTACCGTAAGTATACTGGGGGGTATAATTGCTCTCCCTGTATCTTTCGTTCTAAACAGACTGATGTTTGGGGAATGGGTTCTTAATCCGGGCAAGTGGCTCGAAACTCTTGTCGTTTCAGCGCTCGTCGGTCTTCTAGCCGCATTATGGCCAGCATGGGCTGCGCAGCGCGTCAATCCCCTTGAAAGTTTGCGATATGAATAGGGAGGTACTGGATATGATAAGCGTCAATAAGGTTTGGAAAACTTATGGTTCCGGAGAAACTGCAGTTCATGCCCTGCGCGGTATTGAATTGAAGGTAATGAAGGGCGATTTTGTCGCATTGCTGGGTCCTTCGGGCTGCGGAAAATCCAGCTTGCTGCATCTACTGGGAGCTATGGATGTTCCGTCTAAAGGTGATATTACATTCCATGATCAGAGTCTCAGTAATCTCAATCAGAGGCAACTGGCCGAACATCGATTAAGGCGGATCGGATTTATTTTTCAAACTTTTAACCTTATTCCTTCTTTGAATGCCATAGAAAATGTCGCGTTGCCGATGAAGTTTGCAGGAATAGGCTCAAAGGCAGCGAATCATAATGCCTATCAGCTATTGGAGCAGGTTCAATTAATCAATAGATCGATGCACTTGCCTTCCGAGCTCTCGGGGGGACAACGGCAGAGAGTAGCTATCGCCCGGGCACTCGGGAACAACCCGGATCTGATCTTGGCCGATGAGCCTACAGGAAACCTGGATAGCGAAAACGGTGAAAAGATTATGGATATTCTCTTGAAGTTGAATAGAGAAGGACGTACCATCGTGATGGTAACTCATAATCCAGAGTGGACCGATAGAATAAGCAAGGTTGTTCGAATGCGTGACGGAAAATTAATCGAATCACAACAACGGGAAGAGCTGTTTAGATAATGTAGCCGAAAGGATTCAACTATGTCTCCAAGAAAAGAAGAGCAAAATAAAAAAATCAGAGATGAGCGAAGGGAGAAGCTCCTTCGTACTGCGCTTAAAGTATTTGCCAGCAAGGGATTAGCCGCTACCAAAATCAACGATATCGCAATCGAAGCCGGTTCGAGCTATGGCTTGGTCTATCATTATCTTGGTACGAAGGAACAAATTTTTACGAAACTCGTTGAAATGGCTTTGGAAGGATCGGTAAAAGTCGTGGAGATGGCAGCAAGGCAAGATGTGTCCCCGTATGAACAATTAATGTGGTTAACTGAAACCATTCTAAAAGGATTGGCTGATGACGGGGCTAACTACTACCTCATTATCATTCAGGCGTTCACATCCGAAGCGGTGCCAGATGAAGTAAAAAGGATGGTAAACTGCACATCTCCCACTGCAATGGAGAGGATCATCCCAATCATTACGGCTGGGCAACAAGCAGGTCAAATCGTACAGGAAAACCCTATAAAGCTTGCCGTTGCCTACTTTGCGATGATTCAAGGAATTGCTATGCAGCAGGTACAAAATAGAACAATGCAGCCGATTCTTCATGCGGATCTCCTATTAAGAATGTTCAAACCCTGATTCGCAAGTGTAATGAAACAGGTACCATAAGAAGTTGGTACTATTTGAATTCCGACAATCACTCTACAATAACTTTAACGTCAAAATATACAGTGGTGGTCGAGAGGGATGAACGAGATGTCTTATGAGGAAAAACAAGTATATATTACGGCGGTTGGCGCATTCCTGCCCGGTGCCCCGATAGGAAACGATGAGATGGAGGACTACCTCGGTTACATCGGAGGCAAGCCTTCGCGAACGAAATCCAGGATTTTAAGAGAAAACGGGATTAAGACACGCCATTACGCGATAGATCGCCATCAGAATACGATGTACAGAAATTCGGAGATGGCTGCGATAGCCGTTCATAACGCCATAGGCAATTCCGCAGCTAGCTTGAAGGATATTGACTTCCTGTCAACCGCGACAACCCATGGCGATGTCATTATCCCAGGCTTCTCCAGTATGGTGCAGGCGGAAGCGAAGCTTCCGCCGATGGAAATCGCAAGTCTGCACGGTGTATGCGGAAGCGGAATTGCAGCGATCCAATCCGCATTTCTGCAGGTCAAAGCCGGGGGCAAGACAAACGCCGTCGCCTGCGCCAGCGAGTTCCCGAGTCGAATATTCAAGAGCAGCCGTTATGAGAGTCAACGGATTTGGCAAGAAAGAGAAACGCTGCCCTTCGATACGGATTTCCTTCGATTTATGCTGTCGGACGGGGCAGGGGCATTCCTTCTCCAGGATAAGCCAGCCCCAAGCGGACTCTCCCTTCGCATTGAATGGATCGAGATCAAATCCTACGCCGGGCAATACGATACATGCATGTATGCGGGCGCGAACAAAGCCGAAGGTGGACAAATCGGGAAATCGTGGCTGGATTATACTAGCTACCAAGAAGCGGCGGATGATGGCGCGATTAATATGAAGCAGGACATCAGGCTCGTGAATGAGATGCCGAAGCTGGGCGTGAACGATTTCTTCAAGCTAGTGGATGAGGGAAAGGTAGCGGCTTCCGATATCGACTGGATGGCCTGCCACTACTCCTCCCATTTTTTCCGAAGCGAAGTATTCAGATTGCTTGAGCTTGGCGGTGCCCCTATTCCGGAGGAGAAATGGTTCACTAACCTCTATGCGAAGGGAAACACCGGTTCGGCTTCGATCTTCATCATGCTTGAGGAGCTATTAAACGGAGACCGGCTTAAGGAAAACGAGAAAATACTCTGCATGGTGCCGGAAAGCGGCCGATTCTTAACGACATTCATGTATTTAACGGTAGTAAGAGGCAGCTCGGAAGAGGCAGCGGGATCGAAGAAAGAACAAGACGGTGTCTCCAAGATGCTTCGAGACCCGGAAGCGCCAGCTCTAACTTTTGATAAAGAGAATTCCCTTCAGGAATGGCTCGTACGCCAGCTTGTGCAAATCTGGATCGATTTCGAGAATCAATTAAACCGGGTGCCCATTATCGATAAGCTCAACCGCGGCCGGTTTACGCTTACGGATTACAAGATGCTATTATTTAACTTACGCCAGCAAGTCATTGACGGCTCGCAATGGATCGCGCGGGCGGCGTCCAATATATCAATTGATAGGATCGAGCTTCGCTCCGCATTTATTTCCCACGCCAGCGACGAACATAAGGATTATCAGATTCTGGAACGCAACTATCTGGCTATCGGGGGCTCTAAGGAGGACATCCAATCCGGCGTGAAAAATATCGGCAGCGAAGCCTTATCCGCATACATGTTCCAACGGGCAAGCCGGGAAAATCCGTTCGATCTGCTGGGAGCTATGTGGATTATCGAGGGGTTAGGCTGCCGAATGGCCCGTCATTGGGGAGAGTTAATTCGAGATCAATTAATGCTGCCGGAGGAGGAGGTTTCATTCCTTCTCTATCACAGCGAGAGCGACGTTAATCATTTTGAGCGGTTGGAGAAGGGAATCCAATCAGATTTTCTGACGGAAGAGATTGCGCGAAACGTCGTGAAAACCGCGAAAGTAACGGCTCGATTATACATTTTGCAGTTAGAGGAGCTCGACAACTATTAAATAGGTTCTCGGAATTAAGGAGGCGATCGGAGCTGAAATGAGGCCATCAGAGTTGAAAATGGACAGGAAAAAATGGATATGAAATCCTCTTTCAAAAAAGGGCATGCCAAAGATGCCTTAGAGAGCCAATTTTGAAAAAACGGAGCAGGTAGCTAAGAAGCACTTTGTAGCAATTGGTTCTGTAAAGGCTCCAGTTCTGCCTTTCGGTAGATGAACCAAGCGTCGATGTGCTGGCACATCATAATACCATAGAGGCGGATGTACCACATCTTGGTAGAGCGGTGCCGTCCGGATTCAAGCTTGAAATCAATCTTCTCTCGCTTGTTGGAACGTTCGACTGCACTGCGACGTTTGTAAATGAGCCTCCATGCCTCGGAGTCCCGAGGTATCTCTGGGAACAGCCGGGGGTTGTCCTTGCAAGCTGTATGGAAAGAGCGTCCGTACTTGGCTGTCGAACAAGGTGTCGTGCAGGCACACTCGGTACGAGTGGTCATGAGAGGGCAAATCCACTTGAATCGCTTTCTGGGTGGCTCAAAGCCATTGCGCTTCATCTCGAGACCAGCCGGGCAAATCGGAATACCTTTGGGTGAAATGAGAATGTCGCTGTCCGTCTCAAGGTTCTTCTTTTTCCGTATGTTCAGGTCAATAAAAGGCTGGATATTCTGGTGGGCAAGTAGATCATAAATGGCACTGGCATCATGAGCAGCATCAAGCAGCATCTTATCAACCATGCCCAACGTGAAACGTTGCGAAAATTCCACGGTACTGACGACAAAACTCACCGCGTCGTGACGTGAGGCGGGCTGAAGTCTAGGATACAGCGGCAGATCATTCAGACTGTTAGCGGCGGTCAGCATGTACAGGTGGTATCCACTGAAGTATCTCTCCCGCGCACTGTCCCATCCCGAGTCGCAATCGGGTTGAGAGTACAGGCGAGGGTGACGGCATTTCGCTATACCGCGGGCATGACAATCACACACAGGTTTGCTGCGGGGATAGACAGAAGTGACAACCGGTGTGCCGTCTCCGGTAACGGTTAGCGCCTTCGCATCCCCCAGTAAGCCGTACTTTTCGGATACAGCAACAATTTGAGATTGGAAATAGGTTAGCAGTCTGTCAAAAGGCTGCTCCTTGAATGGCATGCCGCTTCTAATAATTCGCTCGACGAGCCGCTTGATTTTACCGGTCGAAGTGGTCGGAGCCTTTTCTCCTTTCTTTCCTCTCTTAGGTTTATGGCGTCTGGGTTTCTTCCTGGGTTTAACGTTGCTAGCTTCAGCAGCCCAAAAACGGGAGAGGAAGTCATAAAAGGTGCCGACACCGGGAATGTCGCCGGGTTCGAAGCCGCTTAGAATGGCATAGAGCGGCACACGGTATAACTCATCAATCCATTTGGTAATGCCGATTTCAGGTCTGACGAGCAGGAAGAGCAAATACGAACGAAGCATGGAAGCAGGATCGCGAGGAGTTGGACCCTTGTTCGAATACCCCTCCAAAAGAAACGGAGTCGTATGCGAAAGATCGGAAATATAACATTTCCAAATGGCAGGCCAATCGTTACGGACGAGAACGGCCGCGCTGCTCGTGTAATGCTTACGAAGCCGATCCAACATGAATAGCTGGTAATCTGCATGAGATACGACTGCAGGTTTCATGAATAACACCCCGATCGCGAGTAGTAAGGGGGAAATGAACCCCTTCTTGCGTGATTTTGGGGCGATATATAAAAAGTCAAGTGTTTCCGACAAAAACACACCGAATATTCGAAGTTTATTTTCCAATTCAGGTTGTCATTGAAACAAAAAATCCTCCCGTCAAAGTGGGAGGATAGCAAGTAGGACTGCACAAGAAAAGCCTTGTGCCACAAGCCTCGGCGAATTCCGAGAGGCTATAAACTATAGTGGGAGGAATCAGAATGGCAAATAAAACATTATCTTCTTTTCTTCTGCAGAATCTGACCGAACTCCAAGACCGTGGGCTTTATAATAAGATCGACCCGCTGGAGAGCCCGAATGGTCCCGTTATCCGTATGAAAGGCCGGGAGTTCGTGAACCTGTCCTCCAATAACTACTTGGGATTGGCGACGGACAGGAGGCTGGTGGATGCTGCGGTTCAGGCAACGATTCAGTTCGGGGTTGGAAGCGGAGCTGTTCGAACGATTAATGGGACGTTAACCCTTCATGTCGAGTTGGAGGAGAAACTGTCCGCCTTCAAAGGGACCGAAGCCGTCGTCGCTTTTCAATCGGGCTTCAACTGTAATATGGCGGCAATCTCCGCTGTCATGGGTGCGGGGGATGCCATTCTATCGGATGAGCTCAATCACGCTTCCATTATCGACGGCTGCAGGTTAACGAAAGCCAAGGTAATTCGTTATGGCCATTCCGACATGGCCGAATTGAGGGCTAAGGCGAAAGAAGCAAGAGAATCCGGCACCTATGACAAAATCATGGTGATCACGGACGGCGTGTTCTCGATGGACGGCGACATTGCGAAGCTGCCTGAGATCGTAGAAATTGCAGAAGCTTATGATCTGATCACCTATGTGGATGATGCGCACGGCTCAGGGGTGCTCGGCGGCGGGGCGGGTACCGTGAAGCATTTCGGGCTTTCCGACCGTATTGACTTTCAAATCGGAACGCTGTCCAAGGCAGTCGGTGTGGTGGGGGGGTACGTGGCGGGAACGCAGGATCTCATCGATTGGCTTAAAGCGCGCAGCCGCCCGTTCCTCTTCTCAACGGCGCTTCCTCCGGGGGCAATTGCCGCCTGTATAGCGGCGATTGAGATCATGCAAGAAAGCAAGGAGCTGCAGGACCGGCTATGGGAGAATGCGGCTTACTTGCAAAAGGGTCTTAAGGAGCTTGGCTTCTCCATCGGCCCGACTGCAACGCCGATCACCCCCTGTATCATTGGCGACGAGGAAAAGACCCAGCGCTTTAGCGCAAAGTTGTACGAGGAAGGCGTTTATGCAAAAGCCATCGTCTTCCCGACCGTTCCGAAGGGGGCAGGTCGAGTTCGAAACATGCCTACCGCCGTTCATACAAAGGAGATGTTGGACCGTGCGTTGGCCGCATACGAGAAGGCGGGCCGAGAGCTTGGGATCATTCGATAGGAGGAAAAGATATGAGGCGGATTCTCGTTACTGGCGCACTAGGACAGATCGGTTGCGAATTGGCGGTCCGGCTGCGGCAGTTATACGGCAATGACGCAGTCTTGACTACGGACATCCGGCAAGATCAAAGCGAGGCGGCCCCGTCCCTCCCGTTCCGGCTTCTTGACGTTACCGACGGAAATGCTCTCTATGAGGCAGCCTACGAGCATCGGGCCGATACGATTATCCATCTTGCGGCCATGTTGTCCGCGACCGCGGAAGCAAAGCCTATGCTCGCATGGCAGTTGAACATGGGGGGACTGCTGAATGCGTTAGAGGCCGCAAGGGTGCTTGGGTGCCGGATCTTTACACCAAGTTCGATTGCAGCTTTCGGTCCGGGTGCGCCCAAAAACGGTACGCCGCAGGACGCGATGCAACGCCCCGCAACCATGTATGGCATCAATAAAGCGTCTGGGGAGCTGCTTTGCGATTACTATTTCCATAAATACGGAATAGACACAAGGGGACTTCGCTTTCCTGGGTTAATCTCTTATGCCGCTCCTCCGGGAGGCGGGACGACCGATTATGCCGTCGACATGTATTTAAGTGCTGTCAAGACCGGCAAATTTACATCCTATATTGACCAAGGGACCTTTCTCGACATGATGTATATGCCGGATGCGATCGAATCGGTGATCAAGCTAATGGATGCGGATGAATCCCGGCTTAAGCATCGAAACGCATTTAACGTGACGGCAATGAGCGTTGATCCTGAAGCGATTGCGGCCAGCATTCGTAGACGTCTGCCTAACTTCGAAATCAATTACGGCATTGACCCCCTTCGTCAGGCCATTGCAGATGAGTGGCCGGACGCGATCGACGCGTCGGCAGCACGCGAAGAATGGGAATTCTGCACGGAGTATGATTTGGATAAGATGACCGACGATATGCTGTCGAGTCTCTGCGGCAAGCCGTTATGTGGCGATAAGGGTGCGATTTTGTTATGATACGCGTATCCTTGTCCACATAATGTTCGGAAGGAGGCTGCGGGAGATGGAACAAATACACAAGAAAGTAGGGAAAAATCTACTAGCTATTCGGAAATCGCGTAGCTTAAGCTTGGATAATGTCGCCGAAATGACAGGCGTGAGCAAAGCCATGCTTGGGCAAATTGAACGAGGGGATTCCAATCCGACGATTTCGGTGTTATGGCGCATCGTTAACGGGCTGGGCATCTCGTTTACAACGCTCATCGAAGAGGTGGATTCGGAGGTGACGGTCGCGTCGCCGGGCAATCTGGAGCCGTTCTCGGAAGAAGAAGGCGGTTATCGCGTCTATCCGCTGTTTCCCTACAATTTGAGAACGAAATTCGAGTCTTATATGGTAATGATGGATCCAGGCTGCGAGCATGGTTCCGAGCCTCATAACGATGGGGTAGAAGAATATTTATTCGTTCACCAAGGTGTCTTGGAGCTTGCTCATGGGGATGAACGTTATGAGGTGCCGGCGGGCAGCGCCGTTCATTTCTATGCGAACCGGCCCCACTGGTATCGAAATCCGGGTTCCGAGGCTACGCAGTTTTTCACCATCATCTTCTATGCGGATGCCGCAGCGCGAGGATAAGGCAAGGCATGGTGAAGCTTGAGCGTCCCCTTCAGAGGATATCTTTCTGGATAATTTTCGATTGCCTCGGTAACTATAAGGTTCATGCAACGCGTAACGCTTATACAATAAACCCGACCGCATAGGGTCGGGTTTTTGGATGAGTTGAAGGGTAAATGTGTATGCATACTTTGTATGATCAATTAACAACAAGGGAGCGAAACTCGTGGTTGAAATGGACTCAGACGTAAATGAAGACCGTAATAGAGAACGGCAGTTGGATCAGTCTTTTGAAGAATGGTATGAGCAAATGGAAAACCAAATTCACCAACAAGAAGGAATCGCAAGTATTCCGAAAAATGAAAATGTATTTGAAGCTGCGGAAAAGATGGATGATGGCTCCTAATGACAAACTTAAGCTTCATTTAGTCATTAAGCTGCCGCAAATGGTTTAAGGCTTTAACGGAAAGGTCCTCCCATTGGGCGGAATGGCGATAGGGCACTTGTATCCAACCATTCATGGGACGACCGGGCATTGGCTCGAACGGACGGGCTCCTTCCATAGACATTAAGCTTTCGTCCGCAGGGAGTTTGAACACCATCTCGTCTTGGTGGAACATGGCGAATGCTTTCTTGTTTAGTTTCAGACACTTTGCTCCGAACATGTTGCCTTTATCCACGTTATCCGTCAGGTTCAGGTGTCCGGCGATTTCGTTAAACTTTTCCGCAGGCTGAGACACTGAATTTCCTCCTTCGATTTTCCCGTAGAACATCTTCGATCATGACATTAATGTAGCACGCACCTAATTAAGAGTAAACCATAAGAAACCCAACCGGAATGAGGTCGGGTCTCTAGGTTTATTTTTTTCCGGATTTATTGCCTTTCTTGTCAGAGGTTCTGGTTGTTGTGTTCTGGTTCGCGTGTCCTTGTTGTTTAGCCATATTAAGGTCCCTCCTTCGTATGAGCGATACGTTATTGTTCGTGGAAGAAGTTATTCGATTGAAATGGAAGAACTGGAACAGAAAATCAAATCTTGGTTTGGGTAATTATCCTTATTAAAAGCACTTCCACCCTGGAAGTGCTTTTTTCTATTTTGTTTCAGTAAGCAACGCTTTGTCAGTATTGTTGAGATTGTCAGCTGACCCTATAAAGATTATTGGAGGAAAACGAAAATGAAATTGAAAATGAAATGGTTATCTTTGTTGCTTTGTCTGTTTTTGTTAACTAGCGGCGCGGCCTATGCGCATTCCGGCCATGCTACAAAACATTTAACTGTGCTCGTGAACGGCGTTGCGGTCAACTCCCCGGCTAATCATTTCGTCGATGGCAAATTATTTGTCTCGATAGATGCATTCGCCCATCTCTTTGACAAAGAGGTTACTCTCGGAAATGGCAATCGGACCGCTGTTTTTAATGGTAAAACGTTGGAAGGGGTTCGGATCCACAAGGAAGAGCCTACTGCATGGATTCAGGACTTGGCTGCTGCTGTCGGTGCTCAGAAGGTATCTTGGGATGCGGGACGGCAAGAAGCTTACGTATTGGTACTGCCTGAAGGAAGTATTCAACTAACGCCTGTCGTTCCAGCGATGGGTGAGCATTGGGCCAATCTGCAAGATATGCCGATCGGACCTATCTATGGGGTATTTAACGGCAAATTAGTGTTTATCGAATACATGATTGCGCAAGAGGATTTCGTAAAGGGAACTTCACATACCAATTTAGGCGGAATGAAAGGAGTTCCTTCACCATCCGTCGTTCAGTCGGACATCGAATTTCAAGAACATGGGCACGAAGGATTCGAAATCCCGCACTACGACATTCATGCCTATTTCATTACGGATGAGCAGCAGCAACAAATTAAATAACAAGGGAGAGAATTCAATTGTACAATCGTTATGATCTTTATGGACCCGTTCACAAGGGACTGCGTTATGCGTTAAGCGGTATCTGTTATCAAGCAGGCTCGATCCGTTCTGCCATTCAACCCCATGCCATGATGATTTTCCTACACTATATGCTTCCCGCCATCAGTCATCAGGATCGGGCAGCTATGCTGGGCGGGATGAAGCTGTTTGCCCCGCAGGAAGCCTATGAAGCGGTTCTTCGTCTCGCAGAAGCTCGGTTGGAACCGCAAAACTGGTCAGCGTTAAAGTCGGAAATGGACAATATGAAACAGGAGGTCAGCTGAGTATGAATGTTCTCATCATAGGCGGTATAGGTACTGTTGGGAGCCAAGTCGCCACAAAATTGGTTACGAAGGAAGTCAAGGTTAAAGTACTGACCCGGTATCCCCATGTATCAAACCGCTTGCCGGATTCTGTAACCCTATGCTCGGGAGATTTGGAATTGCCTGAAACGCTGGGGGCAGCTTTCTATCAAGCGGATGCCATGTTTCTCGCAAATGCTATGTCACCAACGGAAACCGCTCAAGGTCTCGCTGCGGTGGAGGCAGCTAAAAGAGCCGGCGTTAAAAAAATCGTGTATTTATCGGTGCCGATGCCGGAAGATTCCAAGCATATTCCCCATTTTAAGAGCAAGATTCCGGTTGAAGAGGCTATTCGTCAGTCTGGAGCATTATATACCATTCTCCGTCCTAACAACTTCTTTCAGAACGATTATTGGTTCCGGGAAGCGTTACTCCAGCATCGGATTTATCCCCAGCCGATCGGTTCTATCGGGTTGAATCGCGTAGACGTAAGGGATATTGCGGATGCTGCCGTTAATGCGATCCTACGGGATGGTTATGAAGGGAAAGAGTACCCAATCTACGGTCCGGATCCGCTGACAGGAAATGCGACAGCAGATATTTACAGCCGCATCATAGGGGAGGAAATCCGCTATGGGGGAGACGATTTGGACGCATGGTTCGAGCAATCGCGTAACGTTCTGCCGGGTTGGATGGCGGAAGACTTTAGAATCATGTATCAGTATTTTCAAGACAAGGGGCTGCGGGCAACAGAACGGGATTCGGGCTGCAACGCGAAATTTTACAACGCGAGCCGCGTTCCTTCGAAGCTTTCGTGATTGAAACGGCAGCTCATTGGAAGCATAGCTGAAAATTAATACTAGCTTGAAGCGTCCTGGACCATGACGTTAAATGGGTCCTTTTTTGATGTCGGAAGTCATAAACGACGAGTTAGCATTGAAAGGAACAAAAATGATATTATCTCCCTATAGGAAGGGGAGAATCTAATGACGCGAGTCTCTGGTATTCCAACGTCACGAATCGCCAATTTCATTAAATTTCAAAGAGATCCCCTCGCGTTCCTGATCGACTCATTGCCGATCGGTGATGTCGTCTCGCTGCGAACGAGCTCGTTCCGCCCTACATATGTCGTGAATTCGCCGGACTTCGTCCAGGAAATTCTGGTTCATCAGGAGCAGCATTTTCGCAAGGGAAGAAGCTCCGATGTTCTGCGCAGAACGATCGGGGACGGACTTCTGACCTCCGAGCATCCGGAACATGGGCACCAGAAGCGGTATTTAATGCCGGTTTTCTATAAGGAACGGATTCAATCCTACGCTCAGGTCGTGCTGGAGGAGACGGAACGGCTTGCAGATTCCCTGGAGGATGGTGCGGCTGTTCCGATTCATGATCTCATGATGCAGCTTACGCTGGGGATTATTGCGCGAAGCTTGTTCAAGATAGAGCTTGATACGGAAAAGGCTGAGTTGGCAGCCGCGGTTGACGTCACGATTCGCCAAACAGCCGGTACGATATTCTCCCCCGTAATTATCCCGTTCGCTGTTCCGACACCCGGTCATATCAAGCATAAGCAAGCCATTCGCACTTTGGAAGCGATGATATACGAGACGATTTCAAGGGCAAGACTGGATCGGGATACGTATGCTGATAGCATGCTGGGGCTGCTCCTGGATACGAAGGACGAATCCGGGAACGCTCTGACCGATCAAGAAATCCGCGATCAGATGATGACGATGCTCTTAGCTGGACATGAGACAACTGCCAATGCATTAGTATGGGCTTGGTACAGTCTGGAGCGAGCTCCGGAGGCCTTGAGTCGAATGAATGCAGAGCTTGATACTATCCGGTTGGGCGAAGAGCGATCCGGCGAAGCATTGTCGGCGTATGACCGATACCGGGAGATGTCGTTCACCAAGCAAGTCGTGCAAGAAACGCTGAGGCTCTATCCTCCGGCATGGGTGATCCTTCGCGAATCGGAGCGGGAGCTTGACCTGTTGGGTGAACGTTTTCGGGAGAATAGCAGTTTTCTGATTAGCCCCTATGCCATTCATCGCAAAGACAGCGTGTTCGGCGATGCCTCCGCGTTTCGCCCGGAGCGGTTCGACGGCGGGCAGTCCCAATGGCCGAGATTTGCTTATTTTCCGTTCGGGGGAGGCTCTCGAGGTTGTATAGGCTCTCAGTTCGCGTTGCTAGAGGCTGGTCTTATTCTTGGCTCGCTTGCCGGGAGATTTCAGTTTATATCCGCTCCCGGGCAAGGTGAGGCGAAGCCCGAACCTCTCGTCTCCCTGCGAGTGAGGGACGGCCGATGGATGGTACCGAAACGCAGATAAGGTTTAATTGGAGTAAGAACTGCCCATTCTATTAGAGTAATCAATCTAATAGAATGGATGATGAAACATGCTCTTAATAGGATTAGCAGGAGTGTTTGCCTGTCTGGCAGTCGTTGCGACGGTCGCTACGCTTTCAGTCTCAGCAATCGGCAAGATATTAGCAACTGTCATAATGGCGGTTGGAACTGCTCTGGGTACAACAGTCGGCACTGTCGTGGCCAGCTTCGGAGCAACAGACGAGACAGCCGCTTGTATCGGGATCTTGGTCGGAGCAGCGGCTGTCATTGCAGGAAACTCCTCGATTCGCAAGCGCATCGATAAAGTAAAATCCCAGGGCCATGCTTAAGCTTCTGCAGAATTGGATGCCGTTATGGAAATTAACCGACGTCGGGCTCTTCGGATTCAGGGCCGACAAGGCAGCTTGGAAGAGGATCCGGCTCGTCTCCGGTACGACATGGTCCCGTTATGCATTCTCTTGCTCGACCCGCGGGAAAGTATGGACGAAAGCGTACCTCTATTCAAAACCAAATACGATGATAAACATCGCTAATCAAAATGCGCTGCCCACTAAGAAATGATTAGCGATGTAAAACACTCTTAATCTACTCGCTTCAATCACAACTCGGGGTAAAATGCTGTCAAGTAGGATGAATTTCATCACTATTGAACCAGAATACACTCGCCATCTCGAAAGAGCGATATAAAGCATCATACTTCCAGAATCATCGAACAAAAGTAAATAGTTAGTCTCATTAAGCATACATGTTATTCATTATCCAATCATGTTCCGCCGCAAGGTGAAGAGATCCTTCAAAGCGTCCGTAGACAGTTCGGTAATCCAGCCTTCGGAGGAAGAGATCACATTCTCGCTAAGCTGCTGTTTGCTCTCGAGCATCTCGTCGATCTTCTCCTCGAGCGTGCCAAGCGAGATGAATTTGTGTACCTGCACGTCGCGGGTTTGACCCATGCGATAGGCGCGATCCGTAGCTTGGTTCTCTACGGCCGGATTCCACCAACGGTCGAAGTGGAAAACATGGTTGGCTGCCGTAAGGTTAAGTCCGACTCCCCCGGCTTTGAGCGAGAGAATAAAGACGCTGGGTTGTTCGGCGGACTGCTGCTGCTCATTGGATTGAAACTGTTCGATCATGCGGTCCCGCGCCGCTTTGGACGTGCTTCCGTTCAAATAGAGAACAGGCTCTTGCAGCTCTTGCCCAAGCACGAGCTTTAACATTTCCCCCATGCCGATATACTGAGTAAAAATAAGGCAACGGTCGCCCTCTTCCCGCAGCTCTTTGACCATGGCGAGCAGACGCTCCAGTTTCGACGATCGGCTAATAAGAGTTTCGGTATCAAGGAGCAGGTCGTCTGTCGAGCCGGGAGCCGCTGCGCCGCTAACCTCCGGTAACGGCTCCTTCGTCATTAGCATCGGATGGTCGCATAGCTGCTTAAGCTTGGTAAGAGCGGCCAGAATAGCGCCTTTGCGTTCAATGCCTTCTAGCTTCTGCATTTTTTCCATGAGGTCATTGACTGTTTGTTCATAGAGCGCACCCTGCTCGGCAGTTAAATGCACATAGGTTTTCATCTCGTTCTTCTCCGGCAAATCGAGCTGTATGGCAGGGTCCTTCTTCTTGCGGCGAAGCATGAAAGGCTTTATGAGTTTCTGCAAATCGGCGGTGCGCAGCTCGTCTTTCTCTTTCTCGATCGCAGTGCTGAATTGGTTGTTAAATTCGCGCAAGGTACCCAAGTAACCTGGATTAATAAAATCGTAGATGGACCACAATTCCGATAATCGGTTCTCAATAGGAGTTCCCGTAAGCGCAATGCGATGCTTTGCGGGAAGGCTTCGAACAACCGTCGATTGCTTGGTTTGGGCGTTCTTAATATTTTGCGCTTCGTCTAAGCAGATGGTTGTCCAGGTCAGACCCTGGAGAGTTTCCTGATC
>FWWL01004186.1_pt1 | contig 24870 bp, 20 predicted proteins | sample 2228331 | NCBI WGS metagenome assembly FWWL01 (sample SAMEA103939775, study PRJEB20133) | metagenome | reverse complement strand
GCTTTGCATCATCGCGCAAAGCGTGACGATGGCGGTCCTCCAGACATCGGCCAGCCGGTACTTCGGCATCTTTGCGGCGAGGGTCTGTGAACCCGCGCGGCAACAAGCCTTCCTTCCGAGTCTCGATGTGTTCTTGGATCATCTTGAGGAGGCGGCGTAGCATCGTGCCACTCCTTTTTTTGTCGGTCGGCCCATTTCGACCGACTTTGGGGGGTGGGCGACCGCCCCCCACGCCGCCCCTTTCAAGACATCATCTTTGAGGCAACTGCCAAATAGACGGCACCTGCCGACAGGAGCCCCAAGCCCTGGTCACGACCAGGGGCATCCAATGCGAAAATCTGCTCGCCGCTTCACAACTGGGGTATCCCGCGCCCCGTCGCGGGGTATGGCTCACCTTTCAGAAAAAATACCGGTCAGGTCTGGCCTCGACTATCGCAACTGGTTGAATGTACGAGGAATGCGTTCGCCACATTTCAGTACCCTTAGGCCGTGAGGCGGCTCGCGCTTTGCCCAAAACAGTGTCAGGTCAAACGAGTTCCGTCGCGATGCCGACACCGTGACCGTGGTCCAGGGGCATTGCACGTCCTTGACCGCCCTGACCAGGTCCAAACCGCGAGGGGGCCGAGGACTGCAGATGTCTTGCCGATCGGATAGGATTGGCGCGTGCGCGCGTACCTCGACAACCTGGCCACGACCCCATTGGACGGGCGGGTGCTGCGGGCCATGGAGGAGGTCTGGCAGGGAGTGCCGGGGAATCCTCACTCGCGAGCGCACGCCTTCGGGGTCGGGGCCGCGGAGCGGCTAGAACGTGCGCGGGCCGAGGTCGCGCGTGCGGTGGGTGCGCGGCCCGGAGAGGTCGTGTTCGTCCCGAGCGCGACGGTGGCGAACAACCTCGCACTGATCGGGGGGGCGGAGAGGCGGAAAAAGAGGGGGGGACATATCCTTGTCAGTGCCATTGAGCACGCCTCGGTTCTGGGGCCAGCCCGGGAACTGAAGCGCCGCGGGTTTCTCATCGAGGAGGTGCCGGTCGGCGCGGACGGGGTGGTGGACCCGGAGGCGGTGCGTGCGAGGCTGCGAGCAGACACGGTGCTTGTGTCCCTCATGGCCGTGAACAACGAGGTCGGGACGGTCCAGCCGATCCCGGATGTGGCTGCCCTGGTGCGAGAGCACGGGGCGTGGCTGCACTGCGACGCGGCCCAGGCGGCGGGAAAGGTGGGGTTTGGGATGCTGTCGCTCGCGGACCTTGTCACCTTGTCCGGACACAAGGCCTACGGGCCGGCGGGGTGCGCGGCCCTTGTCATCCGCGGCGGGGAGGCAAGGCGGCCCAAAGCCCTCACCTTCGGGGGTGGGCAAGAGGCCGGAATCTGGCCAGGGACAGTGCCGGTGGCCTTGGCGGTGGGGTTTGCCAGGGCCATGACGCTGGCCGAGGCGGAGCGAGAGGCGGATGGCGCGAGGATTCAAGCGTTGGGCGAGCGCCTGTGGGAGGGCATTCGCGCCGCGTGGCCGGGGTCGCGCCGGAATGCCCCCCAGGACGGACGTGCCGTGCCCCACTGTCTGAGCATCACCTTCGAGGGGGTGGAGGGCGAGACCGTGATGGCCAGGTTGGCGGCCGCGGGGGTGGCCGCCTCGTTCGGGAGCGCGTGCTCGACCGAGGCCGCGAGGCCGTCCCATGTGCTCACCGCGATGGGCCTTTCCCCGGCCGAGGCCCGCCGCACCATCCGGTTCGGGCTCGGACGATTCACCACCCCCGAGGAGGTCGCCTACGCCGTGGCGGTCCTCGAGGGGCTGGCGCGGGACCTCCGGCAGAAAGGGGGTTAGACTCCCAAAAACAGGCGCTTGGCGAACTTCTCGTCGAGCCCCGCTTTGACGATCTTGGAGGCCGCGGCCTCGATGTCGTACTCCACGCGGACGTGCTCCAGGGACTCGGCCTCGGAGTCCCACAGGGTGAAGCAGGCGCGCGGGTCGCGGTCACGCGGCTGACCGACGCTCCCCACGTTGATGATGTACTTGACCCCCTCGCGCAGGGCCACGTGTTTGGCGTCCGTCCCCCTGGCCTTTTTCGGGGTCACCTGAAAGATGTGGGTCAGATGGGCGTGCCCGATGAAGGACAAGGACTTCAAGCGGTCGAAGACCTGGACGTGGGCCTGGGCCTCGCTGCTTTGGACCACGTAAAAAAACCCGGAGGGCATGACCGGGGCGCCATGGAAATACCCGATCTCGCCATCCATGCGGGTGTAAGGGAGGCCGTAAAGCCACCGGTAGTTGTCGTCGGACAGGTGGTCCCGAGTCCAGTGTAGGACGTGCCGGGCCGCCTCGTAGTAGTAGGCTTCATCCATGGCGCCGGTCACTGCGGCGTCGTGATTGCCAAGGAGGCAGAAGGCGCAGTGCTCGCGCACGAGGTCGCAGCAGGTGTCCGGGTCGGCCCCATAGCCGACCACGTCGCCAAGGCACACCACAAGGTCCGGGGACGAGGCGCGCACGACCTTCAGCACGGCCAAAAGGGCCTCGAGGTTTGCGTGGATGTCCGACAGGATGGCCACCCTCATGGCTGCTATCCTACCAGACAGCGCGAAGGAGCGACAAGGAGATGTCGAAGAAAAAGCAGGTTTCAGGGACACGGATTGCCCTTCTGCCCATCGGGCGAGAACTGCTGACGGGTCGGGTCCACGACACGAACTCGCGATTCTTGGCCGCGAAACTCTTTGAGATGGGTCTGCGCGTGGTCCGCATCTGCGCGGTGGACGACGATGAAGAGGCCATCGGGCGGGAATTGAGACGCTGCCGGGCCGATGGCGCGAACGTGGTCGTCTGCACAGGCGGGCTCGGACCGACTCCGGACGATTTGACTCTGCGCGCCGTGGCGAAGGCCGTGGGGCGTCCCCTGGTCGAGCACCCGGAGGCGCTCGCCCATGTGGAGCGACGCTACCGGGAACTGCACGAGGCTGGACGCCTCCTGGTCCCCGGGCTCACCCCGGACCGCAGAAAGATGGCGTGGCTACCGGAGGGGGCCAGGGTCCTCTCGAATCACGTCGGGACCGCACCCGGGGCCGAGGTCCGCTGGGGGCGTGTCCGCATCTACTGTCTGCCCGGTGTCCCGGCCGAGATGGAGCCCATGGCCGAGGAACACCTGTTTCCGGCCCTTCGAGCAGAGGGCGGCGTGGTCGTGCGGCGCCTCACCCTTACGTTCCCGGTTTGCGACGAGTCGTCGCTCGCCTCGGTTATCCGGACCCTTGGCCCCGACCACCCCGGTGTCCTCATGAAGCCCGAGCCCAAGGGGTACGGTGCGCAGCGCGAGATGCGGGTTCACCTTGAGTGCGAGGGGGAGGTCGGCGAGGTCGAGGAGAGGTTGCGCAAAGCGGCATCCGCGCTCCAGGCGGCCCTGGCAAGGCTCGGCGCGCGCTGAGGCTTTGCTTGTCAATTCCGCGTCGCCTCTCGCCCACGCGGACCCCTGCGCCCACGCCAACGAGGGAGTCGCCCTCTACTGCGCCCCTGGGTCCCACGAGCGCGTTCCCTCCTCGGTCGCCACGGCCTCGACGAGGGAGAGGGGCACGCGCTCGAACTGGATGTCCAGGAAGGGCAGTCCCGCGGCTAGGTTTGTGGGCGTTGGCTCGGGCAGACGAAAGAACGGGCGCGCCTCGGGTCGCAAGACCTTGTGGCTCGTGGTGACGACGAGGCACGGCGCCTGCGCCTCGCGTGCGGCCAGGCACAGGGCGAGGCTCCCCGCCTTGTTCACGAAGGCGTCCTCGAGGACCGCGTCCGCCCCGAGGAGGACGAGCGAGGACCGGGTGCACAGGCCGGGAAGGGCCGCGTCGTGCGTCAGGGCGACGCCCGGGACCCGCTCTCGAAGGCGCGTGGCCATGGCCTCCCCCTCCAGTCTGGGCCTTGACTCGGCCACGACCACGCGCGCCACGGCCAAGGCATCCGCGAGCGCGAGGATTGTCTCCTCGACCACGCGCGAGGCACTCAGGGTCAGGACCTGCCGTGGCCTGTCGCTCGTGCGGGCAAGAAAGGCCGCCGCGTTTCGGGCCGCCACAATGGGTGCGGTCGAGAGGCTTTCCCGAAACGCGCGGACCCTCGCCTCGGCCTGCTCCCCACGAGCCAGGCACGCGAGGTTCAATAGGGGCGCCATCATGGGCTTGGCAGCGACCAACCCTTGGGCCGCAAACTCCGCCTCGCCCGCAGCGAGGGCTCGAAGCAACAAATCCGCAGCCCGCAAGGTCAGTTCCGTGGCGCCGCTTGTCTCGTCGCGGGCGATTGCCTCGATGCCGTGCCTCACCTCGTCGGGGTCCATCTTGTCCTCCGGTCTTTCTCGGCCCACATCGGATTGTATCGAGCATCGCTTTCATCCTTGACACGGGCAGGGTGCTTCGCTAGGAAAGGGCGACTTCCGGGCGAGGGACGCCCGGGTGGGGTGCAGGAGGGAAGGAAATGGCTCTCGCCTTTTCCCCGGAAAACGAGGCCCGGTTCCAGGCACTGCTCGCGCGCTACCCGGAGCGTCGTGCGGCCTTGATTCCGACGCTCGTGCTCGCGAACCGAGAGTTCGGATACCTCTCGCGCGAGGCGATGGAGTACGTGGCCTCGCGCCTGGGGCTCCCGGAATCGTACGTGCTCAGCACAGCCACCTTCTATACCTTGCTACACAAGCAGCCAGTGGGCCGCTACCACATCCAGGTCTGCATGAACGTCTCGTGCTACCTGCGAGGGGCGGATCACCTCGCGGACCACCTCAAGCGCGTCCTAGGGATCGGCTTCGGGGAGGTGACCCCGGACGGGCTGTTCAGCCTGGAGGGCGTGCAGTGCCTCGCCTCGTGCGGGACCGCCCCAGCCATTCAGGTCAACGACGACTATCACGAGGACATGACGGTCGAGAAGGTGGACCGCCTGCTGGAGACCCTGCGCAGGCAGGCGTCCCAGGCGGGCGGCGCGAGGCCCGGAGCCGGAGGCGTGCCGTGAGCGAGAGCGGAGCGGGTCCGTATCTACTGCGGTGCAAGCCGGGCGAGTCCATCCTGCGCCTGGAGGACCACCTGGCGCGCGGCGGGTTCGAGCCGGTGCGCAAGGCCCTCGCCATGGACCCGGACGCGGTCACGGACGAGGTCAAGCGGGCCTCGCTGCGAGGGCGAGGGGGCGCGGGGTTCCCGGCCGGGGTGAAGTGGGGCTTCGTCCCCAAGGACAGCCCGAAGCCCAAGTACCTTGTGGTCAATGCGGACGAGGGAGAGCCGGGGACCTTCAAGGACCGCTATTTTCTAGAGCGCGACCCGTTTCCGTTGCTCGAGGGCGTGATCATCGCCTCCTACGCGATCCGCGCACATGTTTCGTACATTTATATTCGCGGCGAGTTCGTCAAGCAGATCGGGGTCGTAGAGGACGCGATCCGGCAGTTGTACGAGAAGGGGTTTCTGGGCAGCAAGGTCCTTGGAACGGACTACTCGCTGGACGTGTACGTCCATCCCGGTGCGGGCGCGTACATCTGCGGCGAGGAATCGGCTCTGCTCGAGAGCATCGAGGGCAAGCCCGGGCGTCCGCGTAACCGCCCCCCGTTCCCGGCCCAGGTCGGTCTGTTCGGGTGCCCGACCATCATCAACAACGTCGAGACCATCGCGTGCGTCCCACTCGTGATCCGATATGGGGCTGAGGCGTTCGTAAAGATGGGGGTCCCGGGTGACGGGGGGCCAAAACTGTATTGCATCAGCGGCCATGTCAAGCGCCCGGGCCTCTACGAGGCCCCGATGGGGACGAACCTGAAGAGGCTCATTGATGAGTTCGCAGGAGGCACCCTCGGGGACCGCCCCATCAAGGGCGTGATCCCGGGGGGGTCCTCCACGCCGGTCCTGACCGCAGACGAGATAGACGTCGCGATGGACTTCAACAGCGTGCGACAAAAGGGGAGCATGCTCGGGTCCGCGGCCATCGTGGTCTTTACGGAGGGGACGTGCCCGGTCGCGGTCCTTCTCCGCATCGCGAGGTTCTACGCGCACGAGTCGTGCGGCCAGTGCACGCCTTGTCGGGAGGGCACGGGGTGGCTCGAGCGCATCGTGGAGGCGATCGAGCACGGGAACGGGAGGCCCGGTGACTGCGATTTGCTCCTGTCTGCCGCGGGCCAAATCATCGGGAACACGATCTGCGCGCTCGGGGACGCAGCGGCCATGCCGGTGCAGTCCTTCGTGACGAAGTTCCGGGAGGACTTCGAGCGGCACATCGCAGAAGGGCGGTGCCCGTACGCCCGTGCATAGGAGGCGGGTCATGATGAGGAGGATACCTCGGGAGGTCGCATGAGCGGAGAACTCCTCGCCTTCTACGTCCTCGGCGGGGCAGCGGTGGTCGGGGCCTTGTGTGTGGTCGTCCCGCCTTTCGGGCGCAACCCTCTGCACGCGGCACTGGCCCTGCTCGCGACCCTCGCCTTTGTGGCGGGGGTATTCGTGCTCCTCGCCGCGCACCTGGTCGCGGTCCTCCAGGTGCTGGTGTACGTGGGCGCGGTCATGGTCCTGTTCACCTTCGTGGTGCTGTTGTTGAACTTGAAACGCGAGGAGTTCGTGGGTGCGCACGTGACGCCATGGAAGGTCGTGGCGGTGCCGGCTGCGGTCGTGTTCGGTCTGAAGACGGCCTCGGCGATTGCGGCGGCCTCGGTCGGAGCGCGGGCCGCAGACCTCGGCGCCTCGGGGATGGAAGGCTTCGGAGGCATCCGAGACGTGGGCCGGGAACTCGTGACCACCTACCTGTTTCCGTTCGAACTGACGTCCATCTTGTTGCTGGTGGCCATCCTGGGTGCGGTGCTGATCGCACGGCGCGAGAAAGGGGGTGCCACATGACGAGCATCCCGCTCTCGCACGTCCTATTCCTGGCCCTGGGCCTGTTCACCATCGGCGCGGTCGGGGTCATGACGAGGCGCAACCTCCTCGTGGTCCTGATGTCCATCGAGTTGATGCTGAACGGGGCGAACGTCGCATTTCTTGGCTTCGCCCGCTGGCACGGGGACTCCCTGGCCCACGCGGCGGTCTTCATCGTAATGGCCGTGGCCGCGGCCGAGGTCTCGGTCGGACTCGCGCTCGCCCTGGCCCTGTTCCGTCACGGGCGGACCGTGGACCTGGACCAGGCCAGGCGACTGAAGGGGTAGGGCATGGGCAAGGGTCAGATCGCCACGCTCCTTTACGTCATCGTCTTCGCGCCGCTCTTGGGGGCCTTGGTCAACGGGCTCTTCTCGCGCTGGCTCACGCGCCGCTTCGTCAGTGTGGTCGGGGTCGGGGCCCCCTTCGTGTCCTTCGCGGCGGCACTGTACGCCTTCTTGACCATGGTGGGCCTTCGCACCGAGGAGCCCGAGTTCACAGCGGTCTCGACCACCCTGTTCTCGTGGATCTCTGCGGGTCCGGTCTCGATTGATTTCTCCTTGTACCTCGACCCGCTCTCGATGGTGATGACCCTGATCGTGACCGGGATCGGGGCCCTGATTCACCTGTATTCCGTGGGGTACATGCACGGCGACCCCTCGTACGCGCGCTACTTCAGCCACCTGAACCTCTTCATGTTCTCGATGCTCCTGCTGGTCCTCGGCCAGAGCCTGTTGCTTTTGTTCGTCGGCTGGGAGGGCGTGGGCCTGTGCTCGTACCTCTTGATTGGGTTCTGGTTCACCGATATGGAGAAGGCCATCGCGGGCAAGAAGGCCTTCATCGTGAATCGCATCGGGGACTTCGGGTTCTTGTTGGGCCTGTTCGTGCTTTTGTTCTGGATGGGGGGGACCCTGGACATCCCGGCCCTTCGGGACGATGTCACCTCGCCAGGTTCGCGGATCGCCCAGATGACCGGCGCAGTGACCATCGTCACCCTGTGCCTGTTCGTGGGGGCCACGGGCAAGTCCGCGCAGATCCCCCTGTACGTGTGGCTCCCGGACGCGATGGCCGGCCCGACCCCTGTGTCCGCGCTGATCCATGCGGCGACCATGGTCACCGCGGGCGTGTACATGATCGCCCGCCTGAACTTTCTGTTTGTGCTCGCGCCCGTCACCATGGCCGTGGTGGCCGGGGTCGGGGCTTTGACCGCGCTGTTCGCCGCCTCCATCGGCCTCGCCCAGAACGACATCAAGAAGGTCCTGGCCTACTCCACAGTGAGCCAACTGGGCTACATGTTCCTGGGCGTGGGCATGGGCGCGTTCGGGGCAGGGATCTTTCACCTGATGACCCATGCCTTCTTCAAGGCCTGCTTGTTCCTCGGGGCCGGCAGCGTCATCCACGCCATGCACGGCGAGCAGGACATCCAGAAGATGGGCGGGCTCGCCCGCTACATGCCCATCACGCGCGCGACCTTCCTGATCTCGTGCCTGGCCATTGCAGGGGTCCCACTCCTGTCGGGCTTTTTCTCGAAGGACGAGATCCTGTACGGGGCCTTCGTGCTGCGGCACGCGAGCGGTGCCGTGGCCCCGTGGCTTGGGAAACTCTACTTTGCCCTGGCCCTTGGCGCGGCCCTCATGACCGCGATCTACATGTTCCGACTGTATTTTCTGACCTTCTCGGGGGACCTACGCTCGCACGAGGCACACCCGCACGAGTCCCCCCCCACCATGACCCTCCCCCTGATCCTGCTGGCCGCGGGCGCGGTCGCCGCCGGATGGGTGGGACTGCCTGATGAAAAACTGAACGTTTTCCACCACTTCCTGGAGCCAGTCTTCGCGTGGTCCACCCAGCACATCGTGTCCACCGGGAGCCACTCCCTGGAGTTCACCCTGATGGGGCTGTCCTCCGTAGTTGCCCTGACCGGCATCGGGCTTGCCTGGCTCATGTACCGGGGCCCCTGGAGGGACGAGCCGGAGCGCATCGTCCGCTCGCTCCCAGGCCTCTACCGCGCGATTTTCAACAAGTATTACGTGGACGAACTGTATGCCTTTCTGTTCGTTCGCCCGCTGCAACGCCTGTCGCGCTGGGCCTTCCGGTGGGTGGATGCCGGGCTTGTGGACGGCCTGCTCGTCAACGGTTCTGCGCGGGCGGTCCGGGGCGTGGGCCTCCTGACCCGGATGATGGTGAATGGCGACGTCCAGGCCTACGCCGTGGCAGTGCTTGTCGGGCTCCTGGTGCTCGCAATCTGGATGTTCTGACGTGAAAGGGTGGGGGCAGGCATGACGTTCGAGACGGTCGCGGTCACGCCTTTCCTGACATGGACCCTGGCGATCCCCCTTCTGGGCGCTGGGGTCCTGGCCCTGGTCCCCCGCGAGCACCACACTGCGCACCGCTGGCTGTCGTTCGTGTTCTCGCTCGTCGCCTTCCTGGTCTCGCTGTCCCTCTGGGTCAACTTCGATGCCTCTCGGGCCGGCTTCCAACTGGTCGAGGACCGCGCCTGGCTCCCCTTCGGCATCCGCTACACCCTCGGCGTGGACGGGGTGAGCCTGCTCCTCGTGATGCTGACCACGTTCTTGACGCCGGTGACCATCTTGGGGGCCTTTTCGAGCATCGAGCGGCGCGTCAAGGAGTTCTACATCGCCATGCTCCTGCTCGAGACAAGCATGGTCGGGACCCTCGTCGCGCTCGATATGGTCCTGTTCTATATCTTCTGGGAGTTCATGCTGATCCCGATGTACCTCATCATCGGAGTGTGGGGCGGACCCCGCCGCATCTACGCCGCGGTCAAGTTCTTCCTGTTTACGTTCGTGGGATCGGTCCTGATGCTCGTGGGCATCCTCTACCTGCACGTGAAGGCGGGTGGAGGGACCTTCTCGTACCTGGACTTCCTTCGCCTGGACATCCCCGTGCGCGAGCAGATGTGGCTGTTCGCGGCCTTCGGGCTCGCCTTCGCGATCAAGGTCCCGGTCTTCCCCTTCCACACATGGCTTCCAGACGCCCACGTAGAGGCACCGACCGCAGGCTCGGTCATCCTGGCTGGGGTCCTTCTGAAGATGGGGACCTACGGCTTTTTGCGCTTCGCGATCCCCCTGTTTCCGGAGGCGGCAGGTGCCTTTGCCTTCCCGGTCATGGTCCTCGCGGTCGTGGGGATCGTGTACGGCTCGCTCATGGCCTTTGCCCAGGACGACGTGAAGAAACTGGTCGCCTACTCGTCCGTGGCCCACCTGGGCTTCGTGATGCTTGGGATGTTCGCGCTGACCACCGAGGGCGTGCAGGGGAGCATCCTCCAGATGGTCAACCACGGCGTCTCGACCGGGGCGCTGTTCCTTCTGGTGGGGGTCCTGTACGAGCGCCGCCACACGCGCCTGATCAACGCCTACGGCGGGATCGCGAGGCCCATGAAGGTCTTCGCAGCGATCCTCGTCATCATCACGTTGTCGTCCATCGGGCTTCCCGGCACCAACGGGTTCGTCGGCGAGTTCTTGATCCTGGCCGGCACATTCCGGGAGGCCCTTTCGTCGCCGGGGGCCGTGGGCGCATCGAACTTCAAGACCGTGGGGCTGGCGCTGGGCGTCCTGGCCGCCTCGGGGGTCCTGCTCGGGGCGATCTACATGCTGACCATGGTGCGCAAGGTGCTGTTTGGGCCCATCACGCACCCCGAGAACGAGCGCCTGCGCGACGTGGGCCTGCGCGAGTTCGTCGTGCTGGGGAGCCTTGTGGTCTTCGTGTTCTGGATCGGCATCTTCCCCAACTTCTTTTTGAAAAAGACCGAGGCGAGCGTGAACGCGCTCCTCGACACCTACAAGGCGCGCATCGTGGAGCACCGGGCCTTTGCCTCGGTCCCCGGTGCCGCTGAGATCGCCTCCGAACTCCAGGTGTCGCCTGCGGAGGTGCGGCGATGAAGGACCTGTTCACCCTCGCCCCGGTGTGGGGGTCTGCCCTGGTGGGCCTTTTGGCTCTGGTCCTGGACCTCTTGGCTCCGCGTCGCGGCCCGCGCGGTTTTCTCGGCTACGTGGTCGCGGCAGGGCTTGCGGCCATCGGGGTGTGCGCGGCTTTGTTGTGGTCCGCTGGGGCGCCGCTTGAGGCACCGTTTCTGCACGACATCCTGCGCCTGGACGCCTATGTGGCCTTCTTCGCGGTCCTCATCGCATTCGCGGGCGCGGCCACAGCCTTGTTCTCGGTCCACCACCTCCCGGAGCACGGGGCCGAGCACGGCGAGTTCTACGTGCTCCTGGCCTTCTCGGTCACCGGGGCCCTTTGCATGGTCGCTGCCAACGACCTGCCGACGCTCTTCCTTGGGCTCGAGGTGATGAGCCTCGCGGTCTATGTCCTGTGCGCGAGCAAGAAGTCCTCGCCGTTCGCGACCGAAGCCGGGATGAAGTACTTCGTGCTAGGAGGGTTCGCGTCGGCCTTCTTGCTGCTGGGCATCGCCTTCTTATACGGGGCTACGGGCTCTTTGAACCTGGAGGGGGTTGCACGGGCCCTCTCGGCAGGCACCTCGGAAGGGGGCGTCACCTTCGCACAGGTCGCGCTCCTTTTGTTCCTGGTCGCGCTCGGGTTCAAGGTGGCGGCGGTTCCCTTCCACATGTGGACCCCCGATGTGTACGAGGGGGCCCCAACCCCGGTCACCCTCTTCATGGCCGGAGCGGTCAAGGCTGCGGGGTTCGCGGTCTTTGGCCGCGTGGTCCTGACCGCATTCCAGGCCCCAGCGTTTGCGTCCCTGCCGGTCACCGCGCCGGGTGCGTTTTTGTTTTTGTCCGTCGCGACCATGGTCGTGGGCAATGTCCTGGGCATCGTGCAGGACAACGTCAAGCGTATCCTCGCATACTCCTCCATTGCGCACGCGGGGTATCTCTTGCTCGGCCTGTACGCCTCGAAGGGGTCCGTGAACGCGGGCGTCCCCTTCTACCTCTTGACCTACGTCATCGCCACGGTGGGTGCCTTCGGGGTGCTCGCGCTCCTTGGGAGGGCGGGCGTCGAGGATTTGTCGTTGGACCGTGTGGCAGGGCTCGCCAGGCGTCATCCCGTGCTTGCGGCCTTGCTCTTGGTCGCACTGTTGTCGCTCGCGGGCATCCCGCCCTTCGCCGGCTTCATGGGGAAGTTCTACCTGTTCCGGGAGGTCTTGCGCGCTGACCCGCAGGCCAATGTCTTGTGGGTGGTGGTGGCCGTGTTGAACAGCCTGGTTGCTTTGTACTATTATCTTCGCATCGCTGTCTATCTCTATTTCCGCGAACCGGAAGGGGAGCCGGCCCATCCCATCGCAAGCATTCCCGGATATGTCGCCGCAGGTGTCGCGGCCCTGCTCGCCCTGATCGTCGGCGTGTTTCCGACCCGGTTCATCGCGGCCTCGGAGGAGGCGGCGGCCCGCTCCGTGCTCGTGGCGAGCGGCGTCGAGGGGCCCAAGCAAACGGTGGGAACGGGCCGAGAAGACCGCATGGTCCGCGATCCGAGGCTTCTGTTCCGCTCGCGCGAGACCTTCCGGAGGTTGCGCGAGGCGGAGCGCCGCGCGGGCTCGGTGAGGCCATGAGGCTGCCCGAGCAGATCGCCAGGGAGATCGCCCCGTTCCACCCTGCCTGTCGCCGTGTGTTCCGCGAAGTCGCCCTGCGTGCGGTGCGGGGCGAGAGGCCCCTTGCCTGTTTCGATGCGGACGGCACCCTGTGGGCCGAGGACATCGGGGAGGGGATGCTCCGGTGGCTCGCGGCCGGTGGGCTGCTGCCTTCCGTGCGGGCGCCGTGGCAACAGGTGTGGGAAGAGTACGAGGCGCGCGTGCGCGAGGACCGCTGCGCAGGATATGCTTGGGCCGTCGCGATCATGGAGGGGCTGCGCGAGGAGGAGATCATTCGCTGGTCGCGGCAGTTCGCGGCGGCATGGCCGAACTATCGGCCCAAGATGGTCGGTCTTTTGCGGGGGCTTTGCGCCGCCGGGGGCGAGGTGGTCATTGTCACGGCCTCGAACCGCTGGCTTGTCGAGGCCGCGGCCGAGCGGATGGGACTGCCGGATATCCGCATCCTCGGCATCGAGACGCGCGTTCGGGACGGGGTCCTGACCGGGGAGGTCGTGCGGCCTGTCACGTGCCGCGGCGGCAAGGTCGAGGCGATCCGCGAGCGCCTCGGGCGGATGCCGGACCTCGCGGTCGGTGACAGCGTGGGAGACCTCGAGATGCTCGAGGCCTCGGGGCGCGTTGTGGTCGTGGGCCGCCGCTCGGATCCGAGCGCGCAGATGGTTCGCCTCGCCCGCGAGCGGGGCTGGCCGGTGCAGTGGTTCTGATACGAGGGCTGCCATGGGCGATTTCCACGACAAGGTGGTCCTGATCACGGGCGCCTCGTCCGGCATCGGGGCCGCGCTCGCGCGGGAGTTCGGGCGTCGAGGCGCCTGCGTGGCCCTGTGCGCCAGGCGAAAGGAGCGGCTCGAGGGCCTAGCGAGGGAGATCGGTGAGGCGCGGGCCCTCGCGGTGCAGTGCGACGTGACGAGGGACGGGGAGCTCGAGGCCGCGGTGGCCGCGACGTTGAAGCGCTTCGGTCGCCTCGATGTTGCGGTCGCCAATGCAGGCTTCGGGGTCGCGGGCCGGGTGGACTCGCTGACCCTGGACGACTTCCGCCGCCAGTTCGAGACGAACGTCTTCGGGGTCCTGCGCACGGTGTATGCGGCCTTGCCGGAACTGAAGAAAAACCGCGGGGTCCTGGTGCTCATCGGGAGCGTGGCCGGGCATGTCTCGACGCCGGGCACGGCCCCGTACTGCATGAGCAAGTTCGCAGTGAGGGCTTTGGCCGAGGCCTTGCGCGGGGAGTTGCGGCGGGATGGGGTGGCGGTGGTCCTCATCAGCCCCGGCTACGTCGAGAGCGACATTCGCCGCACGGACAACCTTGGCCTCGTGCACGAGGGCGCGAAGGACCCGGTGCCCTCCTGGCTCGTGATGCCCGTGGAGCGCGCGGCGAGGCAGATCGTGCGCGCCATCGAGCGCCGCTCCCCGGAGGCCATCGTCACGCTCCACGGCAAGGCCATCGTGGCCCTGGACCGCTACGCGCGCGGTCTCGTCCGGTGGGCCATGGGCCGCTATTCCGGCCGTTCCAAGCGTCGCTGAGCGACGCTTTCGCGCGAGGTCAAGCCGCTTTGGGCTGGCGGGACCAGGTCGTGCGGCGCTTTCGCGGGTGCCGGGCTTTCCCCGTGGTCCGCGGCGCTACGGTCTTTCTGTGTTAGAATGCCGCATCTTTTGGCGCGTTGGAAAGCGGAGGCTTGCATGTCCGAACCTGAAGCGAATCGTCCAGGAAACGAGTGTCCGGTCCGCCGCGCGTGTGGGCGGGTCGCTTCTGCGGTGATCGCTCTCCTGGTCGCGGCTGGGGTCCTTGTGCCCCTCGGGTGGTCCTACTGGGGACAGGTCCTGGACCGGCGGGCGGCGCACGACCTCGCGGACTTTCACGAGCGGGTTGGCGATGCAGCCATGGCCAAGGGGGACCACCAGGCGGCGCTCACGGCGTATGTCCGGGCCCGCGCAGTGATGGGCACCGAGGCGCTGGACCGCAAGGTGGCGCGGGCCCGAGCGGAACTCGTGGCGATCCGGCCTGATCTGCTCGAGGCGAGGGCGGTAGCGGACCTCGAGTACGAGTGCCGCTGGCTCCTCGCGGACGACCCGGGCACGCGGGCCACATGCCAGGCGGTTGCGGGCCACATCGCGGCCCTGAACGCGAACGACGCCGCAGCGAAGAAGGCCTACCAGGATGCGCTCGCGGCAGAGCCCGACCACGCGGGGGCGCACCTCGGGCTCGCCCTGCTCGCCTACCGCTCGGGCGACTCACGCACGGCCCAGGCCGAGTTCGATGCGGTCCTGAAGCAGGTGCCAGGTCATGTGGACTCCCTGATTGGGCTTGGGGACATCCACCTCGCTGCGGGGGATGCCGAGGCCGCGATCGGCGCGTACACCAAGGCCATCGAGACGCGCGAGGACGCGCGGGCCCACCACGGGCTCGGCCTGGCCTACGCGCGTCAGAATAAGATCGAGGCGGCCCTGAACGAGTTCCAAAGGAGCATCACCTTGAACCCCCAGGCCTTCAACTCGTATGTGGCGCTCGGGAACCTCCTCGCTGGGGCGGGGGCCCTGGACCGGGCGGAGCAGGCCTTCCGCTCCGCGCTCGCCTTGCGCCAGGACTCATCGGTCCAGGTGGCGCTGGCCTCGGTCCTGACGAGACTCGGGCGGCCCGCGGAGGCCATGCAACTAATCAGTCCAGTGCTCAACGCGGGCTCGCGCGAGCCCGCGGTCCTGCTAGAGGCCGCACGCGCCCTGGAGGCCTTGGGCCGGAAGGAAGAGGCCCGCGGCTACTACGAGGCTACGGGGAACGCACTCAAAGATGCGACCGGCATTGACCAGGGGACGGTTCAGGCATTCCGCAAGGAGGTCGAGGCCGGTCTTCAGAGGACGGGAGGCGGGCCGGAATCGGGTCGGTGATCGCGTCTCACCGTCCCAGGTACGCGCGGGCTTCTGCGGCCTGCGACCCATTCGGATTCACTTCGAGATATCTCAAGTACAAAAATCTGGCCTCTTGGGCGTTCCCCAGGCGGGCGTGGGACCGGGCGAGTCCCACGATGGCGGGACCGTAGTCCGGGTTCCGGTCCAGTGCCCGCTGGAACAGCGCGGCTGCTTCGCGGTACCGGCCCTGGCGGTACTCGCACTCGGCCATCTTGACTTGAGGCTCCACCGAGCCCGGACGCTGCGAGGCGGCGGCCTGGAAGTGGGCGTAGGCCCTGCGCGAGTCCCGTCCGAGCCATCGCATCCCCTCGGCCATGTGCTGGTCGTAGTCCAAATCGTCCGAGGCACGTCCAGACGACAAGGCCGGCCCCCGAGACGGGGACCCGGGAGCAGGGCCTGCCGCTCGCGCAGGCGCCGCAACCGAGTCGGGCTGCGGCGGTTTCCCTGGGGCCGCCGGCGCCTCCACAGCGGGGGAAGTGGCCGCCGGTGACTCGGGTGCTGGCGCGGCGGGTTCAGGCCCGGCCTCGGGCGGCCGCGCTCCGAGACCGTCACTGGGTGCCGGCGCAACCGCCTCCTGGACCGGGGCGGCGGGCTCCGGGGCCGCCGCCTGCGGGCCGAGCCTGGGCATGGAAGCGCTTTTGTCTGGGAACTGCCTCGGCTCGGGGGCTTCCTCGCCACCCGGCCGCGTGGCAAGCCATGCGGCAGACCCGACCGCGACCGCGGCGACGGCGGCCAGCAGGCCACCGATGATTTTGCGCCTGCGTCGGACCCGTTGAATCCCGTCTGCGTCGGGTTCTGATCCCCAGATGTCTTCTACAAAGGACCCACGGTCCATCGCCCAGGTACTCGCGGCCTCCTCGCGCCTTGACGGCGTGGGCGGTCCAACGGGCGACGGTCCTTCCGACAACCGGCTCGGACCCTCGCGCGGGGTGATCGCCTCTTGGGCGGACGGTTTCACAGGCAGGGGGACAGTCGGCGCCCTGTCCGGCTCTGGCCCCGCATCAGAAACGGTGCGCTCCGGAGCCCTGGCGCGGGCCTCGGCTCTCGGGTCCGGCTCTCGGCGGAGCGGGGGCAGGTCGATCCGGAAGAGTCGGTCCAGAGGTTGCCAGGTCTGATCCGTCGCGAGGTACTCGTCATTCAGGCTAAGCCGCCGCTGAGCGAGCCAGGTCTGCGCGGTCTCGAGGGACGGGAACCTTAGCAGGACCTTGTCCGAGGTACGGACATACAGAATCGCGCCTTGTCGAGGTTCCATCAAGCGACCTCCCTGCGCCGCGGGCGGGCCTGTGACACCTCCCGGCTCCGCCTAGATGGCCCCGAGGAAATACGCAACCACCGCAGCCCCTCCTGCCACCACGACCAGCCCGAGGCCCAAAAAGACCCAACGCCGCCAGCGTCTCGGTGGCGTTTCCTTGATCTTGATCTGAAACTGAGAGGTCGGGTACTTGAGGGGGGTCTGGAGACGTTCCGTTCGCGCGCTGGGCCTCCCCGCGGGTGCTGCCGCCGCGGGCGCTTGTTCCGCGGGCCTTGCGACCTCGGCCATCGTCGCCGTGGCCAGCGCTGCGGTCTGGAAGGCCGAGGTACCGCGTTTCCCCTGGCGGACGAGGCGCAAGAACTCAGCCAGGGAGGTCCACTCCTCCCCCCCCCTCGAGACCTGGTACGGGGCCGGGTTGTCCACGATAGCGGACCAGGTGACCAGGTACTCGGAGGTCGGAAACTCGAGGACCAGACCAGTGGGAGACCGCACGAGCCAGGTCCCGGCTTCCTTGGAGTCCGAGCCAGCAGGGGGGAGAAAGGCCTCCCGGGGAGCATTTCCTTCTAGGAGGGGGGGGGTTGCCCCCTGTGGCGGAGGGACCACTGGCGGCCCCGAATGCAGAGGGGGGCGTCCGGCTGTCGCGCTGGCGAACGCCTGCAATGGCTTGCGAAAGGCCGTCGTCGCCTTGGACCCGCGCGGCGGCGGCTGCGGAGCGCGGGGTCGTCTGAGCCGCGTTTCGTCCTGCTGGACAAAGGTCTGCTCCGTCCCGCAGACCGGACACTGGACGCGACCGCCCCGCGGGGGGTTGTCGTCCACATTGAACGTGCCCAGGCAGTTGAGGCAGGTCAGTTGCATCGTGGACTTGCCCGTCCGCTCACCCCCTGCCCGCCCTTCGGCCTCTCAAGCGCCCCCGGTAGATCCCAGGTCCGAGACTCCCCGAACCCCGAGACCCCGCGAAGAGAGGGTAGCACCTCCGAGATGGTCCGCGCAAGTGGAGCGTGCCCGTCGCCCATTTGGCTATGGGACGGGGCCGGTGGTAGCCTCGATAATCGGACCGACGCGGGTCGAGAGGCCATGAGGTCCCAGGCGACGGCATCCACAAAAACCGCGGACCTTGCCTCGGGGGTTCAGACACGGCTCGTGCGTACCGAGGCTTACGGGGCTTTGCTCGCCCTGTTCGCGGTCGTTCTCTTCTTGGCCATGATCACCTTCGACCCCGAGGACGTAAGCCTGGCCATCGGATCGGGTCACGCGACCCATAACCTGCTTGGTCCGGTGGGTGCCCACATGGCGCAGTTGTTTTTGTGGACGATGGGCCTCGGGGCCTTTGCCCTGGATGGGCTTCTCGGATTTCTGGGCGTCAGGGCGGTCCTGCGCAGACCTGTGCGCCTGAGGCTCGGAGCGGTGGTCTGGACTCTCGTGGGCCTCGGAAGCCTGCTGACCTTCGTCCATGTGCTGTCTCCTGGGGACTTGAGGGTCCTCGGAGCGCGGCCGGCGGGGGTCGCGGGGCTGTTGTTGGGTGAGGTCGCTGTGGCGCTGTTCTCGCGGACAGGCGCGGCCATCGTGTCTGGGGCGCTCCTCGTCATCGCGGCCGCGACGCTGTCGGGTCGGTCGCTCGGGGGAGTGCTGCGGGCGGGAGCGTCGCTCGTGTGGGCCGGGATGTCCCGTGCGGGGCGGGCCGCAGGGGCCTTGGTCGCGCGGCTGTGGTCCGCGGTGCGGGCGAGGCTTCCATCTCGGCCGGTGGGTGCGCAGCCCGAGGAAGGGCGCGCACAGGGCGTCTTGGATTCCCTTGGGCGGACTCGGGTGGGGGTCCGGCGCCCCGCCATGGCCGCTGAGCCGCGCGATGTGGAGCCCTACTGGGTGACGGGACCGCGGGTCGAAACAGACCCGGAAAAGGGGGGGGAGCACCGCGCAGCGAGCCCGGAGGGCGACGCGACCGGGTCCACGGCCACCGCGACGGAGACGCCGGGAGTGACCTCACGAGGCCTTGTCCCGGGCGCAGAGACGATGAGGTCATCCCCGCGCATCGTCGTGCCGAGGCCGCGACGGTCCGGGGTGCAAGAGGACCTCCCCCTCGGGCCAGGCCGCGCACCTTCGCAGGCGTACACGCGGCCGTCCCTGTCGCTCCTCGACTATGTCGAGTCACGCGGGTCCCCGGTGGACCGGGACCTTTTGCGTCGGAACGCCGAGACCCTGGAACGCAAACTCCTTGATTACCGCGTGGAAGGCCGGGTCGTCGAGATCCATCCCGGTCCCGTGGTGACGATGTACGAGTTCTTGCCTGCACCCGGGGTGAAGATCAGCCAGATCGCGAACCTCGAGGACGACCTCACCATGGCCCTCGAGGCGATGAGCATCCGCATTGTGGCTCCCATCCCGGGCAAGGGCGTCGTGGGGATCGAGGTCCCGAACGTGGTCCGGGAGACGGTCTATCTGCGCGAGATCCTGGCGTCCGAGGCGTTCGCGAAGTCCAAGAGCAAACTGACGCTGGCCCTGGGCAAGGACATCTTTGGGACCCCGATGGTGACGGATTTGTCGAGGATGCCGCACCTGTTGATCGCGGGGGCCACCGGGTCCGGCAAGAGTGTAGCGGTGAACGCCTTTCTGATGAGCCTGCTTTACAACGCGAGCCCAGAGGAGGTCCGCCTGATCCTCGTGGACCCGAAAGTGGTCGAACTCCAGGTCTATGAAGGGATTCCGCACCTCCTGGTGCCTGTCGTCTATGACCCCAAGCACGCGGCCGCGGCCCTGCGCTGGGCCGTCGAGGAGATGGAGCGCCGCTACGAACTGCTGGCCCGCGCGGGGACCCGGAACATCCAGTCTTACAACCAGCGCGTCGAGCGGCTTGCCGAGCGCACATCGGACGAGGCCAATGGGGACGAGGCGGACGACGCGGCGGGCCCCGACACTGGCGAGGAACTGCGCCGGCTCCCGTACATCGTGATCGTGCTCGACGAGTTCGCGGACCTGATGATGGTCGCGTCCAAGGAGGTCGAGACCGCCGTGGCGCGGCTCGCCCAGAAGGCGCGCGCGGCGGGCATCCACCTGATCATGGCCACGCAGCGGCCCTCCAAGGAGGTCATCACGGGCCTGATTAAGGCGAACTTCACGTGCCGCATCTCGTTTCGGGTGTCGTCCAAGATTGACTCGCGGATCATCCTGGACCAGAACGGCGCCGAGGCCTTGCTGGGCTATGGGGACATGCTGTTCCTGAGGCCGGGGACGTCCGTGCTCGCGCGCGTGCACGGGCCCTACGTCTCCGAGGAGGAGGTCCAGCGCGTCGTCACCTACCTGAAGGCCCAGGGGAAGCCGCAGTACCAGATGGAGATTTTGCAGTCCCAGGCAGGTGCTGAGGAAGACGAGGACCCCAAGGACCTGGACCCGCTCCTGGACGAGGCCATCGGGATCATCCTGGAGGAAAGGCGGGCCAGCATCTCGTATCTCCAGCGGCGGCTCAAGGTCGGGTACAACCGCGCGGCCCGCATCATGGAGCAGGTCGAGCGCCGCGGGATCGTGGGCCCGCCCGACAGCCGCGGCGAGCGGCAGGTATTGACCTGAGGGACTCGCGGCCTACCTGTTCAGCGGGTAGAACCGAAAGGCAAGCATCCCGAGGACGGCCATGACGCCACCGGCCAGGCCGCAGGCCACGATCCCCCACGGCTCGGCCCGCGAGTAGCCGAAAGCGGCGAACAGCGAGCCCTGGATCAGGGGTGCTAGTCCCCCTGCGACCTTCTGGAGCAGCCCCTCCATCCCGTTGTACATGGCCTCGCGACGGAAACCGGTCCGCTCCGCGTCGTGGTCCATGACGTCCGCGAGGATCGCCCGCGGGATCACAAGCCCGATGGCCAGGCCTGGGGCGATGAGCAGGCACGACGCGACCACCTGCGCCATGGCCGGGACGCCAGGGACTTGCCCGGACAAGGTGACGAGCGGCAACACCACAGCAAACGAGCCCAGGCAGGCCATAAACAGGTCCTTCTTGCGATACCGCCTTGCCAGGCGGTCCGCAAGGGGAAACAAAAAGGCCGTGACCACGACCAGGCCCAGCAGGAGGAGGCTTGCCACCATGTCCCCCTGGCTCTCGTCTTCGACCACTTGGGTGACGACCAAATAGGGCAGGGCCGCAGTGATCAAGAACTGGGCCGCGTAGAGCATGGCCCCGGCCCCGATGTACGGTAGGAACGCGGGATTGCGCAAGGTGTGACAAACCGCGGACCACAACCCGAACGGGACCTCCTTGGCGACGGTGTGCGGGGTCTCGCGCACCCACAAGATGGTGGGCAAGAACCCGAGCAAGGTCAGGAAGAAGGTGAGAATCGCCGCCACCTTGAACCCGTCCGGAATCCGGATGCCCAGGATGTCGCCACCATCGGCGAAGGCCGAGATCAGCACGCCGAACGCGGCGAAGGCCACCACCTGGGCCACGGTGTTGAATAGGGCCATCCACACGGACACTCGCACGCGGTCCGCGTCCGAACGCCAGACCTCGGGCATCAGGGCCAGGTAGGGGTTGACGACCACGGTGAAGGAAACGTGCAAGAGGCCCAGCATCCCGAGGAGCCAGACCAGGTTCACATCGGAGAGGGCTCGAACAGGCGGAAACCACAACAGGAGGAAGGACGCGGCCAGGACGGGCGTCCCGAACCGGATGTAGGGCTGCCGCCTTCCCCAGCGGCTTCGGGTACGGTCGGAGAAGTACCCGACGAGGAGGTCCGTCATCGCGGCCACGAACATGACCCCGGACGAGACAACCCCGAACCAGAAGGGGGTGACCAGTAGGACTCGCCCCTCCTCGTCCTTGGTGGGGCAGTAGAGCCTCATCAGCCAGGTCGCGACCGCGAGCAACAGGATCCCTGCCGGCAGGCTGCCGACCGCGTAAGCGATCATCGGCTTGAGGCGCGAGCCATCGGCGGTCGGGGTCACAGTGTGGGCTCCTGCCAAGTCCGGCGCGATTATTGACGAGCGGGATTTCACTGGCAAACGGTTTGTGATAGAGGACGGGCGCCCTTGTTCGGAAGAGCGGGCCTTGACCGCCTCGCCGGATGCACCGGATCGTCGCCTTTTCGCGTGGCAGGTAAGGACCTTCGCCCTTTTGTGGACGGCCTACGCCTCGTACTACCTGTGCCGTCTCAACTTCGCGGTCGCCCAGCCCGCGATCTTGAAGGAGTTTCCCGACTGGACCCTCGCCCAGGTCGGGGTGATCCCGTCGTCCTACGCGGCGGTGTACGCGGTCGGACAGTTCGTCAATGGCCAGATCGCAGTGCGCTTCGGGGCCAGGGCCCTGATGACCCTGTCGTTGGTCGTGGCCGGGCTCATGAACCTTGCGTTCGCGCAGGCCACGACCTTCGCCGAGATGGTCGTGTTCTGGGGGGTCAATGGCTGGGTCCAGTCCGCGGGGTGGTCGCTCGTGGTCGAGACCATGGCGAACTGGACGCCCGAGCGTCGCCGCGGCATGGTGATTGGTCTCATCTCCACGTGCTACCAGGTCGGAAACGTCCTGGCCTGGCTTCTCGCGGGGACCCTGGTCGAGTCGTTCGGCTGGCGCGCCGCGTTCTACGTCCCGGGGCTGTGGCTCTTGCCGATGGCCGCGATATTCTTCGCGTTTCTGCGCAATCGCCCCGAGGATGCAGGGTTCCCCCCAGTTCGCGAGGACCAGAGGACCGCCTCGGCCCGCCTGGGGCCCTCCGGGGATGGCCTGTCCATCGGGCGCGTCGTGGCCATGACCCTGTCGAATCGGGTCCTGTGGGTCCTGGCCATTGGCTTCTTCTGCGCGAACGCGGTGCGCTACGCCTTCATGAACTGGGCCGTCACCTACCTCGCAGAGTTTCACGCCCAGGGCATCAAGGACAGCGCCTTCCAGGCCGTGGCCCTACCCCTGATCGGGGCCGCGGGGGCCGTGTCGGCGGGATGGGCCTCGGACGCCCTGTTTGGGGGGCGCAGGGCCCCGCTGTGTGCCCTGATGCTTCTGGGGCTGACCGGAGTCTGCCTGGCGTTCCCTTTGCTTCCGGCCGGAAGCCCCCTTGCGGCCACGGCCCTTCTGGGCCTGGCCGGGTTCTTGATCTACGGCCCGGACATGCTCATGAGCGGGGCCGCGACCGTGGACTTCAGCCACCCGCGGGCCGCAGCCGCGGCCACGGGCCTCACCATGAGCGCGGGAGCCGCAGGGGCCATCTTCTCGGGCGCGGGGGTCGGATGGCTGCGGGACATTGCGGAGGGGCGCTGGGACCTCGTGTTCCACCTGCTGGCGGTCCTGGCCTTGGTTCCCGCCCTCCTGATGGCATCCCTCTGGAATGCACGACCAAAGGGCGCGCGGTGAGCGCGGCTTCTGCATTGCGTGGCCCGCCTCGATCTGCGATACTGCGAACCGGCCCGCCGGGCGGGACTCCCAAACCACGAAACCGGCGGTCGGGAAGATGACCGACCAGGAAATACAGGCCTTCCTCGCCGAGAGGCGGGTCCTGGTGGACGCCGCGCTCGCAAAGATCCCCGCATGTGGGCCCCCGGTGCTGAACGAAGCCCTGAGGTACGCCCTTCTATCCCCGGGCAAGCGGCTTCGACCCATCCTCTGTTTGGCAGCGTGCGAGGCCGTGGGGGCCCCGCGGGAGAGGGCGCTCGGCTGGGCGTGTGCCGTCGAGATGGTCCATGCCGCGTCGCTGGTCCACGACGATCTGCCGGCCCTGGATGACGACGATTGGCGGAGAGGGCAACCGACCTGCCACCGCCGCTTCGGCGAGGCCGTGGCGGTCCTGGCCGGGGATGCCCTGATAGCGCTCGCGTTCGAGATGCTCGTCAGGCACGCCCCCGGTGCGGAGGCTGTGGGCCGCGCGGTTGCGGAACTGGCCCGGGCCGCGGGCCCAGAGGGGATCGCGGGCGGACAGGTCCTGGACGTGCTGCACGAGGGGCGTCCGGACACGACAGTGGAGGCCGTCAAGGAGACGCATCTTCGCAAGACAGCGGCCCTCATGGCTTGCTCGGTCGTGCTCGGGGGGCTTGCGGGCGGGGCCGACGAGAAGACCTGCGAGGCACTGCGGCAGTATGGAGTCCACTTGGGGCTCGCCTTTCAAGTCGTGGACGACATCCGGGACGTGACGCGAACCGAGGTCGAACTGGGCAAGACCCCTGGGAGAGACGCGGCCCGGGGAAAGGCCACGTACCCGGCGCTGTGCGGGCTCCATCGGTCGAGGGAACTGGCCCGGGAACATGCACGCGAGGCCGTCTTGGCCCTGGCGCCGCTCGGTCCGGCCGCGGAGCCATTGCGGGCCATCGCGGACCTCGTGGTGGCCCGGGGGGATTGAACACGCGCGGACTCTGGCGCCACGCGCGTCGCGCGAACCCGCGATTGATGGAACCGCGCGCCTGCCAGTATCATGCAGGCGGGCATCGCGCGGTCCCATCGATGAGCGGTCAGGCCCTTTTTGTCGTTCCGCCGTTGAACCTCCCTGGCGACTTCATTGACTACCCCTGGTGCGTGAACCTGTCGGTGATCGCCGGGGCCGCGCGGGCGGCTAGGGCAGGCTGGCAGGTCCGGGTCGCGGACGCGACCGCCTTGCCGTCCTCAGGTCGAAAGCCCCTTCCGGGAGGCGGGTGGACTCTCGGGGTCGCGACAGAGGACCTCTTGACCTCGCTTCCGGACACGAGTTTCGACCTGGTGGTGATCGGGGCCTCCCCCTTCCTGCACCCTTGGGAACCGGACCAGGACCTTGCCGCCCTGGTGGCAGGGCTCCAAGCGCGCTACCCTCTGGCAACCCTGGTCCTCGCCGACTTGCACCTCGGGGGGATGCACTACGTGGCCTGGGACGGGCACGCGGCCCTCGAGCGCCTGCCAGGCTTGGACGCGGTCGTGCACTACGCCGGCGAGCGGTGGCTCGATGAACCTGCGCGGCTTGCGGGCTTGCGAGGCGTGGTCCGCGACCCGGGCGGTCCGTGGGACACGCCTCCCCCCTTCCCCCTGTACGAGGCCGTGGACTGGGTCCGTCACGGGGCCTTTTTGCACCGCGTGTTCTCAGACGGCGCCTGGGCCAACCCCTTCGGGGTGGACGCGGGGACCCGCCCTTTCCTGACTTCGAGCGGCTGCCCGCACCGCTGCATCTTCTGCACGAGCAACCCAGGGTGGCGCGACGATCCGGGCCAGGGGGGCCCGCCGAGGAAGACCTACCGCGTGGTCCCGCTTCCTGTGGTCGAGCAATGGGCCTTCCTGGTCAGGCAGATTGCGGGTGCGCGCAGATTGTTCATCCTCGACGAGATGGCGAACCTCCGTCCGGACTTCGAGGAGGTCCTTCAGGTCTTCGAGCGCCTGGACCTGCGCTACGAGTTTCCCAACGGGCTTCGGGCAGACC
>FWWL01004184.1_pt1 | contig 24874 bp, 26 predicted proteins | sample 2228331 | NCBI WGS metagenome assembly FWWL01 (sample SAMEA103939775, study PRJEB20133) | metagenome | reverse complement strand
GAAATCGGCCGAGCCCGAGGCGACGCCGCCTGCGGCTGCTGCCAGCCCGGCAGCGCCTTCGCCAAGCGAGTCCGACAGCAACGAGAGATAATCGTCGCGGGGGATTTCCACCGCGCCCAATGAGGCAAGGTGGTCGGTCATGAACTGGCAGTCGAGCAAGGTGAAGCCGCCGACGCGCAGCCGGGCGACCAGCGCCGCGATCGCGACCTTTGACGCATCGCGCGCGCGGCTGACCATGCTTTCGCCGAAAAAGGCGCGGCCGAGCGCGAGGCCGTAGAGGCCACCCACCAGCCGGTCGCCGTCCCAGCATTCGACCGAATGGGCAAAGCCGCGCCGGTGCAGCGCGGTGAAGACGCGCTCGATCGCGGGGTTGATCCAGGTGTCGGGCCGGTCTTCGGCGCTTTCGGCGCAGAGCGCGATCACCGCTTCGAACGCGGTGTCAGCGGTGATGCGGAAGCGGTCGGCGGCGAGCGTCTTGCGCAGCGAGCGGGAGAGGTGGAAGCCGTCGAGCGGGAGGATCGCGCGCTGGCGCGGTTCGACCCAGAAGACGCTGGGGTCGTCGCGATGTTCGGACATCGGGAACACGCCCATCGCATAGGCGCGCAGCACCAGATCAGGGTCGAGATCGCTGGCGCGGGCGGTGTGCCGCGTCATTTGGTCCCTTTGCGCGGCGCGGCGAGGCGCCTTTCGATCGCCTGCCACAGCGCATCGACCGCCAGCGCGCCCGGGCTGCGCGGGGCGAAGGCACCGAGCGGGGCGCGGCGCACCGCCATCCCTTCGATCAGGCTGGCCATCGGGATGACGGGCCAGTCGGGATGACGCGCCAACGCTTCGGCATGAAGGCGGCGGCGGCGGTCGACCATCGAATGGACCGGCATCAGCGGCACCTTCGCCTTTCCGCCCAGATGCCGCTCGACCTCGTCCAGCGCGCGCTGCGAGAGCGGGGAGGGGATGACCGGCACCACGATCAGATCGGCGGCGCGCATCACCTGTTCGCTGGTTTCGGTGAGGCCCGGCGGGCAATCCAGGATCATCCGGTCATAGGCACCGTCGAGCTGGCCGAGCAATTTGGCGAGCCGCTTCTTCTTGTCGAGTTCGTGGAACAGCAGGTCGAGGCCGCGCAGCGACGCGTCGGCGCCGAGCAGGTCGAGCCGGTCGATGTCGGTCGACCGGATCAGCTTGGCCGGTTCGACATCCTTGCTGAACACCGATTGGGCGGTCGCCTTGCCCTGTCCGCCGCCCAGCAGGAAGGTCGAGGCAGCCTGGGGGTCGAGGTCCCAAAGCAGGGTGCGGCGCGCGGAACGGGTCGCGGCGGACCAGGCAAGGTTGACCGCCAGTGAGGTTTTGCCGACGCCGCCCTTGAGGCTGTAGACTGCGATCGTCGCCACCCGCTCCGCTCCCTGATCCAACTCGCTGGCAAGGTGGCGCAGCGGCGGGGGGAGCGCAACCGACAGGGCGGGACGCGCACAAAAAAAGGGCCGACAGATGCCGGCCCTTTTGTTGGATGGATTGGTGCGGCGCTTAGCCCTTGCAGGTCAGCGTGCCCTTGCCCGGGATTTCGACGGTGGCCGATTCCGGGGTGCCGGTCAGCTTCCAGCCGCCCTCGGCGGTGAAGGGCTGGCCTGCTTCCGGCGCGGTCAGGCGAGTCTTGGTGCCGCCCTTTTCGGTGGCGACGGTGACCAGCTTGTCCTGATTGAAGAATTCGACGAACACGAGCGCATTACCCGGCTGGCAGCGCATCGATACGGTCGCCTTGATCGACGGCGGCAGTTCGACTGGCGCGGCGTTCGCAAGCTGCGATTCCATCGGATCGGGTGCGCGTTCGCTGATCACTTCGGGTTCGGGATTACAGGCGGACAGCGCGAGCAGCGCGACCGCGGCGGCGGGGAGGAGACGCATGTTCATAGCGGGACTTTCCTTTGCGCACGCAGCATCGGGGGTCAAGATATAACGGATAACAGACATCCAACGCATATTGCGTCGCATCGATACAATATCCCGTCTCATTCGTGGAATTCGTCCAGATCGGGGATGCGGCCAAAGGCGATCTTGGTACCGACGCGGTCGGTGCGGCTGCCGTCCATCGGCCCGACCGAGACGGCATGGCGGCCGAACTTCTCGTTGATCCGGTCCATCGCCTTGCTGAGCGAGAGCGTGCGGGTTTCGCGGGCGAGCGGATCATTCGGGTCGAGCGCGGCGAACAGTGAGTCCTGGGCCGCGCCGACGGGGGCGATTTCGGAGAGGGTGACGCCGATCATGCGGATCGCGAAGCCGCCGGGGCGGGTTCGACCGGCGGCGGCGAGGCGGGGGAAGATGGCGTCGAGCGCGGCGAGGATCGCGAAACTGTCCTGCGTCGCGGGGAGCTTCATCGAGGTGCGCCAGACCGATTTGTCATCCTCGAACTTCGCGTGGAGCACTAGCAGGCGGCTGACATAGTCCTTGCGCCGCAGCCGGGCGGCGCATTTGAGGGCGAGGCGGCGGGCGGTGAGGCGGACGGGCTCGAGGCCGCGCTTGCGCGGGCTGAGCACGTGGCTGTGACCGATGGTGCGGTTCTGCGTCGGCTTTTCGGGCAGGTCGAAGCCGTGGAGCAGGTACCAGAGCCGGTCGCCATTGACCCCGCCCCAGGCAGAGCCAGCATCGCGCGGGCGGCGATCGCACAGCTGGCCGATGTCCAGGATGCCCTGTTGCGCCAGGCGTTTCTCCATCTTGGCACCGATGCCGGCGATGTCGCGCAGCTTCAACGTGAACAGGCGGTCGGGCAGCATCTCCTGCGTCAGCACGGTCAGGCCGTCGGGCTTTTCCATGTCGCTGGCGAGCTTGGCCAGCAGGCGGTTGGGGGCGATGCCGACCGAACTGGTGAGGCATTCGCCGACATTGGCGATGATCCCCGCCTTGATCCGCCGGGCGAGCGCCATCGCCTGTTCGGGGCTGTTTTCATTGTCGAGCAGGCGGCAGGCGACTTCGTCGATCGAGCAGACCGCGGTGACCGGGATGTGCCGCCAGATTTCGGCGACGATCGCCTCATGGAACTCGACATATTTCGCGTGCTGGCCGGGGGTGACGATGAGGTCGCGGCACAGGCGCTTTGCCTCCCACACCGGGGTGCCGGTGCGGATGCCGTATTTCTTGGCCTGGACCGAGGCAGCGATGGCGACGGTGGTGTCGCTGTCGACCGGGGCAACGATGATCGGACGGCCGCGCAGGTCGGGGTTCAACTGCTGCTCAACCGCCGCGAAATAGCTGTTGAGGTCGAGATACAGCCAGCGCAGCGGACGGGGCGGAAGATCGAGGAATGCCGGGTCGGCCATGGCGGAACAATAAAGGAACGCGCGGGCAGAGTCACGCGGCGGAAGTTTACACTGGCTTTACACTATCGCGATGGTCTTGCGGGGCCGAAAAGGCGTGTTCGTCCAGATCGTTGCGCACGTGGGCGGGGGGATTCGGGCGGTTCACAGAGCGGGCCGGGGCCGGGTGCGAGGATATGCCGGATCGGGGCTTGTAGGAAAGCAGTTTGTGGGGCTGGTCAGGGCGGGCGGTGCTGAGTAGCGTTGGGGGATGACGATGGGGGATGTGAGCGTCGGGCCGCTGGAGGCGCTGGTCGCGACCGGCGCGGCGCGGCGCGACGAGGCGAGCCGGGGATATTATCTGCCGCGCTGACGCTGACGCTGACGCTGTGGCGGGGGTCGCGTGGCGTGGTGTGGGCGTGGGCTCTTGTGCATCGCTGTGCGATCCGGCACGCGGGGCGGACGGGGGTATCGTGCACCATTATCGAATCGGCGAACTGCACGTGCGGTCTGACATCCCCCTTGTGGCGGCGGATGCGGTGCCGGTGGCGGCGAGGGATAGCGTGGACGTCGCGATCGTGGTGCGCGATGCGGCCGCGCCGGGCGCGGTGGTGCCGCGCGCGGGCGCCTGGCCCGACGCGACGGCGGACGATTTCGGGTTCAACGCGATGCCGGGCCTAACCTTTCGCATCACCGGCGGGCGGCGGATCGAGATTGCGCGGGCGGCGTCGGTCGAAGATGCCGATGTGCTGCTGTACCTGACCGGATCGGCGTGGGGCGTGTTATGCTATCAGCGCGGATGGTTGCCGCTGCATTGCAGTGCGGTGGCGGTGGGGGCGCGCGCGGTGGCCTTTACCGGGGTGTCGGGCGCGGGCAAATCGACGCTGACCGCCGGGATGGCGCAGCGGGGCTGGCCGTTGCTGTGCGACGACACGTGCGTGGTCGATCCGGCCGACCCGCGGATGATCGTGCGCGGGGCACCGAAGGAAACGAAGCTGTGGCGCGACGCCATCGACGCGCTGGGGCTGACGCCCGGTGCGGCGGTGGGGAAGCGGCTGCAGCGCGACAAATATTATGCGCCGCGCACCGCCGGGCCGGTACCGGACGCTGCCGGGCTGGCGGTGATCTATATCCTGGGCTGGTCGGAGGATGGCGACGCGGCGATTGCCCCGGTCACGGGGGCGGAGACGGTGGCGCAGCTGTATCAGGCGCTGTACCGGGCGGAATGGGCGCTGATGCTGCGCGATGCCCCGGCATTGTTTGCGCAGGTGGCGCAGATGGCGGGGCAGCTGCGCGTGTTCCGATTTGACCGGCCGCGCGATTTTGCACGGTTCGACGCGGGGCTGGCGCTGTTGCAGGCGCATATGGTGGAACAGGTCGGGGCAGGGACGGAATGACAGACATGGGCAATCGATCGATCCGCCGTGGCACGGATTTCATCGAATCGAACGTGGATGGGGAAACCGTCCTGCTCCAGCTGTCGACCGGGCGGGTCTATGCGCTGGCGGGACCGGCGGCGGCATCCTGGGCTGCGTTTGCCGAGCCGGTGACCCTCGACGGTGCCGTGGCCCGGTTGCAGAAGCAGTTCGACGTCGATGCGGCGACGTGCGCGGCCGATCTGCGTGCGTTCGTGACCGAGATGTGCGATCTGGGCTTTCTTGTTGCCGAATGATGCGCCGTGTGGGCGATTTCATGTGCACGCTGGCGCTGGCCGGGGAAGCGGCGGTGCTGCTGACGGTGGCGCATGCGCTGACGCGCCGGGTGACCTATCGGCGCTGGAGCCGCCTGCTCGGCACGGCGGGCGGCGTTGGCGGCGCGATTGCGGCCGACGCAGACCGGGTGCGCGCGGCGCGGGTCGGGCGCATCATCGACCGGGTCGCCGATCGGCACCCGTGGCGTCCGGTGTGCCTGCCGCGCGCGATGTGCGGGCGGTGGATGCTCAACCGGCGCGGGGTGGCGAACACGATGTTCGTCGGGGTGGAGCCGGAGGCACGCGCGGGCGCAAAGCGGATGCTGCATGCCTGGCTGGTGGTCAGTGGTGTGACCGTGACGGGGCGGATCACTGACCGCGACATCCGACCGATCGCGCGGTTCGGCGACGCTGAATGAGCGGGATTGCGCTGCTGTTCCGGCGTGATGGCGGAGAGGCATTGCGTGCCGATGCCGAGCGGATCGCGCGCGGGCTGCACATGCATGGACGGCGCCGTGCGAGCGTGACGATGATGGGGCCGGTGGCGCTGGTCCATACGCTGTTCGCCCCGACGCCGCAGGATGCCGAGTTCGACCAGCCGGCGCGCGCGCCGGGCGGGCGCTTTGCGGTGCTGTTCGACGGGCGGATCGACAATCGCGCGGCGCTGGCGGCGGAGCTGGGGATTGCGTCCGGGCCGCTGGGGACGATGGCCGATGCCGAGCTGGCGCTGCGGAGCTGGCAGGCATGGGGCGAGGCGGCGCTCGACCGCTGGGTCGGCGAGTTTGCGGCGATCGTCTGGGATGCGGAGCGGCACACGGCGCTCGCCGCGCGTTCGCCGTTCGGGCATCGGCCGCTGAACTATCATCTCCGCCCCGACCGGCTGGTGATCGCGTCGATGCCCAAGGGGCTGCATGCCCTGCCCGATATTCCCCGGCAGGTGGACCAGCAGAAGATCGCGGATGCGCTGTGCCAGCTGCACACCGACAGCGCGCGCAGCTATTTCGAGGGGATATGCCGCGTGCGCCCGGGCGGCGTGATCGAGGTTGGCACGGGGCGGGTCGAGACGCGGCGCTATTACGACTTGGCGACGCGGGTGAAGCCGGTGCGCTATGCGTGCGATGCGGACTATGTCGAAGCGGGGCGCGCGCTGTTCGATCAGGCGGTGGCGGCGTGCCTGCGGTCGAGCGGGCCGGTCGGCGCGTTCCTGAGCGGTGGGCTGGATTCAGCGGCGGTGGCGGTGACCGCGGCGCGGCAGCTGGGTCCCGGCGCGCGGCTCCCCACCTTTACCTGGGTTCCCGAAGCCGGGTGGGACGGTAAGGTCGGCAATGGCGGCTATGGCGATGAGCGCCCCTATGTCGAGGCGATCGCGGCGCAGCATCCGGCGTTGCAGCCGCACTTCGTGGATGTGGCCGGCTCCGGGTTTTTGACCGGACAGGATGCGTTGTTGCAGGCGGCGGAGCTGCCCGTGCGCAATGTCGCCAATTCCTACTGGTTCCAGGCGATCATGGCGCAGGCCAAGGATCAGGGCATTGCGGTGATGCTGGACGGTACGTTTGGCAATTTCACACTGAGCCGGGCGGGAGAGGATATCTTCCTCTACCTGTGGCAGCAGCGGGCGTGGCGCGCGCTGAACCGGGAGCTGGGTGCAGACGGGCGCTCGGCCACAGGGCGGCTGCGGAGACTGGCGTCCGAGGTGATCGTGCCGCTGGGTCCACGCTGGCTGCGCGACCTGCGGGACCGGCGGCGCGGCGACGATGACGACACGCGCTGGCAGCATATCAACATGGCGCGCGCGTCGGTGGCCGAGGCGATGAATACGCGGCAGCGCGGGATCGACACCGGAACGCCCTTCTTCACCGCCGGGCCGCTGATGACGGTCGACCTGTTTCGCTGGATGATGATCGATCACGGAGCGTCGGACCTGGGCGAATCACTCGCGGGACTGACGGCGCTGCACGGCGTCGAGATGCGTGACCCGTTTGCCGACCGCCGGATCGTCGAATGGACGATGGGGCTGCCCGAGGATCAATTCTATCGCAACGGCGTGGATCGCTGGCTGATGCGGCGGATGGTCGACGGCATGCTGCCCGACAGCGTTCGGACCAACCGGCGGCGTGGCATCCAGAGCTGTGACTGGCATCTGCGCATGACGCGCGATCTGCCCCGCTATCGGGCGGAAGTCGAAGCAATGGGTGATGACGCGGATATGGCGGAAATGATCGATGTCGATCGGCTGCGCGATATGATCGATGCCTGGCCGGACCAGTCGATCACCGATTCACGCGATCCCCGGCGCTCGGCGTTGCCGGTTTTGTTGCCCCTGGCGCTCCAGGTCGGGCGCTTCGTTCTCCGGGTCAAGGGGAGCAACCGCCTTGACCCGGTGTAAACGGGCGTCGCGCTGACGCGACGCGGACGATCAGGAGGGCGGGCCGGTGTTGGGGCCGAAGCCGTCGTTAATCGGTGTGGAGGACGACGGCATCGTCGCCTCCTCAATCGCGCCGAGGTGCTGGACGACCGGTGCGGTCCAGATGCCCTTCGGCGCAGTCTGGTCCTGCGCGTCGCTGTCGATCATGTGATTCTCCCAGTTGAACGCACCTTGCTTGCCGCCAGAAATGCTGCGCAGCAACAATCATTTCGGATTTGTAATCAGTTTGGGTTGCAAAGGCTCACGCGCCGGGGCGGTCGACCGATTTGCACTTACATAACATCCGCCCGGCTAAAGCGCGCCTGCCACCGTGGCTTCCAACCCTCGAACACCGTGCGCGCGACGTTGAGCTTGCGATAATCTTTCGCCTCGGGCGGGTCGATTTCGACCCACCATTCGCGGCTCAGTGCGCTGAAGATCACCGGGCGTGGGGCGGTGCCGTGGTTGGCGAGGCCGGTGTGATAGATGCGATAATCCCACAGGATCGCGCTGCCAGGGTGAACGGTGGGGGCAAGGTCGTGCGGAGTGGTGGGGGCGACGGTGCTGCCCGAGCGATGGCTGGCGCGCCAGAAGGCGGTGCGGCCGCTGGTTTCGTCCATCGTCACCAGCGGGACGGCAAAGGCGAGTGCGAAGGGGGGCAGGAGGCGGTCGAGCCCCTCGCGCGGGTAGAGCCAGGCGTCGCGATGCGCGGTCTGATCGGGCGCGCCGGGGACGGCGACGAGCAGGCCGACCGAGTCGACCTTGAACGCCTCGTCCAGCAACTCGGTGGCGATGTGCGCGACCGATTTGGGGAGGAGGATGGCGGGATCGGCGAGCGTGCCGTCGACCAGCAGCGGAATGGTGTGCCGGCCGACATAGGGGCCGAAATATTTGCTGCGGTCGGGCTGTGCCATGTCGGGGTGGCGCGCGGCGATTTCGGCGCTGCACGCAGCCACCAGCGCGGGGTCGATCAGGTCGTCGAGCACCACCACGCCGTCGCGGCGCAGGATCGCGATCGCCTCGGCGACGGCTGTTGCTCGGTCGGTGCCGGGCGCGAAGGAGACCCGGTTATCGCTGCTCATCTGTTTCCCCTGCCCGAACTGCGCGCAGCTTTGCTGGCGTGGCGGCGCTTTTGCAAGCTGGGGTGTCAGGCGAGGAAGGGGCGCAGGGCGTGCCAGGCGGGGAGCTTGGCGGGCAGGCCGATGGTGTGGAGCGGGCTGGACGAGGGGAGGGCGAGAATGGTCCAGCGCGATGCATGCGCGCCGAGCTGGCGCAGGCCGAGGCGGTGGGCGGTGGCGCCGTTGAAGGCGATGGCGGCGAGCTCGGGCAGGCTGGCGGCGAGGGTGCCGAGGTCGTTGGGTTCGGCGTTGGCGATGGCCGCGTCACTGCTGCCGGCGCGCGTGGCACTGGCGACGGCGTCCCACAGGCCGATCCGGGCTTCGAGGAGCGCGGCGAGGCGGGCTTCGTAGGGGAGGGCGGGGAGGTCGGCGCGGTCGATGACGGCGGCGATCAGGCGCCAGAACTGGTTCTGCGGGTGGGCGTAATATTGCCGTGCGGCGAGGCTGCGCTCACCGGGCAGGCTGCCGCAGATGAGGACGCGGGTGCGGGGGTCGGCGACGGGTGGGAAGCTGGCCTTGCGGATCATGCGACCGTCCTAGCATTGCGGCGACACTGGCGGGAGGGCGGTGCAAGCCGGTAGCAATGCCCGCATAGTTTCGCTTGCTTGCGGCGCGGCGGGGGCAGTGCCTATGTTCCGGCCATGAAAGTTGCACAGGATACCATCGCGCTGATCGGCAACACCCCGCTCGTCCGGCTGAAAGGGCCGAGCGAAGCCGCCGGGTGCGACATTTTCGGCAAGTGCGAATTCGCCAATCCGGGCGCGAGCGTGAAGGATCGCGCAGCGCTGTTCATCGTCGAGGATGCCGAGGCGCGCGGGCTGATCGCGCCGGGCGGGACGATTGTCGAGGGGACCGCGGGGAATACCGGGATCGGCCTGGCGCTGGTCGCCAATGCCAAGGGGTACAAGACGATCATCGTCATGCCCGAGACCCAGAGCCGCGAGAAGATGGACACGCTGCGCGCGCTGGGCGCGGAGCTGGTGCTGGTGCCGGCGGCGCCTTACTCCAATCCTGGGCATTTCGTGCACACCTCGCGCCGCATCGCCGAGGAGACGCCCAACGCGATCTGGGCGAACCAGTTCGACAATATCGCCAATCGCCGCGCGCATATCGTCGGCACGGCGGAGGAGATCTGGGCCCAGATGGAGGGGCGGATCGACGGCTTTACCTGCGCCGCTGGCACCGGGGGCACGATTGCGGGCGTGGGCTTGGGCCTCAAGGAAAAGGACGAGAAGGTCCGCATCGCACTGAGCGATCCGCATGGTGCGGCGCTGTATAACTATTACGCGCATGGCGAGTTGAAGGCCGAGGGGGCGTCGGTGGCCGAGGGGATCGGGCAGGGGCGGATCACCGCGAACCTGGAAGGCGCGCCGATCGATACGCAGTTCCGCATCGGTGACGATGAGGGAATGGAGTGGGTCCGCCGGTTGTTGGCCGAGGAAGGGCTGTGCCTGGGCCTGTCATCGGGGATCAATGTCGCAGGTGCGGTAGCGCTGGGGCGCGAACTGGGGCCGGGCGCGCGGGTCGTGACGATCCTGTGTGATACGGGATTTCGTTATCTTTCAACGCTTTACAACCCGGAATGGCTGCGACTCAAGGGGTTGCAGGTGCCTGAGTGGCTCGATCGCGGATAGAGCAACCGACAAAAGGGGGTTCGACAATCGGCTGTTAAGGCGTTACATTTATGCCACAGCTTATGAAATCGATGCCCAGCGATCCACACTCCAGTATGCAGCGGGTCCGCGTCGGACTGACCGGACTTGCCACCGTGATGCTGCTGATGGGTGTCGCCAGCGCGATCTTTACGTCGGCGCGGGACGAGGCGCCGGTGGTGGCCGAGGGCGCGCCCAAGCCGGAAGTGGTCGCCAACATGACCGAAGGCATGGTCACAAACAGCGCGGCCGAGCCCAAGGACGAACCGATCGCCGAACTCGGCATCGCGCCGCGTACCGCAGAATCCCCCGAACCCGAGCTCACGCCAGACCCAGTCGACGGGGAATGAGCGCCGCCTGCCCGCGACTCCGCGCCGCATCGCGGGAATTTCCGGGAATTGCCGCCACTGTCCGCCTGTCCCGCCCCAACGGCGGCGGATCGACCCATTTTGCCCAGCCATCCGGATGGAACAGAAGGTGTTCACTTAACGAATGAAGTGAAAACAGCGGTAACCCGAGGCATTAATTGGGGCAAATTCCCGCGAAATCCCGAGTTCAGGCATTGAAAACCCGGACTGCTTGCGATAGGCCAGCGGTTAACAGGGTAACCTTTATCGTCGGCCATCATGGGTCCGGGCGCGCGATGGCGCGCCGCGACAGGCGGAGAGGCGTGCCCGGGAGGCAAGGGGCAAGGGTGGCACGCAGCGGCTACAGAGGGGTTGGCTTACAGCTGGTGGACGACAAGGGTCGTGTCGCCATCCCCTCGGGCCTGCGCGCGACGCTGGAGAAGAACAGCGGTCACCCGACCGACAGCAAGGACGCCCGGGTCGCGATCCTGTCCACCCACGAAACCGACAAGTGCCTGGTCGCCTATGACGAGCCCTTCTTTGACGCCCTGATGGAGCGGCTCGACGCGCGCGCGACCGAGTTTGCCGGCGATCGCGGTCAGGCCGACGCTAATATCTGGCGCGACGGCGTTGGGACGAGCGAGAATATCGCGTTCGACCCGTCGGGCCGCTTCGTGCTGCCGGGGATGCTGGGGCACCTCGCGGGGATCCCCAAGGGCAGCTACGCCTTCTTCATGGGCGTCGGCGCGACGATCGAGTTGTGGAACCCGCGCACCTTGCTCGACCACCCGACCATCTCCGAACAGATCAAGGCGGCGTGCCGATACTGCCTGGACGAGAAGGGGGTGACGCTGTGACCGCGCCCCTGAACCACGACGCCGTTAACCAGGATCGTCCACATATTCCGGTGATGCTGGCCGAGGTGCTCGACGCCCTCGCCATCCAGCCCGGCGAGCGCCATGTCGATGGGACATTCGGTGCCGGCGGATACACGCGCGCGTTCCTCGAGCGGGGCGCCGAGGTGGCCGCCTTCGATCGCGATCCCGATGCGATCGAAGGCGGTCAAGCCCTTGTAGAAGCCAGCGAAAATCGCCTGATTCTGATCCAGTCGCCCTTCTCCGCGATGGACCGCGAGCTGGACGCGCGCGGCCTGTCGCCAGTCGACGGCGTGACGCTGGATATCGGCGTGTCGTCGATGCAGCTCGACCAGGCGGAGCGCGGTTTCAGCTTTCAGGCGGACGGGCCGCTGGACATGCGAATGGACCAGTCGGGCATGACTGCCGCCCAATTGGTTAACGAAATCAGTGAGTCTGATTTAACCACGATACTGAGGAATTACGGGGAAGAAAAACAGGCCCGACGTGTGGCACAAGCGATTGTGAAGGCACGGCCTCTCGCGCGCACGGGGGACCTGGCAAATGTGGTGCGGCGTGCCCTTGGGTATCGTCCGCATGAGAAGAAGGACCCGGCCACCCGGACCTTCCAGGCGATCCGGATTCACCTCAACCGGGAGCTCGACGAGCTTGAGGAAGGGCTGGTCGCGGCCGAGCGGGCGCTGAAGCCCGGCGGACGGCTGGCGGTGGTGACGTTCCACAGCCTGGAAGACCGGATGGTCAAGAAATTCCTGCGCGAACGCAGCGGGAGCGAGCCGACGGGATCGCGGCATCGCCCGATGGTCGCGGCGGAACAGGCGCCGAGTTTCGAACCGCCCGCAAAGGCGATCCGGGCCGGCGAGGATGAGATTGCGGTGAACCCGCGTGCCCGGTCGGCGACGTTGCGTGTCGCGCGGCGCACGGCGGCACCGGCGTGGCGTTGAGGAGGCGGTGATGGCGGTCAAGGCGTTGAGCGGCTTTGGATGGTTTCTGACCGGCGTGGTCGTTGCGCCGGCCTGTTACCTCGTGTCGTCGCAGGTCGCGGCCGAGCGATCGAAGGTCGAGGCGGTCGAGCGCGCGATCGCCAAGGCGCACAAGGATATCCGCGGCCTGGAGACCGAGTTCGACACGCGCGCCAACCTTGCCCAGCTCGAGCGCTGGAATGGCGAGGTGATGCGCTACACCGCGCCGACGCCGCGCCAGTTCCTGGCGAGCGATACCGAGCTGGCGGCGCTGCGCCCGATGGAAGGCGACGGGACCGCCGAGCGTTATGCCGCGATGGTCGTGCCGCAGGGGTTGCCCGAGGTGGTAAGCGGTCCGGACGTGGCGAGCGATGCGGTCGCGGCGGTGAAGCCGGCGGTGGTCGAGAAGGCGGCGCCTGCACCGGTCGCGGTGACGGCTGCTGCCGTGGCCAAGCCCAAGCGCGCGGTGGCACCGGCCCCGGTGGTGGCGAAGGACAAGGCGGTGGCGGCGCTGGATCGCAGCCTGCTTAAGGATTCGAGCTTTGGCGACCTGATGCAGGGCGTCCGCGCGGAAGCGCGTAAATTGCGGTGACGGTGCTGGTCGCCCCTGCGCCGCGGATCCGCGCACGTGACGGCAAGGGTGCGTCGCCGATTGCGGTCGCGCATATCCGGCTGATGATCCTGACGCTGTTGTTCGCGGCGGCGTTCGCGGTGATCGTCGGGCGGCTGGCATTGCTGGCGATGTTTGCCGAGCCGCAGCAGACGCCGAGCGTCAACGCGATGCTGGTCCCGCTGCGCGGCGATCTGATCGACCGCAACGGCGCGCCGCTGGCGCGCACGATCGACGCCTGGTCGATCGGCGTGCGGCCCGACCGGGTGATCGGCGACAAGACCGCGCTGGCGCAGATGCTGGCAGCGACGTTGCCGGGCAAGAGCGCTGGCGAATATGCCAAGCTGCTCAACAGCAAGGCGAGTTTCACCTATCTCAAGCGGCGCGCGGTGCCGGAATTGGTCGCGGCGGTGCATGCGCTGGGCGAGCCGGGGATCGAGTTCGCGCGCGAGCCGCAGCGGCTGTATCCGCAGGCGACGCTGGCGGCGCACGCGCTGGGCTTTGTCGATGTCGACGGCAAGGGCGTGAGCGGGATGGAGCATATCCTGGACCGCCAGCTGACCGATCCGGCGCAGCGCGGCAAGGCGGTGGCATTGTCGATCGACCTGCGCGCACAGGCGGCGCTCGACAGCGAGCTCGGCGCGGCGATGGCAAGCTATCAGGCGCGTGGCGCGGCGGGGGTGATCCTGGACGTCGCGACGGGCGAGGTGGTGGCGATGACGTCGCTGCCGACGTTCAACCCCAATAATGTGAAGGGCGCGAATCCCGAGCATTTCCGCAACAATGTGACGCAGAGCGTCTATGAGCTGGGGTCGACGTTCAAGCCGCTGACCATGGCGTTCGCGATCGAGACCGGAATCGCGCCCTCAATGTCCAAGCGCTATGATGCGACCGAGCCATTGCAGGTCGGCGCGTTCCGCATTCGCGACGACCACGCGCAGAAGCGCTGGCTGAACATCCCCGAGACGCTGATCCATTCGTCGAACATTGCGACCGCGCGGATCGCCGACGAGCTGGGCAAGGAGCGGATGGAGGCGATGTTCCGCGGCCTGGGGTTCGACACCAAGGCGCCGATCGAGTTGGGCGGCGTGGCCGGGCCGCTTTGGCCGAAATACTGGGCGCGCACGACGGTGATGACCACCGCCTATGGCCATGGCATCGCGGTGACGCCGCTGCATCTGGCCAGCGCCTATGCCGCGATGGTCAATGGCGGGGTGTGGCGCCCCGCGACGCTGCGCAAGATCGAGCCGGGCAAGGCTCCGGCTGGCCGCCGGGTGATTTCGGAAGCGACCAGCGCGCGCATGCGCCAGCTGATGCGCCTGATCGTGACGCATGGCACGGGCAGCAAGGCGGACGCTCCGGGCTATCGCGTCGGGGGCAAGACCGGCACCGCCGAGGTGCCCGGACGCGGCGGATATCAGCGCAACAAGAATGTTTCGACGTTCGCAGCGGCTTTCCCGATGGACGCACCGCGCTATGTGGTGCTCGTGATGCTCGATTCGCCGATCGGAAATGCGCAGTCCGCAGGCCAGTCCACCGCCGGGTGGACCGCGGCCCCCGTCGTCAACCGCGTGGTGATGCGCACCGGCGCGATGCTGGGCGTGGTTCCCGACGAGCGGCGGGATGTCGATGTTTCGGACCTCACCCCGCTGCTGTGGAAGGCGGAGGCGAAGGGCAAGCCCGCCGCCGTGGCTGCGCTCGGCGCGGGGGTGGACGAGTGAAGCTCGCTGACCTGACCGGCGGGGACGAGCAGGACATCGTTACCGGCTTTGCCATCGATCACCGCAAGGTCGCGCCGGGCACTGTGTTCGGCGCGTTCCGCGGCACCCGCTTCAATGGCGAGGACTATATTGCCGAGGCGGTGGCGCGTGGGGCAGTTGCGGTGGTCGCGCGGCCTGAAGTGACGGTGGAGGGCGCCGCGCATATCGCGAGCGACCATCCGCGCACCGAATTTGCCCGGATCGCGGCGCGCTTCTTTGCGCCGTTTCCGGAGACGTCGGTGGCGGTCACCGGAACCAACGGCAAGACATCGACGGTCGAGATGGTGCGGCAATTGTGGCGGATGGCGGGGCATCATGCCGCGTCGATCGGCACGCTGGGCGTCACCACGGCGGGCGAGATGGTGTCGACCGGGCTGACCACGCCGGACGTCGTGACGTTCCTGTCCAATGTCGCGGGGCTGGCGCGTGAGGGCGTGACGCATCTGGCGTTCGAGGCATCGAGCCACGGGCTGTCGCAATACCGCACCGAGGGGCTGCCGGTGGCGGCGGCGGCGTTCACCAACCTGAGCCGCGATCACCTCGACTATCACAAGGACATGGCGGATTATCTGACCGCCAAGCTGCGGCTGTTCGCCGATGTGCTCGATCCCGATGGGACGGCGGTGGTGTGGACGGACGATCCGCATAGCGAGCGGGTGATCGACATTGCGCGGATGCGCGGCAACCGGATCATCACCGTCGGCGAGCATGGCGACACGATCCGGCTGGTATCGCGCGAACCGACCCTGCTCGACCAGAAGCTTGAGATTGCGTTTGGCGGTGAAACCTATCGCGTCGGGCTGCCGCTGATCGGGGGCTATCAGGCCGCGAATGCGCTGGTTGCGGCGGGGCTGGTGATCGCGACCGGGGGCGATCCGGCGCAGACCTTTGCCAATCTGGCGCGGCTGCAACCGGTGCGCGGGCGGCTGGAGCGCGCGGCGATCAGCAAGACCGGGGCCCCGGTCTATGTCGATTATGCGCATACGCCCGATGCGATCGAGGCGGCGATTGCGGCGCTGAAACCGCATGCGGCGGGGCGGCTGATCCTGGTGTTCGGCGCGGGCGGCGACCGCGACCCGGGCAAGCGCGCGCCGATGGGACAGGCGGCGGTGGCGGGTGCGGATCTGGTGATCGTGACCGATGACAATCCGCGCGGCGAGGATGCGGCGTCGATCCGGCGCGACGTAATGAAGGGATCACCGCAGGCGACCGAGATCGGTGACCGGCGTGCGGCGATCATGGCTGCGGTGGCGGCGGCGGGTCCGGAAGATATCGTGCTGATCGCTGGCAAGGGGCATGAGCAGGGCCAGATCGTGGGGGACATGGTGCTGCCGTTCGACGATGTGAGCGTCGCGCGCGAGGCGGCGGCGTGAGTTCGCTGTGGACCTCCGCTGAAATCGCGGCGGCGACGGGTGGGACGGCTTCGGCGGAGTTTGCGGTCGACGCGGTGGCGTTCGACAGTCGCGAGGTCGGGCCGGGGGCGCTATTTTTTGCGCTGACCGGTGAGACCACCGACGGGCACCGGTTTCTTGACCAGGCCTTTGCCAGCGGGGCGGCGGGGGCGGTGGTGTCGCAGGCGACGGCGCATCCGCATGTCCTGACCGACGATACGATGGCGGCGCTGGAGAATCTGGCGCGGGCCAGCCGGGCGCGGATGGCGGGCGTGGTGATCGGCGTGACCGGATCGGTCGGCAAGACCGGGACCAAGGAAGCGCTGTTCGAGTGCCTCGATCGACCCGAACCGGGGCAGGCACACCGATCGGTCAAGAGCTATAACAACCATACCGGCGTGCCGCTGAGCCTGGCGCGGATGCCGCGCGATACCCGGTTCGGCGTGTTCGAGATGGGGATGAACCATGCCGGCGAGCTGGCCGCGCTGACCCGGATCGTGCGGCCGCATATCGCGATCGTCACCACGATTGCCCCGGCGCACACTGAATTCTTTGACAGCGTCGAGGGGATTGCCGACGCCAAGGGCGAGATTTTCCAGGGGCTGGAGCCGGGCGGGACGGCAATCGTGCCGTTCGACAGCCCGTATCGCGACCGGCTGATCGCCGCCGCACAGCCCTATGCCGCGCGGATCGTGACGTTTGGCCTTGGCAAGGGCGCGGATGTCTGTGCGGTCGAAGTGCTGCATGGTCAGCCAGGCGGGACGTTCGTGACCGCGAAGATCGGGGCCGAAAAGACGCTGAGCTTCACCCTGTCGCAGCCGGGCGATCACTGGGTTGCCAATGCGATGGCGGTGCTGGCGGCAGTGGACGCGGCGGGCGGCGATCTGGAGCAGGCGGGGCTTGCGCTGGGGGAGATGGGCGGGGTCGCAGGGCGTGGCGCGCGGTTCGCGGCGAAGGTCGCGGGCGGTGAAGCGCTGGTGATCGACGAAAGTTATAACGCCAACCCGGCATCGATGCGCGCGACGTTGGCGGTGCTGGCGGCAACCCCGGCGACGCGGCGGATCGCGGTGCTGGGCGAAATGCGCGAGCTGGGTGAGCAATCCGGGGACTTTCACGCGGAACTGGCGGAGCCGGTTTTGGGCGCGGGCGTCGAAGCGGTGCTTCTGGTCGGTGAGGGGATGAAGCCGCTCGCGGCAGCGCTTGAGGGGCGGGTCGAATTGGTCCATGTGCCCGACGCCGCTGCGGCGCGCGCGTCGCTGGAGGCGATGCTGCGCGCCGGGGACGCGGTGCTCATCAAGGGTTCGAACGGGGTCGGGCTGTCGCGGGTGGTCGCGGCGCTGGCCCAAAGGATTTAGGCGGGGGCATGCTCTACGAACTTGCAGAATGGCTGGGTTTTCCGGGCATTTTGAACCTGTTCCGGTACCTGTCGTTCCGCACCGGGGCGTCGGTCGCGACCGCGCTGTTCATCGGCCTGATCCTGGGGCCGCGCTTCATCGGCTGGCTGCGCGTGCGGCAGGGCAAGGGGCAGCCGATCCGCGCCGATGGGCCGCAGAGCCATCTGGCCAAGCGTGGCACGCCGACGATGGGCGGGCTGATGATCCTGACCAGCCTGACGCTGGCGCTGCTGCTGTGGATGGATCTGGCCAACCCGTATATCTGGGCGTGCATCTTCGTGACGCTCGGCTTCGGGATGATCGGGTTCCTCGACGACTATGACAAGGTGCGCAAGGCGAGCACCGCGGGCGTTTCGGGCAAGGTCCGGTTGCTGGGCGAATTCGCGATTGCGGGCGTCGCGGCGTGGGTGATCACGCTGCAGAACGGGACGATGCTGTATGTGCCGTTCTTCAGCCAGTTCAGCGTCGACCTCGGCTATTTCTACATCGTTTTTGCGGCGTTCACGATCGTGGCGTTCGGCAATGCGGTCAACCTGACCGACGGGCTGGATGGGCTGGCGACGATGCCGGTGATCATCGCGAGCATGGCGTTCATGCTGATCGCGTACGTCGTCGGGAACAAGGTGTTCGCGACGTATCTTGGCATTCCGCATGTTGCGGGGGCGGGCGATCTGGCGATCTTCTGTGGCGCGATCGTTGGCGCAGGGTTGGCGTTCCTGTGGTTCAATGCGCCGCCGGCGGCGGTGTTCATGGGCGATACCGGGTCGCTGGCGCTGGGCGGCGCTTTGGGTGCGATTGCCGTCACCACGCATCATGAGCTGGTGCTGGGCATCATCGGCGGTCTGTTCGTGGTCGAGGCGCTGAGCGTCATCATCCAGGTGTTCTGGTACAAGCGCACCGGCAAGCGCGTGTTTCGCATGGCGCCGATCCACCATCATTTCGAGCAGCTTGGCTGGAGCGAGCCGACGGTCGTGATCCGCTTCTGGATCATCGCCTTCGTGCTGGCGCTGGCGGGGCTGGCGACGCTGAAACTGCGGTGATCGGCTTCGCCGCCTGGCGCGGGAAACGCTTTGCGGTACTCGGGCTGGCGCGGTCGGGGGCGGCGAGCGTGCGTGCGCTGCTGGCTGGCGGGGCGCAGGTTGTGGCGTGGGATTCGAAGGTTGAGGCCCGGGATGCCTTCTCTCCCTCTCTTCGCTTGCGGGGAGAGGGTCGGGGAGAGGGGGACTCTGCCGCGGGCGATGCACTGGGTGGACAGGCCCCTCTCCCAACCCTCTCCCCTGAAGGGGAGAGGGCTATTGCGTTGGTCGACCCGTTGGAAATCGACCTCAGCGGGTTTGCGGGGGTCGTGGTTTCGCCCGGCGTTCCGCTGAATACTCATCCCATCGCCGCCAAAGCGCGCGACGCGGGTGTACCCATCGTCGGCGATATCGAACTGTTCGCGCAGGCGCGGGGCGAGCTTCCGGCGCACAAGGTGGTCGGGATTACCGGGACCAATGGCAAGTCGACGACGACGGCGCTGATCCACCATATTCTGGAGAGCGCGGGCATTCCGGCGCGCTTGGGCGGGAATATCGGGTTGCCGATTCTGGGGCAGGAGCCGTTGCCGGAGGGGGGCGTCTATGTGCTGGAGCTGTCGAGCTATCAGATCGACCTGACCCAGAGCCTCGATTGCGAGGTGGCGGTGCTGCTCAACATCACGCCGGATCATCTCGACCGCTATGACGGCTTCGAGGCCTATGCGGCGTCGAAGGCGCGGTTGTTTGCGATGCAGTCGGCCGGGCATGCCGCGATTATCGGGATCGGGGATGAGGCGTCGCAGGGCGTGGCGAAGCAGGTCGCGCGATCGGGCCGGGCCGAGGACGTGACCAAGATCGCGCCCGGCTTCTGCATGGACCAGTCGCGCTGGCCGGCGCTGCAGGGGCCGCACAATGCGCAGAACGCGCTCGCCGCGATCGCCGCGTGCGAGGCGCTGGGCGTGGATCAGGCGAGCATCGACCGGGGGCTGGAGAGCTTTCCCGGCCTGCCGCACCGGATGGAGCGGGTTGCGACGAAGAACGGCGTGCTGTTCGTCAATGACAGCAAGGCGACCAATGCTGAGTCCACGGCGCCTGCGCTAGCAGCCTATCCGCGTATTCACTGGATTTTGGGCGGCAAGGCCAAGACTGCGGACCTGGACGCCTGCCGTTCGGGTTTCCCCCATATTGTCCGCGCCTACACGATCGGCGACGCGACCGAGATGTTTGCGGAACTCCTGAAGGACGAGATGCCGGTCGAACGCTCGGGCACCCTTTCCGAAGCGGTGCGCGCGGCGGCGGCGCATGCGGTGGCGGGGGAGACTGTGTTGCTGTCCCCGGCGTGTGCGTCGTTCGACCAGTTCCGCGATTATGAGGATCGCGGCGAGCAGTTCCGAGCGGCGGTGGAGGCCCTGTCATGACCGACGTGATCCGCGCGACCACCAAGCGCAAACCGCTGCGCGAGCGGTTCGAGGACCAGCTGAGCCGGGGCAGCAAGACGCCGCTGGGCCTGTGGTTCTGGGAAATCGATCGTATCCTGCTGCTGCTCGCATTCCTGCTGATCGGCATCGGGCTGGTCGCGGTGGCGGCGGCGTCGCCGGCTTCGGCGGAGCGCTATTCGGATACGACCAAGCAGTTCGCGTCGATGCATTATTTCTGGCGACAGGCGCTGTGGATCGGATTGTCGATCCCGACGCTGTTGATCGTGTCGATGTTGCCGGTCGGGCTGGCGCGGCGTGGGGCGATTCTGGGCACCGCGATTTGCGTGGTGCTGGTCGGGCTTGCCGCGTTTTTTGGTTCGGAGATCAACGGCGCGCGGCGCTGGATCGGCTTCGGCATCGCGTCGTTCCAGCCGTCCGAGTTTCTCAAACCCCTCTATATTGTCACGACTGCCTGGCTGTTGTCGCTCCGCGTCAAGGATGCGAGCCTGCCGGTGATCCCGGTGACGGGCGTGCTGACCGCCGTGATCGCGGTGCTGCTGATGAAGCAGCCCGATTTCGGGCAGACGATGATCTTTGCCGCGGTGTGGGTCGTGCTGTTGATGCTGGCCGGCATTTCGACGCGCGCGATCGGATTTCTGGGCGGTGCGGGCGTGGCCGGAGTGGTCGCGGCCTATCTGTTCTATGACACGGCGCGCACGCGCATCGACAGCTTCCTGTTCCCCGATCCCGAAAAGGCGCAGGCGGAGCATTATCAGACCGACATGGCGCACGCCGTGCTGACCGGTGGCGGGGCGACCGGCACTGGCCCGGGCGGCGGGACGGTCAAGTTCAAGCTGCCCGAGGCGCATACCGACTACATCTTTTCGGTCGTGGGTGAGGAGTTCGGGTTGATCGCGTGCATCGTCATCGCGCTGATCTACCTCGCCATCGTGGTGCGCGTGCTGATCAAGCTGCTGGACGAGGAGGACTCGTTCCGGTTGCTCGCGGCGGCAGGGCTGGCGGCCCAATTCGGGATTCAGGCGGTCATCAACATGGCGGTCAACACCGGCCTTGCCCCCTCCAAGGGGATGACCTTGCCCTTCATTTCCTATGGCGGATCGTCGATGGTGGCATTGTCGATCGGGATGGGACTGCTGCTCGCTTTCACGCGGCGGAACCCGTATCTGAAGCGATCAAGCTATACGGTTCGAGGAAGCAATAAATGACATCGGGACGGCAATACGTCCTCGCCGCCGGGGGCACCGGCGGACATATGGTTCCAGCGGCGGCGCTCGCGGCCGAGCTGATGCGGCGCGGGCACAAGGTTGCGCTGATTTCCGACGAGCGCGGGGTGCGCTTCCCCGACCTGTTCGACGGGATCGAGACGCATGTGGTTCCGGCATCGCGCTTTGCCGGCGGGCCGATCGGGTGGTTGAAGGCGCTGAACACGATGGCCAAGGGGCGGTCGCAGGCGCGCAAGCTGTACCGCCAGCTGCGCCCGGCGGCGGTGGTCGCGTTCGGTGGCTATGCGTCGATGCCCGCGCTGTCGGCGGCATTCGCGGCCAAGGTGCCGACGGTGATCCATGAGCAGAATGCCGTGCTGGGCCGGGTCAACCGGCTGGTCGCGGGCAAGGTGGGGGCGATCGCCACCAGCTATGCCGAGGTGGCGCGGTTGAAGCCGGCTTATGCGGAGAAGGTGCATCTGACCGGCAATCCGGTGCGGGAGGCGGTGCTGGAGCTGCGGTTGCGGCCCTATCCGCCGCTGGAGGAGGATGGGATTTTCCGCGTGCTGGTGACGGGCGGAAGCCAGGGCGCGTCGGTGCTGAGCCAGGTGGTGCCCGATGGGCTGGCGCTGCTGCCCGTGCATTTCCGGCGGCGGTTGCAGGTGACGCATCAGGCGCGGGTCGAGGATATCGACGAAGTGCGCCGCAAATATGCCGAGCATGGCATTCCGGCGGAGATCGCGACGTACCTGCCCGACCTGCCCGAGCGGCTGGCCTGGGCGCATATCGTGATTGCGCGGGCGGGGGCGTCGACCATTGCCGAGCTGACTGCGGCGGGGCGTCCGGCGATCCTGGTGCCGCTGCCCAGCGCGACCGACGATCACCAGACGGCCAATGCGCGCGAGATCAGCGCGGCCGGTGGCGCGCGGACGATCCCGCAGCGGGCGTTCAGCGCGCAGGAACTGGCGAAGCAGATCCAGAAGCTGGGGCTGGACCCCGAGGGGCTGGCGCATGCCGCGGCGTGCGCGCGCAGCGTCGGGCGGCCCGATGCGGTGCGCGACCTGGCCGATCTGGTGGAATCGATCGACGCCGACTGGGCGTCGGCAGGAATGGGACATGCCGAGCCGGTGAAGATCGCGCAGGGCGGGGAGGCGTTTGCGTGAAGGGTGTCGCCAAGGATATCGGCACGATCCATTTCGTCGGCATCGGCGGGATCGGCATGTCGGGCATTGCCGAGGTGATGCATAACCTGGGTTACAAGGTGCAGGGCAGCGACAGTGCCGAGGGCTATGTCGTCGAAGGGCTGCGCAAGCGTGGGATCGCGATCACCATCGGGCAGAGCGCGGACAATCTGGGCGATGCGGCAGTGGTCGTCACCTCGACCGCGATCAAGCGCGACAATCCCGAGGTGCAGGCCGCTTATGCCGCGCGCATCCCGGTGGTGCGGCGCGCGGAGATGCTGGCGGAGCTGATGCGGCTCAAGTCTACCGTCGCGGTGGCGGGGACGCATGGCAAGACCACGACGACGAGCATGATCGCTGCGCTGCTGGATGCGGGCGGGATCGACCCGACCGTGATCAATGGCGGCATCATCAACCAGTACGGCTCCAACGCGCGGCTGGGCGACAGCGAGTGGATGGTTGTCGAGGCCGACGAAAGCGACGGAAGCTTCCTGCGGCTCGACGGCACGATCGCGGTGGTGACCAATATCGATCCAGAGCATCTCGATCATTATGGCAGCTTCGAGCGCGCCAAGGACGCCTATGTCGAGTTTGTCGAGAATGTGCCCTTCTATGGCGCGGCCTTGCTGTGCCTCGACCATCCCGAGGTGCAGGCGATCATCCCGCGCGTGCGCGACCGGCGGATCGTGACCTATGGCTTTGCGGCGTCGGCCGACGTGCGCGGGGTGAATGTTCAGCCCTATCCGGGTGGAAACAAGTTCGAGGCGATCATCCGCCATCGCGACGGGACGACGCGGTCGATCGAGGGGATCGACCTGCCGATGCCGGGGCGGCACAATGTCCAGAACGCGCTCGCCGCGATCGGCGTGGCGCTGGAAATGGGCATCGACGATGCGACGATCCAGAACGGCTTTGCCAAGTTCGGCGGGGTCAAGCGGCGCTTTACCAAGGTCGGCGAGATCGCGTTCGAGGGGCAGCCGCCGGCGATCGTGATCGACGATTATGGCCACCACCCGGTCGAGATCCGCGCGGTGTTGTCGGCGGCGCGGGAGAGTGCGCAGGGTCGGGTGATCGCGGTGGTGCAGCCGCATCGCTATTCGCGGCTCGGCAATCTGATGGATGACTTTGCGCAGGCGTTCAACGACGCCGACATGGTGCTGGTGACGCCGGTTTATGCTGCTGGCGAAGCTCCGGTCGAGGGCGTGAGCGGCGAGGCTTTGGTCGAGCGCACGCTGGCGCGCGGGCACCGGCTGGCGGAGAGCGTCGCCGATGCCGATGCGCTGGCGGCGCGGATCGCGGAAGTCGCGCTGCCGGGCGATCTGATCGTGTGCCTGGGCGCAGGCGACATCACCAAATGGGCCGCGGGCCTCGCCGAAGCGGTCGACGCCAAGCGGAGCGTGGCGGCATGAGCGACTGGTTCACCCTCGCCACCGATATGCAGCGCGAAATCCTGCGCGCGCAACAGGCGCAGATGGATGCGGCGCAGACGATGCTCGACGCGGGCAAGGATGTCGCGAAGCTGCAGGAGGCGGGGGTGAAGGCCGCCGAGGCGAACCTGTCATACTGGAAGCAATGGGCGAAATTGTGGGGGATGAAGTGAGCGCAACGCTTCTCCCCGAGGTACGGGGGAAGCTGACCCCCGACGCGCCGCTGGCGCCGCTGGTCTGGTTCAAGAGCGGCGGGACGGCGGATTGGCTGTTCGAGCCTGCCGATGTCGATGATCTGTGCGATTTTCTGCGCGATCTGGACCCGGCGGTGCCGGTGATGGCGTTGGGGCTGGGGTCGAATTTGATCGTGCGCGATGGCGGGGTGCCGGGCGTGGTGGTGCGGCTGGGCAAGGCGTTTGCGAAGGTTCAGGCCGAGGGTCAGACGCTGACCTGTGGTGGCGGGGCGAGCGGGATTCTCGTGTCCTCGACCGCGCGGGATGCGGGGATTGCGTGCGTCGAGTTTCTGCGGTCGATCCCAGGTACCGTGGGCGGGTTCGTGCGGATGAATGGCGGCGCTTATGGGCGCGAGACCAAGGATGTGCTGGTCGACTGCGACGTGGTGCTGCGGTCGGGCGAGCTTGTGACGCTGCCGGTCGCGGCGCTGGGATATACCTATCGCCACTCCGAGCTGCCCGAGGGGGCGATTGTGGTCAGCGCGACCTTTCACGGTGAGCCGGGCGAACCCGCCGCGATCCAGGCGGAGATGGACCGCATCGCCGCCGCCCGTGAGGCGTCGCAGCCGCTGCGCAGCAAGACGGGTGGGTCGACCTTCAAGAACCCCGAGGGTGACAAGGCGTGGCGGTTGGTCGATGCGGCGGGCTGTCGCGGGTTGAAGCGCGGCGGGGCGCAGGTGAGCGAGAAGCACACCAACTTCCTGATCAACACCGGTGACGCGACCAGCGCGGATATCGAAGGGCTGGGGGATGAGGTGCGCGCGCGGGTGAAGGCGGCGAGCGGGGTTGAGTTGGAATGGGAAATACAGCGTGTGGGGGTGGTGAAGTGACGAACATGTCGTCGCCCCGGCGCAGGCCGGGGCCGCCAAGTTTTGAAGTTCAAGCACCGCCA
>FWWL01004177.1_pt1 | contig 24886 bp, 39 predicted proteins | sample 2228331 | NCBI WGS metagenome assembly FWWL01 (sample SAMEA103939775, study PRJEB20133) | metagenome | reverse complement strand
GGCGTTGATCCGCTCGATCTCCAGGATGTCGAAGCCATATTCGCGGGCGATGCGCAGGCGCTCGTCCGCCTGGCGATCGAAGTCGCGGACCTCTTTCCGGATCTTGCCGCCGATGCCGTCGAGCAGCTCCTCGACGTCGCGCACCTTCAGCGCTTCCTTGATCGCCTTGTCGACATCGGGGTTGGAGTTGAGCGCCTTCTGGATCGCGGCAGACAGCCCCTTGATGGCACCGTCGCTGATCGCATCGCGGAGCGCAAAGGCGACCGCCGCTTCCTCGTCCTGGCCGAAATCGACCGCGCCGCGCTTCGTCTTCGTCTTTCCAGAACCGCTGGTGTCGACGCGGAAATTCTTGCCGCGCTGGCCGATCGAGACGGCGAAACTGCCGATCTCGGCATCGAACTCTTCGGCGATCTGGCGCAGGCGCTGCTGCACGCTCCCGGCCAGGCCGAGCGACGCCTGGATCCGCTCCTGGTCATTGCCGCGCGAGGTTGCATCGCCGTCGACGCTAGTAATGGTCGCCGATCCACGCTTGGTCGGCTTCAAAGCCTGGCCGATCAGGCCACCGGCGATCGAACCGATGATGTCTGCGCCCGGTATTGGAATAGCCGAGCCGATCGCACCGCCTATTGCTGCGCCGGACTTGGAATTGCCAATGCCAAGTGCATCCATGATCTGGGATGTCCGGAAGCCGGCGACCGCGCCACCGAAAGCGCCACCCGCACCGTCCGCACCGCCGAGAACCTTTTTCAGGCCGTCGGGCAGACCCTCGATCGACTTTAGGCCGCCGAGGATCGCGCCGATATCGCCACCCTGTGCCCGACCGGCGACCGCACCGCCAAACACCCCGGCAATACCGTTTACAAGCTTGGTGCCAATCAGGTTCTCCAACGGCTTGAGCCAGGCCTTGCCTATCTCGGTGCCGGTGGCCTTGATGAACTGAAATGTCTTGAGATCGAGGCTGACTTCGACAGGCCCCTTTGCGATCTTGCCGCCTTGAACGACGATCTCGCCTGTTGTCTTGTCGATCTGACCCAAGCCAGCACTGCCAGCGGGCACCGCGTTGGGGACGCTTGTGACCAGTCCGGGGTTGGCGATACGCTGGGCCGCCTGGTTTATCCGTTCTGCAGCCGCATCCATTGCATCGGCAAGCTCCTGCGCCTTGGGGCCTGGCTTGCCAAGTTCCTCAACCAGTTTGTCGGTCTGCGTTTTCAGGCTGTCGCGTCCGGAGGCCAGATCCTCCAGCTTTCGCAAGGCATCGCCGAACAGCTGCTCGGTCAGCAAGCGCCCCTGCAACTGCCGGAAATTCTGTTCCATCGACTTGAGGAAGTCTCTCCCGCTGCCGCCGGACAGCAGATCCTCCAACGCTGCGCGCGTATCGTCGATCGAAGCGTTGTAGATCGACAGCTGCCGGCCCCGAGCTTCGATCAGCCGCCCCAGCTCGCGCTCTGCCTCGACCTGAGCCAGAATGGCAAGGCGCTGCTCTTCGGTCAGGTCGCCATTACGCGCCTGATACTGCTCGATGCGTTGGAGCGCTTCGGCTTCGGATTCGCGGCCCTGCAGAACCAGCATCATCTGCTCGAGCTGCCGGTCGCCCGCCTCTTCCATTTCGCGGAAGGGCCGCAATAGGCCATCTTCGACCGCGCCGCGTGCATCCTTGATCGCGGCAGTCAGCTCCTTGACCTTGCCGGGCTGGTCCTTCAGCCGCTTTTCGACGTCCTTCTGGATATCATCCAGCTCGCGGCTCGCCTTCGCAGCCTGGTCGAGCAGGCGCGGCTGCTCGTTGAACTGCTCGTTGATCCGCTGGACGCGCTCCTCGGCTGCATCCGTGAAGTCGAGCAGGCGCTGGGCCTCGCGCGCTGCCTTCTCGGCAGAAGTGTCATTCGGCGGCTTCCGTCCCTTTGGCCCTTCTGTCCGAAAGCTAGGGTCGAGAACGCCGGTATCGATCGACTTGAGGATCTTGTCAGCCGTGGTTTCTGACGCATCTGCACCGACCAGTTTTGTCAGCGCATTAATCGCCTCGATCTGCGTGGTGTTGAGACCGGTCACGTCGATGCGCTGGATGATCTCGAACGCCTGGGTTGAGCTGAGATTGCCGCGTCGATAATTGTCGAGCGCGCCTTGGAGCGCCCGAGCGCTGTTCTGCTCCCGACGGGTACGCCCAACGGGATCGTTGATCGACTCGCTGTCGAACCGGAACAGGCGACCAAATGACAAGCCGACACCGTCGATGGTTTTGTTGGCCTCCTCCCGATCGGCGAGCGCCTTGGCCTTCAGGTTCATCGCCTGGGCCATGGCGTTGAGCCTCAGACTTTCGGTATTCGCCTTGATCGCGCCAGTGCTGGTATCGAAAATCTTCGCCAACACCGTCTGCGCTTCGGCCAGTCCGTCAGAGGCGAGTGTTACCTCCTCAGCCGCTTCGCCCTGTTCAAAAAGCGACTGGATCAGCAGCCCGCCGATGGTGACCGCCCCAAGGATCACCGCGCCATAGGGTCCTGACAGAAACGTCATGAACCGCGTGAATTTGCTTTGCGTGCCTTGCTGCGTGTCGCCCATCAGCGCGAACGCGCTGGTCACCTGGCCGCCCTGCTGGGCCAGGATCACCAGCGGATTGATGCCGAGTGCGATCTGCTGGAAAACATCCTGGACCTGAAAGCCCAGCTGCTGATACGCCGCGCGTTGCCGCCCTACGGCAGCGGCGTTGGCGACCTTCGCTTGAGTGTCGTCCTCTGTCAGCTCGGCATTCTGGCGCGTAGCCAGGCCAGCGCGCTGGATGGCTTCGGCGGTGCGATCGTACTCAGCGCCGATGTTGCGCGCGAGAACAAGGGCTTCCTCGCGACCGACCATGCCTTGGCGCTCGAGCGCATTTAGCTCGGCCAGTGCTGCCTGGGCTCGGTTCTGGGCCGTGGTCAGCGGGTCATATTGTTGAACCAAGCCTGCCAGCGATTGCTGCAGCGCGCGCCGGCTTTCAATCACCTGGCTCTGGGCCGCAGCTTCGGTGCGCGCAGCCTCTGCCGCGCCCCGTTGCGCAGCGGACATGGTGTTGGTGGCGGCAGTCAGCGCTGCCGCGCCGGTGGCCGCTTCCCGGTTGGCATCGCCAACCTGTTTGACCGCTTCGGACGCCTGGCGCAAATCCGCCTGGGCGCTGCCCTTGTCGACCTCGATCCTCGCGCGAACGACAAGCGTCATCGTGCGGCCTTCCTGGCAATCTGTTCGAGCGCGGCCTGTTCCATCATGCGCAGGTCGAGGAAACGTTCGGGATTGAGCGCGATGCCCAGCATCTGCGCAGTCGGCGGGATCACGCCATAATCAAGGCCGAGGCACATGCCAGTCATCGCGTGCCGTCGCCATTGCGTGCCGAGCGCGAGAAAGAGCTGCGCCGTGTCCGCTTCGTCTGGCAGCAGCTGAATTTCATTCTTCTCTTCCTTGCGCTTCATCCAGGCAGGCAGCTTGGCATTGGCGGTCGCCGCATCGTCGGCCATGACAGCGCCGCCGCGACCGCCCGCCCAGCGCGCCGCCAGCGCCTTCAGTTTCCCGCGCGCGTCGCCTTCTCGCCCAGCGAGCAACTCCGATAGGCTTCCAGCACGGCCATGAATGCGCCGGGCACCTTCATGACTTCGACCAGATTGGAGCGGCTGAAAGGCAGCGCGTCTTTCGCGCCCTCCTCGGCGACGTCCTTCCAATCGGTGGCGAGCTGCTCGACGAAGTCGGCATAGGTCTCAGACAGCGGCTTCTCGCCCGCATCGCCGGTCGCCATCGCCGGAGCGCTGGCCAGCAGCTGGCGGTTGCCGTCGACATCGCGAACGCGGAATTTCAGGCTGAATGTCTGCTCATCGACATTGCCGTCATCGGCGGGGGTGGCGACCGTGACCGGCCACCAGACCAGGCGTTCCTTGACTAGCTTGAACATCATGTATCTCCTGTTTCTTGATGGTGTGGGGGTGAGCAGCGAACCACTCACCCCCGTGCGACCCGCTGGGCGAGTCTTCGGCTGCGGGGTTATTTCGCGGTGATGACCAGGTCGTCGGCTCCGCCGTCGGTGGTGAACAGCAGATCCATGTTGAACATCAGGATGTCGTCCTCGGAGGACTCGGTGATGTTGGTCACCTGGACCTTCGTGGCGCTGATCTCGAGGATGTTGCCGGCGACGGTGCCATGGGTCAGCGTGATCGGGATCAACGCCCCATCATCGAGCGACGCGAGATAATCCTTTGTCGCCGAAGATGGCGCTTCGATCATCAGCCTGCCGGTAGTGCTGTGGTTGCCACGGCGCACATAGCGCCCGCCGATCAGGTTGCGCAGGTTCACCGAAACGCCGGCATCGATCGTGAGCGACCGCGTGACGGCAGCAAAGCCGTCCAGCATCAGGATCGTGTTGGCGTTGTTGACCTCGAGCGGTTCCTGCCAGTCGGTAAAATCCGCGCCTGTCGGTGCGGCCACGACGCGCGGACTGGCAACGGGCACCAGACCCGTGAACTGCAGATTGGCGAACGGCAACTGACCCGCCGTGAAATCGAGCGAATAGGTCCCGCGCGCGCCGATCATCTTGCGCTGCTGGTTGTCGACCCAGCTGTACTCGCTGAGCGAGCCAGCCACCGCACCTGCGGCGGCGAACTTCTGGGTAGCGGAAGTGGTGGCTACCAGCGTCGGCGCGGCCATGCCGCAGGCTGCAAGCAGCTTCATCCAGGGCGGCGCGGTGCCTGCAGTGCCGCTTCCTGCGAGCTCAACCTCATAGGACGATCGCATGCGCTTGTTGGTTGGCTTGCCCTTGGTCGCGCCATAGGCCCGGTTGTCGAGGTTGCGCTGCAGCTGGTCGACCTCCAGCGGCACGATCGAATAGTTGCGCGTGACGATGGCATCATCGGCCAGCGTCGGGATGCTGTCGGTGCCGTAAGTGGCTTCAGGCTTGGCTGCGATGACGCGGCGGACATCAACCATAAATCTTCTCCATCACCTTGGCGGCACGCTCGCCGTCGCGAAAATCCCACTCACCCGGCTCCAGTGCCGGGTCGGCGATCTCCATCGTCGACAGCACCGCTGCGCGCGCCGGGCCGTTGACAGGCAGACCGAACCGGTCCAGTTCCAGGCCATATGCATTGCGAACCGGGTTGGACGTGGGGGTAAGCCCGCTCACCGGGGCCGTCGCGGCATCCCCTTCATTCGCGGCTTTCTCGACGCCTTCTGCTGAGGCGGTCGGCTGCGGCGCGGGCTTCGCGGTGGTAGCGGCAATGGGGTCATCGGCAGGCTTTCTGGGGCCTTTCATCAGATCTTCCTTTCGGTGCGGGATGTTCGGAACTGGACAGCCCAGGCGATGACCTGGCCGTCGGAAACCAGCAGCGCGCCGCCGTCGTAGTGGCACTCGCCATTGGCCTCGGGATGCTTCCAGCCCAGCAGCGCGCCGGTGATCGCATCGACATGGGTCTTCAGATCCTCGCGGACCTTGTCCTGGTTGCGTGCCTGGGCAGAAAGGACGACGACGACCTGGAAGCGCACGTCGACCCGCTGGTGGATCGTGCTGGTCCGCTCATTCTGACTCGCGGTCTCGCGGGTCGGGATAACGTACCAGGCGGGCAGCACCGTGGGCGCGGTGCGCAGCGAGGCGAACTCGATCGCGCCGTCGACATGCTTGGCGAGATTGCGGAGCGGCTTCAGACGGTCGACGATGGGTTGCAGAGCGATCATTGCTCACCCCCTGCATCGCCATTGAAAGCGGCCTTCAGATGGTCGGTGAGGATCTCGACGGCATTGGCCTGGTCGCTTTCCGATGCGCCGATGTACTGGCGCTTCGGAATAACGATCACAGCAAACGCGCCATAGGCTCGTTTGCTGTTTTCCCGGAAGGGCCGAGTGGTGCCGCCAAAATTATGGATCGCGGCATATTCCGATGGGCCACCTGTATCCTGGACACCAACTTCGGCAAAATCCGGTCCAAAATCATTGTCGAGCTGGTTCCGCAGGTGCCCGTCTTTCACCAGCAGCGCGTTCTTGTTGTCTTGGTCCTTGCGGGGAACCCAAGGCACGCCCTGAGGGTCAACCTGACGATTGAACCGGCTGCGCGTTTCTTCGAGCCAGTGACCGGCGATATCCGACATCGGCTTGCTGAGGTCGCCGACAGCCTCGATCGCGCGCTGCAGCGCTGGCGTGAGTTGATCCTCGAGCTTGATGGTAACGCCGCTCACCGCACATATCCCTTCAGGCGATCGCCATAGACCGGGCGACCTGGCGCGATCAGCACCGGGTCGGAGCTGGTCGAAGGGGCCAGCGGTATGCCGAGCTTGATCTTCCCGCTGCCGATCGCCTCGAGATTGCGCATCGCGATCTTCTGGGCGTCCTCGACGTTCTTGGGCAGCTCGCGGCGGTACAGCCGGGCATGCGCGATGTCGGCGATCGCCATCTCGACCAGCTGCGGCACAGTGGCGAGCGGCAGCGTGTACCGGTCGGCCAGATAGGCTTCGGCCTGCGCCTGCGCGTCGGACAGAGCACCGATCAGCATCTTGCGATCAATGCGCCCGTCGCCGGCATCGGTGAGCAGGATGATCTCGTCCAGGCCGAAGCGATCGACAAAGGCCTCGATCGACAACATCGGCGCGCCGCCCCCCGGCATGGTCCAACTGCCGTCCAGCACGGCCAGCTCGATCTGGGTGTCGCGTGTCCCACCGACGGTGTCGAGCAGCGCGGTGATCAGATAGAGCTCACCGTCGCTGCCGCCGCCGATGCTCAGGCTGGCGCGCCCCGCCAGGATCGCATCATCAAGATCAAGCAACGCAGATCCGCTGACCAGGCCGCGCGCCTCGCTGGTGACGCTGACGATCGCCTGGGCAAGCCCCAGGTCCTCGACCAGCGTCTCCTGCGGACTCTTGAGGCGGCGGATGACGCTCATGCCGCCCACCAAATGTCGAGCGCCCAAAACACGCCCGACAGAACGGACAGGCCGATCGCGACGAAACAGAGGCCGCCGCAAATAACGATCAATCGCTCTTCACGCGCCGGTTCTTGCTGAGCCTGAAGGTTGTCCAACAGGACGAGCCAGCCGAACGGCACAAATGCCGCAAATGCTGCTACCGACGCGCAGATTGCGAGCAAGATCGCCAGTTCTTGCATCACGCGGCCTTTGCGGTCTCGGCCATGACGATGAAGGCGGCGACCTTATCGGCATCATCGCGATCGACGCTGTCAGCCAGCAGCTGCTGGATGTCCGGCTTCTTGGTGGCAGTACCGAGGTCAAGCTGGGCCGCTGCGGCGAATGCCTTCAGCTGCTTCACGTTGAGCGCGCTCAGCGCCGCTTCGATCGGGTCGGATGCATCGGTGGCGACCGCGTCTTCGGGCGCAGGCTCGAGCGCGCCGAGTGCGACCAGCTCGAGCGCATCATCTTCGTCCAGCTCGATGACCGAGCCGGGCAGATCTTCGCCATTGGGTTCGCGACCGAGCAGGCGCGTGAGAACGACGTAGAGGGGCATGGGTGTCTCCGGACAATCAGGGAGCGAAAACGTGAGAGGCGGGTGAACAGGGAAACCCGCCCCTCACGCCAGGCTGCACCACAGGATCAGAATGCGGCCTGGAACAGAAAGCCGGCGTCGGCGCCGACCAGCTCGGCCGAGAATTCGTCGAGCACGGCGTTCTTCCAGCTGCGGATGTCGCCATCCCATTCGACAGCTTCGACCAGCGGGTGATTGGCCAGCTGATAGGTGTAGCCGTAGCTCGGCAGCGGCATGGCGCGCATGCCCTCGGGCGGCACCCACGCCAGGATCGCATCCGTTCCCCAGACATCCACGGTCGTGGTGTCATCGGTGTCGTAGATCGCATCGCCGACCACGACGGTCGGGATGTCGAAATACGTCTGCAGCATCGGAACGCTGACTGCCGAGGCGTTTGTGTACTTGAAGTGATCCTTGATCTTCGGGTGCTTCTGCAGCGCGCTGTAGCCCTTGCCGGGGAGCACCAGCGTATTGGGACGCCGACCGATGCGGCTGCGGATCACTTCCTTGGCATCCGACACCTGGCTCAGCGGATCACTATCGACGCTCGACCATTTGGAAGTGCCGCTGAGCGCAGCCTTGTTGGACGCGGCGTAGCTGGAGGCGTTGCGCGCCACGCTTGCCTGCTGGATTTCCTTTTCCATGGCGATCACGGCCAGCACCGTATCCACGCCGGTCTGCTGCAGGTTGATGCCGGGCACCGCACCGGCCTCTTCCTGGTGCTCGATCGGCACGACGCTCGCCAGCGCCTCCTGGTGGAGGTTGACCGCCTTGCCTTCGAAGCCGAATTCGAGCCGGGCGATCGGCGAACCAGGCGCGCGTCGGGTGCGGCGGCGACGGAAGCTGGAGCGGTCGAATTCGATCCGCTTGGCCGCGCGCGTCGGCATGGTCACGGTGGGGAAAAGGAAGCGACCGATCATCTCGGCATTGGTGTAGCCGCGAGCGTGATTGGTCAGGATGGGATCGACAACGCGCGCCTGGGCAGCGTTCATCTGTTGGCCGATGGGCATGGACTGGGTCTCCGAAATGGTGGTTTTGCGCCGGTGGTGAAGGGTCAGCGGGCAGGCAGCGCGCGCCCGCCCGCTGGGGTTCGTGAATTACGGGGTGAGAAACATCTCGATGATCTTGCCGTCGCCGGACGCGGCCTCGAGCGCGTAGCCCAGGATCTCGCCACTGCCGCCCTGGGCGATGGCCTTGCCGTTGGCATCGGACTTGATCGGACCACCGACTGCGATCGCGCCACCGGCTTCCACCTTGGTGGTGCCCAGCGCGTTGACGGCAACCGCATCGCCAGCTGCGGCGGGATATTGCGCGACGCCGAACGCCTTTGCGCCTGCGCCGCAAACGGCCCCGGCAAAGGTGACGAAGCGATTGGCGGGCAGCGCGGCGGTAGCGATGACCGTCGGGGAGAAGATCGGGGTACTCTGCATCGGGGTTTCCTTCAGGTTGAAACGGGGTTGAAAGCGGGCTGCGCGCCGGTCAGGAAGCGCAGCCCTGCGGCGGCATCAGCGCGCGAACGTCAGACCTGGGCCTGGCGAACGGCGTCCATCCAGGCCATGTCCGGCTTCTCGGCCTGGATCGCCTTCGCTCGATTGAAGAGCTCGACCTGGGCGGGATCCACCGAATAGCCCGGAGGCGCGGCGAAACTGGCGACCTTGCCCTTGGGATCGCCATCCTTCGGAGCCAGCTCGGCAAAGCTGACCAGCGGCTTCGCGCCACCCAGCAGCTTCTTCAGCGCGGCGGCGGGCGGCATCTTGTCGGCATCGCCTTCGCCGAAGCTCACCGGCTCGCTGGCCTCGCCGAGCTGGTCGAGAACGCCGACCAGCAGCGCCTTGCCGGCAGGGGCAAGCGTGCCTTGGGACACCATGCCCTCGGCAAAGCTGACATGGTCGGCATGGCGGGTATCGCGCGCCGCCTTGATCGCGGCGTCCTCGCGGGCCTTGATCGCGGCCTCGCGCTCGTCCAGCTCGCGCTGGCGCTCGGCGAAATCGACAGGCTTGTCGTCGGTCTTGGTGGTCACGTTGGAAGTCTCCTGGCTGGGATCGTTGTCGGGGGATTCGTGCAGCGCGAAGCTGACCAGGCCGTCGGCGTCGCCCTCGGCGAGCGAAACGGTGCCCAGGCCTTTGACGGCGGGGGCGGCGGCACCCAGGAAGCCAATATGCTTAAGGTACCATTTGCCGGGCTTGGGATTGCCGTGGTGTGTGGGCGGGTAGAACGAGGCGCTGACCTTGCGGTACCGACCGGCGTTGACCGCCTCGGCAAATTCGGGCGCGACCTTGTCGACCTCTGCGATCAGCTGATCGCCTTCAAGGCGCAGGCCGGTTGCCCAGCCATAGGCGGGATGATCGGTGAGCGGGTGGCCGATGACCAGCGGCGCGGGGTCGCCCTCCGCGTCATAGGCGGCAGCGGCCTGCACCAGGTCGTCACGTGAAAAGCTGTGGCGGCTCCCGTCGACCGACGTGAAGCTGCCCGGCTTGAAGATGCGGATGGTGCCCGCGCCGCTGCTGAAGGAAATTGCCTGATCCATGGACCATGGCTTAGGCCGGGCCCGCAGCGCCCATCGGGGTAAGCTGGCTTACCCGGCTCCAGAATGAGCAGGCAGCTATCGTCTGGCCCGGATCAGGCGAAAAGGCAAGCGCGATGCATGGGGCCATCTCTCCTGGTCTGACTTCCACAGGAGACGAAAATGGCTTTTGACACGATAGCTTATGTCGGCCCGGTCAAGACGACCGTCAGCCTTCCCCATGATGGCGTGAAGGTGCAGGCGCGCCACGTCATTCGCAAGAACGCGGGCAAGGTCCGCTACATCAACATCCAGATTGGCGCTGGCTTGGCGAAGAAGCTGGCAATGCATCGCGACCTTCACGAAATGCAGGTGCAACTCGGCCGCGACAATGATGCCGGCAAGGTCGCGCTGATGCTGGACACCAAGGGCAACTTCATCGCCAGGAAGGCCAAAAAGGCCGGCAGCTACACCCTCACCATCAACGAGCTCAGCGCCACCGGCAAATTCGCATTGGAATTCGACGCCTTCACCAGGGACCATGTCGAGGTGCTGAAGATGCAGAGCGGTGCGAGCTTTTGCGCGTTTCTGGCGACCGCTGGCATGCTGGCGACAGGGGGCTGAGCATACGCCTCCCATTATTGTTGACTCTATGGTGCGTATCGCAAATGTATCATGCTCCAACCTTTGTTATACTGGATGAACTGGAGAAGGCGATGGCGAGCATTGGTCACCGGCTGATGATCAAGTACGGGTTGCGGGAAGCACCCGATGATAACCTTATCGCCCGGTGGCGGATGCTCACCAGAACCCTGATAGCCGAGGGCAAGTCCGCCGAAGTCGCAGGGAGCACAGCGGCCCAGCAGATATTCCCCGGCTACCAGTCGATTTTTTACGCCTCTGAAGCCGACGACATCGTGTCATTGCTCAATGCTGCCGGAGATCGTTAAATATCAGGACGTGGCCGTCCCAATCATAACCTTCTTAATGGGGTTTTTTGCCAGCCGCTTCACCCTGTCAAAGGCGGATCGCCTGTCCCACCAGGCCGCTCAATTTGCACTGTCGAAGCAGATGGCCGAAAGTCAGAACCAAGCCTATACCCGGCTGATGCAGGCGCTGACCAAGTTCGTTAACGACAAGGACAGGCCCCCGACCATCGACGACTTCTTCGCGATCAGCGGCCCCGCACAAGACTATCTGTTCCAGCAGAAGATGGTGGCGGACGCGATACTCTCCCATCAGATCGATGCGCAGAGCCGGGACGCGACGTTCATACCGAAGCTGACCGAGACAGCGGACAAGGTCATCCCAACCACGTATGCAACCTTAAAAAAGATTGCTGACAAGCATGGGCTCCCATACCCGGCGGAATTCGAACGGGCGAACTATCAGAGCATTTTCGATGTCGTTGAGAAATTTGGCAGGCTCGATCCATACGCGCCTCCGGATGTCCACTCACCGCCCCCCGACACCCAAAACTGACCCCAAACCTCCTCCGGATGCGTCCGGGGGTGAGGCTGCGGTTCCAGATATGCTGCAGAATGGGTTGTGCATTCTGTACAGCTATGGTGACGAGGTCTCGGCTACCCTTGCCTAGGTCGGGGTGGAAATCGCGCTCTACGGGCTTCTGGCGGGGTGTGGTTGCAGCGGAAACTAGGTGGCAATTGCCGTCAGGGCAGCACGCTCTTGGTGATCAGCGTCGTGCCAAGCGTTTCCAGGCTGCCCGATGATACCTCGCGCAACACCGTAAGGCAATCGAACCACTGCCCCTTGACGCCATTGTCCGCCATGAACCGGGTGACGAACTTGCGCGACCAGCGATCATCCAGACTGCGCAGCTGGTTCGAGGTGAGCGTCGCGCTGCCGGTGCCGATGCTCTCCTCTGGCGATCCCATTATGGTTTCGCAGGTGTAGCCTCCGGTTTTCGGGAACGGTAGGAGCACCTCGGGGAGTTCGGCTTCGACTGTCGCAGATACATGCCTCATCCCGCCGATCCCACCAGCGTTGATGACGTGCAGGCATCGATATCCATTTTCGCCAGGCCAGCACCGCGTGGCACCATTACGATCATCGAACCGCTCCGCCCTATCACCCGGCATTTCATAGATGCCGGAGAAGCGGCTTCCGTCGGGCTTGTCTTGCCACTGTATGGCCCTGGGATCCGGCCCCGTTCGACGAGGCTTCGGGGTGTAATCACCGCTCGATGACAATGCTAAATACATCAAGAACGAAATGAAGCTGAGAACCCCAATAGGTATGAGTATCTTGTGTCGATCGCCCTGGTCAGCGACGCCTTTTATGACAGCCAAATCTTCCTGCCCGTCCATACAACCTGCCCTACCACATCAAATGGAAGATCGCTGCTGCCATCGCGATACTCCACCCGCTCCTCCCTATAGCGTAGATTGCCGTTCGCGTCCCGCTCCTGATTAGTGCTTCGGATGGTGACGCCCCCAACTTCAAAGATAAGGCGTTTGACCTGCAGCACGTCATGGTGACGGATAGCATAGATGCCGTCGCCTTTCTTGCGCGACGGGTCGATCATCACCCAATCGCCATCGGTAAGTTCGGGCTGCATGCTGTCGCCAACCACCGTGATCAGCCTCAGACCATTCACCTTGCCAAAATGCCGGCGCAGCCAGTCCTCGGGGAACGGAACATACTCTTTGGGTTCCGCCTCGCTTTCCTCGGGCAAAGCTCCGGGCCCTGCTGAAAGCGCCTGATGATCAACGGCTAACATGGTTATGCCGTTCGAAACAGGCCGAGTCCCGCTGACCAAATAATCGAGCGACTCCCCGAGAGCCTGCGCGATCGCAGCGGCCCGCGAAAGAGTGATGTCCCCGCCCTTGGCTAGGATCTGAGACAGTGTCGACTGTTTCAAACCAGCGGCTTCAGCCAACTTTCGCTGGGGCCCAAAGGCAGCCGCCGCTTGGCGAAGCCGCTCCAGAGCAGCGCCCTCCAATAAAAAAGACGCGGGAGCGGTCGTATTGACCGCATTATCGCTTGACATGTCTGTCATGGCGTTATTTATATCATCCTACCGTTCAACAATCTATCGAGGCGTTCATGCCTGACCTTCACCCCGAAGACATTAAAGCGGCCATTCGCAAAAAGGGCGCGACTTTATCGTCGCTCGGCAAGCGGCACGGCATCGAACGACGGCTCATGTCGATCGCACTGACCAGGCCGCATCGGGCTGCAGAAGAGGTCATCGCAGAGTTCCTCCAGATTCCGGCCCATCACATTTGGCCGTCTCGTTATCATCCCAACGGGAAGCGTTTGCGCCCCCAGCCCCTGTGTAATCGCCAGCCCTCGGCGCGGTTCGGACTTCGGGGGGCGGGTGCATGACAGAGGCTTATCACATTCCGTCCGCGCAATGCACTGGATTCGTTCAGGGTTCCCGCATTGAGACATCTTCCCCTCAATACGGATGGAATGATCAAGCTCGAGCTAGTCTCCGGCGCAGGATTCAGGCCAAGACTTCTCAGGCCAAATTTGCCGAGCTTGCTGGCATGTCGGCAAGCAACTTGAGTCATCTCCTGACTGGCAAACAGGAACCTGGGGTAAACAGGCTTGTCGCAATCGCCTTGGCGTTGGGGACGACAGTTGACTCCCTTCTCGCTGGAGACACGCACGACCGAGCAACGCCCGCAGCTGACCGCATCAAGGCTGCCCGGCAGGCACACGCCATCGCCTCTGCAGAATCCTTCGCTGTGGCGATCGACTGCCTGCCGGTGGGCAAGGACATCCGCAACCGCCTGCAGGCGCACATCCGCGCGCATATCGATCTGCTGCGCACCTGCGCGGGAGATGCGGCATGAGCGCGCCTTCCTTCCCCCGCACACCCGCCGATGACGGCTTTGTCATCCTGCCCCGGCACCGTGATGACCGCACCGGCAACATCCACTGGCGGCTGATCTGGCGCGATTTCGCGCATTTCCTGGGCGTCAGCGATGACGACATTCTGGACCATGACCCGCTCTGGCTGCGCGATCGCCTGTCCGCCACGGCTGAGGCCAGGGGCTATGATGGCTGTTGCGTCGGGGCCTTGTGTTGGACCTTGGTGCTCGATCGCCAGGACGCGCTCACTTATGCTGCTGCTTTGGGCTTTGACCCCATCCACCTGTGGCCGGGCCGCTGCGGCCGCTGGCCCAGGGAGCTGCAATATCTGCCGGTGCCTTCGTCCGCCGCGCCGTCGCCCGCCCGCCCGTCGCTGCACGCGCGTTTGCGCGCCGGTCTGCTCGCTGCGCGCGCTGCCTTTCTGGCCGAGGTCCGGGGCGACGCATGAAGCGCCAGACGCACCTCACTGCCCAGCAGATCGCTGACCTCAAGCTGGAGGGGTTGCCCTGCACTGCACGTGGCGTCTTGAACTGGGCGCTAGACCAAGGCTGGTCCTACGAAGAAAAAGCCCGCAAGCAAGGCGGCCGCCATTTCGCCATCTCGTCCCTGCCTGCCAGCGCCCAGGCTGATCTCAAGGCCCGCTGGGCGGGCCAGCGCAAGGCCAGGGCCAGCAACACGCAGGATGGCAAGGGCCGCTCGCTCGGCGATCGCGTCTGCAGGGCGCTTGCAGCCGCATTGCAGACCTTCGCCGATGAAATGTGGGGCGACGCATGAAGCGCCAGACGCACCTCACTGCCCAGCAGATCGCTGACCTGAAACTCGAAGGCATGCCGGGAACTGCGTGGGGAGTGCTTATTCGAGCGGATCGAGAAAACTGGAGTTATTTTGAAAAGCCCCGCAAGCAAGGCGGCCGCCATTTCGCCATCTCGTCCCTGCCTGCCAGCGCCCAGGCTGATCTCAAGGCCCGCTGGGCGGGCCAGCGCAAGGCCAGGCCATCGGCCAGCAACACGCAGGATGGCAAGGGTCGCCCCAGCTGGTGGGCCGCGCATCCGGAAGTGGCCGATGCGGTGCAGGCGTGCCTGGCTGCCCATAAATGGTCGGCTTCGGTCATCATGGAAATGCTGGCCACCGAGTTCGTGGAGCTGCCATCGGCACGGTCGCTGCGCCGGTTCATCGCGGATTTCCACAAGAAGAACCCGGCGCTTGTCTCGCTGATGCGCAACCCTGACGAGTTCAAGAACAAGTTCAGGGCATCAATAGGCACGATGTCCGGCTCTGCGCTCTATGCGCATCATATGTGGGAGATCGATACGACTCCCGCCGATGTGATGACCACCGATGGCCGCAAGGCCGTTCTGGGCATTATCGATCGCTTCAGCCGCCGCGTCCGGTTCATGGTCTGCAAGTCTGAAAGCGCGCAGAGCGTCCGCCGTTTCCTCATCGACACCATCCGCGCCTGGGGCGTCATGCCCACGATGATCTTCACCGATCAGGGTAGCGGCTTCATCAACAAGTCGATCAGGAGTGCGCTCGAGATCCTTGGGATCGAGCTGAAAGCTCTGCCGCCAGGGCGTCCTGACCTTAAGCCGTATGTTGAACGCGCCTTTGGCACCTGGACGCGCCAACGCGCAGAAATCATGCCGGGCTTTATCGGCCATAATGTTGCCGAGGCGCAGGTGCTGCGTGCACGCGCCCGCGCCAGGACCGGCAAACCCGTCATCGACGCGCAGATGTCTGCGGACGATCTGCAGGCGGCGCTCGATAACTGGGCGAACGGCCCTTATTATCAGCGGGAGCATGGCGAGCTGAAAATGTCGCCCATGGCCAAGGAGCAAAGCTCCCACCGTCTGGCGGCCCGCGCGCCCGATGAGCAGACGCTCACCAAGGCCCTGTCCGCCCTGGTCGGCCCGCGCGTTGTCGGCAAGCGCGGCATTGTCTGGAATGGCGGGCGCTACTGGTCGGCAGACTGCGCTGCCTATATGGGCCGCGCCGTCATCGTCCGCCGCGACGAGGAAGACCTGGGCGCGCTGTTCATCTTCGATGCAGAGGACAGGACGTTCATCGGCACGGCTGTCAACGTCCAGCGCTCGGGCCTCAGCGAACAGGAGTTCGCACGCCAGGCACGGGCTGACCAGGCGCAGCTGCTGAAGGTCCAGCGGGCCGAGCTGCTCGCCAAGCAACGGCGGTTCAAGCCGGAACAGGCGGCACTCAACGTGCTGATGGCCGATGCCCAGGCTGCCGGCAAGCTCAGCACGCTACCGGTCGCGCGGGGCGCCCGGAAAGATGCTGCGGTCGCCGACCAGACCAGGGCGGTGCCTGCCGAACCAAAGCGCACCCGCAAGGCCAGCACCAAAGGCCAGACAGATGGCGCAGCAACCAGCTGGGCAGCAAAATCGACTGCCGAAAAGGTGGCCTATGTTGATGCGATCCTCGCAGCACATGGCCGTGGCGAGGCGGTGGACCCGGCGGAACTCGACTGGGCGCGCGGGTTCACCAGCCACCCCACCTATCTCACCGAAAAGATCATGATCGCGCATTTCGCGCCCCGGCCTGTCCAGCCCAGCCCAACCGATTCCGACAACGCCGCCGCCGGGCAGATGCTCGGCAAGGCCGGCTGACCTTCAAGCAGGAGCAACACCATGAACCACAACAGGGGAAATCCGATGGAAGCGGGGGGCGGTCTGATCTTGCCGGGCCTGCCCGGCGGCGGCGAGCCAGTCGAGGGTCGCCAGGCTCCGCTCACCAATATGGGCTTGGCTCTCGGCACGCTGATGGAGTGCATGGCGGTCGGGCAGGAATCGCCGCGCCTGGGCCTGCTCTATGGTTATTCCGGCTATGGCAAGTCGGTCGGTGCGGCCTTTGCCGCTGCGCGCACAAACGCCACCTATGTCTGCGCCAAATCGGTCTGGACCCAGCGCACCCTGCTCGAAGCCATCGCAACGTCGCTCGGCATCAACAAGCTGGCGCGCACCGCACCGAAGATCCTCGAACAGATTATCGAGCAACTGGCCATCTTTCCCCGCCCGCTGGTGATTGATGAGATGGACTTTCTGGTGAAGCGCCAGGCGGTCGAGATCATCCGCGACATCCACGACGCAACATCGATCGCCATCATGATGATCGGCGAAGAGGATCTGCCTGCCAAGCTCAAGGAATGGGAGCGGTTCGACAACCGCATTCTGGTGGCCAACGCGGCGCAGCCCGCCAGCGACGAAGATACGCTCAAGCTGCGCGATCATTACTGCCTCAGGGCCAAGATCGCCGACGATCTGGCGCTCAGGTTCAACCAGGCCTGCCGGGGCTGCACCCGGCGCATCGTCACCAACCTGATCGAGGCAGACTCGCTCGCCTATGCCGAGCGCCCGGCCACGGCCGACCTTGCCTGGTGGAATGGTCGCCCGATCAAGACTGGCGATCTGCAGATCCGCCGCATCCAGGGAGGCCGCGCATGAACTTCCCCGCCACCATTCAGCCTGCGCCTGTCCAGCCCCTGGACAGCATGTGCGAACATACCGCGCGCGATGTGCTCTGGTCGCTGCTGCGCGTCGCTGCCGATCCCATGAGCATTGGCGATATCGTGCGCCGCTCCGGCTTTGATCCTGTCGTCGTGACGCGCTGGCTGCGCAAATGGCGGTCGTCTGGCCTACTGGTCCATGTTGGCCGCCAGTGCGAAATCAGCATGAACGGCTTCGCCCGGCGCTATGAAATCGCGCCTGAGGATGTGCCCATCAAGCCGCTGGGCCAGCGGTTCACCCCCGCCAACATGCGCCAGCGCATCTGGACGGCCGTGCGGGTGCTCAAGGTGTTCGAGCTGCCCATGCTGGTCCTCGCCGCAGAGACCAACACCTACAGCGCACTCAAATATCTAGGTGAGCTGGTTCGGGCAGGCTATCTGGAACGGATCGATCCGCCGGGCGCACCACACCGCAAATACCGGATCGTTCTCGACACCGGCCCTCACCATCCATCGGTGAGCCGGGTGGTGATCGACGGCAGGCCCTACACCCGCATTATCGACCACAACAACAGCGCGCAGCTGCACCTTGCCCTTGGCCCTCGCGGTCGCCCGCCGGGCGGCACCCGCCCTGCTGCCTGCGCCTCTGCCTCCCCTTTTTTTGACCGGAAGGATTAACCATGTCTGGTAAGGTTACCGTCACCAATATCCAGCGCGCCACCGCAGCCTGGGGCGCGGACATGCCGGCATGGGTCCGCCTGCTGGCGAGCGCTGCCGATGCAACCAATCAGCGCAAGGCCGGAGAGAAGATCAATCGCAACGCGGGGGTGATCTCGCGGGTCCTCAATCGCAACTATGCGGGCAGCTATCCCGAGATCGAGCGCCTGGTCCGCGCGGCCTGGGGGAATGAGGACGTTCTCTGCCCCGTGTGGAATGACACGATTCCGCTGGCTTCCTGCATGAACCTGCGGCGCAAGAAGGGCTTCCCCAGCAACGTGGTGGAGAACCTCTACTACCAGGCCTGCCCGACCTGCCCGAACAACACCGACACTGCATCGGATCAGGCCGAAGAGGCCGCGCCATGCGCCGCCTGATCGCCAAGATCGGCCAGCAGGGCTTCACCCCGCTCAGCTTCATGCTGACCGTGGTGCTGCCCACCGCAGCTGCGATCATCCTCGGCACCGCTCTTATCGTCGTCACCGCTTCTGCAGGAGCAGCATCATGACTGTCTGCACCGACTATCGCGCCGTCCAGGGCGAGCGCGGCTATCTCGTGCTCTACCGCAGCACCGGCGACAATGTCTGCCCAGGCTGCGGCGGTCGCCAGTGGGAGGTCGGTCGCGTCATGGCCGAATGCGCCCTGTGCGGCACCGCAATCCCGCTCGTTTCGCCCGACATCCCGACAACCACCGATCCCGAAGCCGAAAGGAACTGACCATGGCTGCTGCCCGCCGCAAGGCACCCACACAGATTGCGCCCCAGACCATCCAGGAGGCGACCGCCACGATCGACAAATACATGGCGATGCAGGCAACCGTCGATCAGCTGAAAGCCGATGCCGACGCATCGATCCAGCAGATCGAGGGTGCGCGCGATGCCATGGTCGCCCCGCTCGAGCAGGCGCAGAAGGAACTGTTCAAGCAGCTGCGCGCCTGGTGGGCGGTCGCCAAGGACCAGTTGACCGAAGGCAAGCGCAAGTCGATCGAACTGGCGGGTGCCATCATCGGCGAGCGGACCAACACGCCCTCGCTCAGGCTCCCCAAGGGCGTGAACCAGGAGGACTTCATCGAGAAGATCCGCGCCGCACTGGAAGAGAACGCGGATCCCTACATCCGCACCAAGCTCGAGCTCGACAAGCAGGCGATCATCAAGACGCTGCGCAAGGGCGAGGATGATCCGATGGCCACGCGCCTAGCCACGCTGGGCGCTGCCGTTTCCCAGGCCGACCAGTTCTTCATCGATCGCGCCGGAAAGCGCGAGGCGGATCCCGAGCTGGTCGATGTAGAGGGAGGCGCAGCATGAGCGGTCCCATGATCGAAATCGAATGGGTAAATGCCCGCGTCCTAATCTCCGGCACCAACAACTCTTTTAACGATGGCGACCTCTTTATAGATGAAGGACTCGCAATCGGTGCTTGCCTCAATCAGGGAAAGAGACTGATCTGCCTCGTCGCTGTCGACTGGCATCAGCAGGCCGAAATCCACCTTGATGTCGCTGAGGCCCAGCAACTGGTGGCCTTGCTGCAGCAGGCCATAGAAGATCCTGTTGCGCCAGTCGGTCTTGCACTGGTCAGCTCGGCCCCCGCCAATGACGAGCAGGGAGGTGCGGCATGACCACCTCACCTCCCAAGCCCGTGCCGGTCAGCGTTGCCATTCATTTCATGGCCGCGTCCGTCTGCTCTGGGCCGGCCCAACGCATCCACGACGCCGAGGGCAATGTTGTTCAAAGCGCAGCCGGTATCGCCACCAAGTTCATCAACGGCACCCCGTTGATCATCCTGTCGCTTGTCGAAGACGGTCGCCAGACCACGATGGCGCTGGATCCCGATGCTCTGGACCAGTTCTGCGACATGCTGGCCGAGGCGGTGCGCTGGCAGAATGCTGCGCTCACTCCCGCAACGGGGAGTCTGAACTGATGGCGAGCCATCCTGACGAGCGGCTCTATCGCCGCGTCCGCCATCTCCCGTTCGCCATAGCCGCCACGCGCAGAAAGCTGCGTCGCCTGGAAGAAGAGGCCCTGAGCCTTGGTCTCAGCGACCTGGTCGAGAGGAAATCTTCATGACCGAAGGCCAGCTCAAGACGCTCGACCATATCAGGGCGTTTATCGCCACCCATCGCCGTGGGCCGACCATCCGCGAGCTGATGCGGATCGAGGGCCTTAAATCCACGGGCGGCATCTACAGTCGATTGTCAGCCCTCGTTCGCGACGGCTATCTGCGCAAGCTCGATGACCACCATGGCCGCTATGTGCCGATCGATCATGTCGATCAGGTCGATCTGCGCGGCTGCTCGACCGAGGCCCTGAAAGCCGAGATGGAACGGCGCGGCGAGGTCTGTGGCATCGTCCTGCGGGACAATAGCCGATGACCCGTCAGGCTCAGCCTTCGCGCCGCACAGCCGGCAATGATCCGCGGACCCGCAAGATCCGCGCGATCATGGCGGCATGCAACCGGCTCGGCCTGGACGAAGATGCGCGCCGCGATCGCATCGAGCAGGTGAGCGGCCAGCGCTCGCTCTCCAGGCTGACCGATGGCCAGCTGGGTAAGCTGCTCGATGGACTCAACGGTGGCTGGAAGCCGGGCCGCGCCGATCGCCCGCATCTGGGCAAGATCAAGGCGCTGTGGTGGAGCCTTTACTGGTTGGGGGAGATCGACGAACCAGGCGATCCGGCCCTCAATGCCTTCGTCAAGCGCCAGACGGGCCTGTCGGCGTTGCGCTTTGTCGATTTCCGTTATGCATCATCGGTGATCGAGGCGCTCAAGGCCATTGCAACGCGCGCCGGGGTGGTCTGGCCGCACGATGCCGATGTCCGGTCGCTGGAAGCCTCCATACCGGGCTTCACCCATGCCCATGCGGACAGGGTTGCGGTGTTGAAATGCCTCGACCGGCTCTGCGCCGACAGGGTGATGGTGTTCCCGATCGAGCTGGCCCGGCGCGAGATCGGTTCGCATGCCAATATGCACCATTGGTCGGAGCGGGAGATGGACGAGGCGATCCGATTCCTCGGCCAGCGCTGGCGCGCCAAAAAGGCGCGCGCCGCCCAGACGCCGCAGGCGGAGGGCTGATCCCGTGTCGGTCGCCTATTTCCCTGGAATGAAGCTGGAGGACCTGCCGATCCCGCACGATGTTGCGGTCACCCGGCGCTGGCCCGACCAGCTGGTGGAAATGGCCGATCATATCGGAGCTTATGATGCTCTGCGGGTGGTCGAGCGCTTCGGGGGCCAGAAAATCTATGTCGCAGTCGACCCTGAGCGCAATTGCCTGCGCGAGGTTCTCGACGCCAGGCTGACCAGGACCATGAGCCATGTCTACGGGCGTCAGGAGATCGATGTTCCTGTCGCCAGGGCAGCGCTGGCCGAGGCGCGCCGAGCGCCCATCATTGCATCCGTGCGAAATGGCGATATGACTGTCGCCGAAGCGGCGCGGATCCTGGGCACTGCCAGGACCTATGTTTCCCAGCTCGTGAACCGGAGCCGGGAGGCTGCAGACGCCGAACCATTGCGCCGCCCTTCGTTGCGCGACCCACGCCAGATCGAGATGTTCGAACCTTGGGACGGAACGCCCCGGTAAGCTCGCTCACCCTGATCCACGCGAGCTATCCCGCTTAGCAATGCTTCATCGCTTTTCGATGAGGCCCACCCAATGCATTCCGCCATCCCGACCAGCTCCAGATTCGAATGCTGGAGCGTTGTGCTGTGAGCTGGTGGCAGATCATCCAGACATTGTGGCCGATCGCGGCCACGATGACCCCGCTGATCCTGCTCGGCGGCTTTGCCTGGCTCCAGACCAAATTCCCGTCCCGCGCCGATCTGAAGGAACATGAAACCGAGCTGCGAGCGCTGACCGAGCAAGTGTCAGGGCTGGTCACTCGGATCACGACTAATGAAAACCGCATCGATAACGTGATGCGCGACCTTGAGCGGGAACCGACGCGCGCTGGTCTGGCGAACTCGATATCTGACGTTCGCGACCGCCTCGGCTCGGTGGAATCATCCGTCAGGGCGATGCAGCACCAGCTCGAGACGCAAAATGACTATCTGCATACGCTGGTCCAGCAAGGGCTTGGCAAGTCATGATCGCCCCGGCCATCCGCCCGCTGGTCCGCCGCGCGATCATCGACCTCCTCGCCGAAATCGGCGGCGAACATAACGATCATCACCTCGCGACCCTGCTGGCCGAGGTCGGGCACCGGGTCGCGCGCCGGGACGTTGCCGAGGAACTGCGCTGGCTGGCAGAGCAGAAGCTCATCCGCATCGAGCAGATCGATCCCTTTCTGGTGGCTGAAATCTTGCCCGATGGCGAGGATGTGGCGGCCAGCCGCCTGATCGTCGACGGCATCTACCGCCATCGCACAGGCCGCTGATATGGCCCGCTGGTCCACGGTCGAAGCCTTGCCTGCCGAAGTCCAGGAGGAACTGGACGAAGGCGTTCGTCGCAAGATGACCACCGATGCCCTGGTCGAGCTGGCCGCAAGCCACGGCCACACCATCGCGCGATCGTCCATGGGCCGCTGGGCCAAGCGCCGGCGGGACTGGCATCGGGTCATAGAGCGTGAACGCGCAGTGCGCGGCATGGCCGGTGAGGCCGACAGCGAGTTCGGCAGCGAGAACGAAAAGCGCAATCGGATGCTGCTGCACCTGGCGCGCAACAATCTTTCGATCATCGCCGCGCGCATGGGCGCTGATGAGGAACTCAGCCTCGGCGATGCCATGGGCCTCATCAAGGCGCTGAAGGACCTGGTCGTCGCCGACAAGGTCGACGCCGAGCGCGAGCGCGCCATCCGCCTCGAGCAGAACCAGCGCGCGGCCAAGGAGGCCGAAGGCGAGCTGCGCAGCCGTGGCGCGACCGAAGAAACCATCCTGGCCGTGAAGACCAAGCTGCTCGGCCTCAAAGCCTGAAGGGAGAATAGTCATGTCCGACGCTTTTGCCCGCCACCGGCCTGAGGTCTGGTTGCCGGTGCCGGGCTATGAGGGCCTATATGAAGTCTCCAATCTTGGGAGGGCGCGGCGCATTGGTGAAGGTGGACGATTCACCCTCATTCTCTCGCCGACGGCCTGTCAGGGTTACCTTGTCATCTGCCTGAGCAAAGACGGTGTCGCGCGTAAGTATCGCATGAACCGACTCGTGCTCGAAGCCTTCTGCGGCCCGCCACCTTTTGCCGGAGCGCAGGCTGCTCATAACGACGGTTGTAAAACCAACAACGCCCTGACCAACCTGCGCTGGGCGTCGAACCTAGAAAATCAGGCTGACATAGACAGGCATGGGCGGCGTTGTCGTGGCGAGGATGTGTTCGGGTCAAAGCTGACCGAAGAGGCTGTTCGCGCTATTCGCCGCGATATTGATAACGGAATGCGCAACCGGCCAATCGCCCAGCGATTCCAGGTCTCAGTCTCAACTGTTCACCTGATCCGTCATCGCAAGATCTGGCGGCACGTCGCATGACCGAGCCGCGCCGCATCGTTGCTGGCCTGAGCGCGAACGGACCCGGTGACATTGCGTCGCTGGCGTTCGCGATCGCGCAGGATGCCAAGCCGTTCGGCTTCCGGGTGCTGGGGATCAAATGCTCGCGCGCGACCAGGGCAGCAGCCGCATCGAAGGGCTCTCGCACCAAGTACGTGCACCTCGCCGACAACCAGGAACGCTGCTGGATCATCCGGGTGTCGGACCATTACCGGCCCCGCCGCGTCGCGCATATCCCGCTGCACTTTGACCTGGTCGCGCTCGACGGCATGTCTGGCCAGGCCGATGTCCGCGAATGGCTGGCCTCCGTTGCAAGGGGCGAGATTGTCTGGGTGCAGCCGATGACGTCGCCCCGCGCGCGCAACACTCGCCAGCGCTGGAAGGGCCGCAGGCCATGAGCGCGAAGGTCGGTTCCCTTGCACCAATCGACGATCTCCCGTCGCTGCTGATGCCCTATCAGATCGAGGCGATCCAGCTCAGCGATCAGCATCAGCTGTTCGTCAGCGAAAAGTCGCGCCGCACGGGCCTTACCTATGCTTTCGGGGCTGACGCCGTGCTGACCGCTGCGCCAGCCCAGGGCGGGCAGGATTTCTTTTACATCGCCTATAACAAGGACATGACGCGCGAGTTCATCGGCTACTGCGCGGACTTCGTGCAGGCGTTCGACCAGCTGGCCACCGAGCCGAAGGAATTCCTGCATAACGACGGATCGGATGAGGGCATCAACGCCTTCCGCATCGATCTGCCGTCAGGTCACAAGATCGTCGCGCTGTCGTCCAAGCCGCGATCGCTGCGCGGCATGCAGGGCAAGGTCCTGATCGATGAAGCCGCGTTTCATGACCAGTTCAACGATCTGCTCGACGCGGCCATGGCGCTCACCATGTGGGGCGGCAAGGTGGTGGTCATCTCGACCCACAACGGCGCGGACAACGCCTATAACGAGCTGATCGAGGACATCCGCAGCGGCAAGCGCGAAGGCGTGGTGCAGCGCGTGACCCTGAAAGACGCGCTGCGACAGGGCCTCTATCAGCGCATCTGCCTGCGCACCGGCCAGAAATGGTCACCCGAGGCTGAGGCAGCGTGGGAAGCATCGCTCCGCAAGCGCTATGGCGCAGCTGCCGAGCAAGAGCTGGACGTCATCCCCTCGCGCGGATCCGGTATCTACCTGGCGCGCGCCACGATCGAGCAGGCGATGTCGCACGAGCTGCCGGTCATTCGCCTGGCGTGCCCGGATGGCTTCGAGCGTCACAGTGAGGAGTACCGGACTAGCTGGATCCTCGAATTCCTGGAGACCGAGGTCGCGCCCTATCTGGACGACTTCGGTCCGACCAGGCCGACCTATTTCGGACAGGACTTTGCCCGCAACGGCGACGTCTCCCCGATCGTGTTCGGCCAGCGCGATGACAGGATGCGCCGCGTCGCGCGGTTCCTACTCGAGA
>FWWL01004175.1_pt1 | contig 24893 bp, 27 predicted proteins | sample 2228331 | NCBI WGS metagenome assembly FWWL01 (sample SAMEA103939775, study PRJEB20133) | metagenome | reverse complement strand
GGACTACACGTTCCGCAACGGGTTCCTGGGCAAGGTGGAGGGCCAGGCGGCGGCCTACACGGCGGTTAAGCTCCTTAAGGGGAAGAGGCTGGCCATGCTGACCAGCGACAACGACTTCGGCCGCACCCTGGCGGAGTTCCAGGCCGTGGCGATGCAGGTCGCCGACGTCTACATCGCCGCGCGCACCACCGACCTGGCTGCCGACAACGCGGCCTGGCGGGTCGCCGCGGGGCTCGACGCAGGGGACGACCTCGCGGTGGCGGCGTACTGGCTGTGCGAGGAGGGGCCGCGCACCCTGCGGACCTGCCACCACCTGCACGGTGGCATGGGCGTCGACGAGACCTACCCTCTGCACCACTACTTCTCGCTGGTCACCGACCTGGTCCACGACCTCGACGTCGCGGCCGCCCAGGTTCCGGTCGAGGCGGCTGCGGCCAAGAACCTCGAGCTCACCGCCGACCAGCGCGCGCTCAAGGACGAGGTGCGCGCCTACTTCACCGGCCTGGCCGCCGAGAACGAGCACCGCGACTCCACCGACGAGGGCGCGCGCGACCGGCACGGCGAGACCTACCAGCGCGTGATCCGGCAGATGGGGGCCGACGGCTGGATGGGCGTCGGCTGGCCGACGGAGTACGGCGGTCGCGGGCTCGGCGAGGTCGAGCAGACGATCTTCGCCAACGAGGCGCAGTGGGCCGACGTGCACCTGCCCGCGGTGACGCTGCAGACCGTGGGCCCGACGCTGATCCGCTACGGCACGGAGAAGCAGAAGGAGATGTTCCTCGAGCGGATCCTGGCCGGCGACGTGCACTTCGCGATCGGCTACTCCGAGCCCGACGCCGGCACCGACCTGGCCTCGCTGCGCACCACCGCCAGGTTGGTGGAGGGCGACGGCGACCCGTACTACGTCGTCAACGGCCAGAAGCTCTGGACCACCGGTGGCCACCAGGCCGACTACGTGTGGCTCGCGGTGCGCACCGACCTCGACGCGCCCAAGCACAAGGGGATCTCGATCCTCATCGTCGACACCACGGACCCGGGCTACTCCTGGACCCCGATCATCACCGCCGACGGGTCCCACCACGTCAACGCGACCTACTACAACGACGTGCGCGTGCCCGTCGACATGCTGGTCGGCGAGGAGAACCAGGGCTGGCGGCTCATCACCACCCAGCTCAACCACGAGCGGGTCATGCTCGGCCCCGCCGGTCGGATCGAGGGCCTGCGCGACAAGGTCGCCTCCTGGCTCACTGAGCGCGACCTGCTCGACCGCCCCGACGTGGCCGAGGTGCTCGGCCGCGTGACGGCCACCTTCCGGGTCAACGAGCTGCTCAACTGGGAGGTCGCGCGAGCCGCGGCTACCGGAGAGCTCTCGGTGGCCGACGCCTCGTCGTCGAAGGTCTTCGCCGCCGACCAGGTCCAGCACCTGCTCGCCGACCTGATCTCGCTGGTGCACCGCCACGGCGACCCGGGGGAGCCCACCACCCGCTCGCTGCTGACCTACCTCGACGCCCAGGCCAAGCGGAACCTCGTGCTGACGTTCGGTGGTGGCGTGCAGGAGGTGCAGCGCGAGCTGATCGGCATGTTCGGCCTCGGGATGCCGCGGGTTCCCCGGTGAGCGCGGGCACCGACGAGCTGTTCGGCGTCGACCCCGCCGTCCACGACACGGTGATGGCCGAGGCCGAGCGCATCAAGGCGCTCGGCGAGGCCGCGGAGCGCGAGGCCCGCGACCCGGTCAACCAGCCGACCATCAACAACTGGCTCGAGGCCATGGGCAACGACGACCCCCGCTGGAGGGCGGGTGAGGCGCCCCCGTCGATGGCCCAGGTCTGGACGATGTACGGCCTGGGCGGCAGGCCGCCGGCCGACGACCCGCTGCACGGGATGATGCGCGTCCTCACCGACTCCGGCTTCACGGCCGTGCTCGGCACCAACTGCGAGCAGGAGTACGTCCGCACGTTGGCGGTCGGCGAGCACGTCCGGGTCACGACCGCCCTGGACTCCGTCGTCGGCCCCAAGCGCACCGGCATGGGCGTCGGCTACTTCGTCACCTCCCGCAACACCTGGTACGTCGGCAACGAGGTCGTCGCCACCATGCTGTTCCGGGTGCTGAAGTTCGTCCCGCGCACGAAGGAGTCCGGCGCGTGAGCGGCGTGCTGCGCCCGCAGCTCAACCGCGACACGGCGTACTTCTGGGAGGGGAGCGCGGCCGGCGAGCTGCGGCTGCAGAAGTGCAACGCCTGCGGCGCGCTGCGGCACCCGCCCGGCCCGGCCTGCCCGGACTGCGGCGCGCTCGACCGCGGCTTCGTCGCGGCCTCGGGGGAGGGCGAGATCTTCTCCTGGGTCGTGCACCGCCACCCGCAGGTGCCGGGGCGGCAGACCCCGTTCGTCATCGCGCTCGTGACCCTCGCCGAGGGCCCGCGGGTGCTGGGCGAGCTGCTCGGGGTCGACCCCGACACCGCGGACGACCTGATCGGCGCCCCCGTGCGCATCGACTTCCAGCACGTCGACGACGAGCTGACCCTGCCCGTGTGGAGGCTCGCGTGAGCACGACCCTGGCCCTGTCCGACCTGCTCGCCCCGGGCGCGACGATCCCGGCGTGGGGCGTGCCGCTGACCCCGACGCTCATCGTGTCGACGGCGATCGCGACCCGCGACTTCCAGGACGTCCACCACGACCGCGACATCGCGCAGGCGGCCGGGTCGAAGGACGTCTTCATGAACATCCTGACCTCGACGGCGTTCGTCGAGCGCTACGTCAACGACTGGGTCCGCGCGCAGACCGGCGAGGGCGCGGTCGTGCGGGGCATCGCGATCCGGCTCGGCGCCCCGGCCTACCCCTACGACACGCTCACCTTCACCGGCTCGGTGGAGTCGGTCGAGGACGGCACCGCCGTGCTGAAGGTGATCGGCTCGGTGTCGCTGGGCGACCACGTCATCGGCACCGTGAAGGTGGCGGTCTGATGTCCCTGTCGGGCAAGGCCGCGGTCGTGGGGATCGGCGCGACCGAGTTCTCCAAGGAGTCCGGCCGCTCCGAGCTGCAGCTGGCCGTCGAGGCGGTCGGCCACGCGCTGCGCGACTGCGGCATCGCCCCCTCCGAGGTCGACGGGCTCACGACGTTCACGATGGACAACAACTCCGAGATCGCGGTCGCCCGCGAGCTCGGCATGGGGGAGCTGCGCTTCTTCAGCCGGATCAACTACGGCGGGGGTGCCGCCTGCGGCACCATCCAGCAGGCCGCGATGGCGGTCGCCACGGGCGTCGCCGACGTCGTGGTGGCCTACCGTGCCTTCAACGAGCGCTCGGGCATGCGCTTCGGCCAGGTCTCGTCGTGGGCCAACGCCCAGGTCAACACCAACGGCCTCGACAACGCCTGGTCCTACCCGATGGGGCTCTCCACGCCCGCGGGCACGGTGGCGATGCAGGCGCGGCGCTACATGCACGAGTACGGCGCCACCTCGGAGGACTTCGGCCGGGTGGCCGTCGCCGACCGCCGGCACGCCGCGACCAACCCCGAGGCGTTCTTCCACGGCAAGCCGATCACGCTCGAGGACCACCAGGCCTCCCGGATGATCGTCGACCCGCTGCACCTGCTCGACTGCTGCCAGGAGACCGACGGGGGCCAGGCGTTCGTGATCGTCTCGGCCGAGCGGGCGCGCGACCTCCCGCAGGTGCCGGCGTACATCACCGCCGCCGCGCAGGGCTCGGGCACCGACCAGTTCGTCATGACCTCCTACTACCGCGACGACATCGGCATCCCCGAGATCGGCGTGGTCGGGCGCGAGCTGTGGCGCCAGAGCGGGCTGGCGCCCGACGACATGCCGATGGCGATCCTCTACGACCACTTCACGCCCTACGTCCTCATGCAGCTGGAGGAGCTCGGCTTCTGCGGTCGGGGCGAGGCCAAGGACTTCGTCCGGGACGGCGCGATCGAGGTCGGTGGGCGGCTGCCGCTCAACACCCACGGCGGCCAGCTCGGCGAGGCCTACCTCCACGGCATGAACGGCATCGCCGAGGCGGTGCGGCAGGTGCGCGGGACGTCGGTCAACCCGGTGTCGCTCGACGAGAAGCCGCACGTGCTGGTCACGGCCGGCACCGGCGTGCCCACCTCGGGCTGCATCCTGTCCCGGTGATGGAGGCCGTCCGCACGTCCGACGACCGCTTCGCCGACCTGCCCGGCTTCGACTGGGCGCCGACCTACGTCGACGTGGACGCCGGCGACGGCTCCGGCCCGATCCGGATGGCGTACGTCGACGCCGGCCCCGCCGACGGGCCGACCGTCCTGCTGCTGCACGGCCAACCGACCTGGTCCTACCTCTACCGGCACGTCATCGCGGCGCTCGTCGCGGGCGGCGCGCGGGTGGTCGCCCCGGACAACATCGGGTTCGGGCGGTCCGACAAGCCGGTGTCGCCGTACGACTACACGCTCTCCCGGCACGTCGGCTGGACCCGTTCCCTGGTCGCGGGTCTCGACCTGCGGGAGGTCACCCTGGTCTGCCAGGACTGGGGCGGCCCGATCGGGCTGTCCGCGTTGGCCGCGGACCCGGACCGGTACGCCGCCGTGGTCGCCGCCAACACCATCCTGCACACGGGCTCGCCCGACCTGGCCGGCCGGCTCACCTGGGCGCTGCACGGCGAGGGGGAGTCCCGGGTCGTGGTCGAGGAGTGGCTGCTCGACTACCTCCTCCACACCCAGCGGGCCCCACGGCTGCGCGCCTCCGACTTCGTCGCGGGCGGCACGGCGGTCCGGCCCTCGAAGGAGGTGCTGGCGGCGTACGACGCCCCGTTCCCGTCCGAGGAGCACAGCGCCGGTCTGCGGCAGATGACCGCGCTGCTCCCGCTGACCCGCAACGACGTGGGCGCCGAGATCGGTCGTCGCACGATGGCGTTCCTGGGGGAGTGGGAGCGGCCGTTCCTCACCTGCTACTCCGACGGCGACCCCGCCACGCGCGGCTGGGAGGCGGTCTTCGCCTCGCACGTGCCGGGAGCCCGTGGTCTGCCGCACGCCGTGATCGAGGGCGCGGGGCACTTCCTGCAGGAGGACGCGGGACCCGAGCTCGCGCGGAACGTGCTGGACCTGCTGGGCTGAGGTGTGCCTGGACCAGGGGGGCCGGCCCGAGGTCCTCCGGGCCGCGACGTGCTCGCCACGGGCGGCGATGCTGGACGAGAGTCGGAGGGTGGTCGACACTGGGCCATCTGCGTCGGACGGCGCGGCCACGGATCCCGGGAGAACCCATGCTCTACCTCATCGTCGCTGCTGTCGTGGTGGTCGCCGTCGTGGCCTGGGACCTGCGTCGCAGTGCGCAGCAGAAGCGGGCGCTGGCTGCCGGCAGTGGGGACCCTGGCGACACCCGCGCGCTGGCTGTGGCCGACGCCGCGGCGCGCGCCCGACGTGAGGCTGCCAAGGGCACCGCGTTCGGCAACAACCAGGACGGCGGCCACAGCAACGGCATGACCGGTCCGCACCGCGGCTGACGGGGGACTGCGGCGCCACGCCGACGGACGTCGGCAGACACATCGGGGTCGCGCCAAGCAGCGTGCTTTCTCGAGCTCGCGCGGGGCGGTGTGTACGCGGGCTCTGACGGGCTCTCCGGGCGGCAGATGAGTCTGGGTGGTCCAGCTCACCCGGACCCGGGAAGCGGATGACGTTCCCGTCGCGGTCGGTAGTCTGCCAATGGCCCGGCCCGGGGTCGTCTTCGATGTCCTCGTCGTCCTCGTCCGCTGGGTCGTCCTCGATGTAGCCCGTTGCCGGGTCTACCGCACTCAGGCAGTCACCGATGTTGGCCTCGTGCTCCGCGACGGTGCTCCGTTCGTGGTCTGAACGACGAGAGGTGAACCCGGAGCCGTAGTTGAGGCCGCTGACCCGGGAGTAGTGGGAGGCGCCGGGCTGGGCGGGGTCATGGGCCACATCGAGAACCTGACCGTCGACGGTGAGACGCAGCCGGTCGGGAGACACGTCGCTGTGGTCGCTCGGCATGTTGTGACTGAACCAGCCTCGTCGCACTCGGACTGCGGCAGATGAGCGTGCGCAGTCGCGCACGCTAGGAGCCAGATGAGCGCGCTCGGGGGCGGGTGGTCTCGGCGCTGGCTAGAACGGTCCGGAGCACTTCGCGCTTTCGCGCGACGGCGTAGACGTACGAGTCGCCTGCGACTCGTAGACCCACCCAGCCGTCACGACCGCGATGGATGCCAGGACGGATGAGGTCTTCGACGGGACTCACCCGAGCCAACGTGAGGCGCCGCAGCCCGGAGCAGCCAGAGGTCCTGGCGCCCTTCTGCGTAGACACGGCGTCCTCGATGCGACAGCCGTGTGGCACCGAGACTGTCAGGCCAGCCTCGGTGACGTTAGGTGGCTCGGTCGGAGCAGACGCGGACTGACTGGCCTGTGACTGGAGTTGCGGAGACGAGGGGTCAGCCTGGTCAGTGCAGCCAGCTGCGAAGGGCGGACAGGGCGACGACGGTCGGCACCGAGAGGGCAACTCGCACACACTTGCGACGGTCGCGCGTCGCGGGAGGTTCCCTCTGCTCATCGACACGACCGCGCTGCGGCAGAAGCGGAAGCTCGGGTCATGAGTGCCAAGATGGCGGCTGTGAGTCTTGAAGCGGGACGTATCCAGCCGGTCCTGCTGCCGCCGTTGCCACGTTCGATCTGGTTAGTTGCTTGGGCCTCGCTGCTGGGACAAGTCGTGGCACTGCTGCGCCGAGGTGTGCGCGTGGACGATGAGGTGTCGCTGATCGGTTCCGTTGTCCTCGGCGCGCTGATTGTGGGCTACGTGTCCTTGGGCGTCATCCGAGCCCGCACAGTCCGCCTCGTGATCGCTTGGATCGTCCTCATGGTGAACTTGGTCGGCGGTCTCGTTCGACTTAACAGTCTCGACTCTTCCGGCGACGCCGTCTTGGCGGCGGTGTCGCTCGCGACCACGGGAGTGGCCTTGGCAGGGCTAGCGAGCTTTCGACGCAGCGAGTGGTATGCCTGGCAGCGCACGAGGCCGTCTCGTCGTGAGGGCACCGCGGTCGCTGGCTTGGTCACGATTGGCGTGCTTGTCGGCGTGCTGGGCGGGCTCATCGCTCCCTTCGATGGCGGACTCGACGCCACCGTTTCCGTCACTGACCGCTGAGAAGGGACCCTTCCGCCACCGCCACCGATCACGCGCACCCGGACTCCCTCCACCACGTGCGCACCTGAACGGGCTGGAGATCTACTGTGCCGACATCGTCCTCGCCGCCTGACCTGGATTGAGCCGGCTTCCCCACGCCCTCCTAGGCTCGCCGTCGTGCCCACCGTGACCGCCCTTCACGTCGCCAAGGCGACCCGGCTGCCCATGCGCGCCGTCGACCACGTGGAGGTCGAGGCGGGCAAGGGGATCGTCGGCGACCGCTACCACGGGACGAAGCACCGGCACGTCACCGTGCAGAGCCAGGACGACCTCGACACCGCCACCGGGATCCACGGCTCCGAGGTGCGGGCCGAGCTGACCCGGCGCAACGTCACCATCAGCGACGGACCCGTGCCGCGCGACCCGGGCGCGCGGATCAGGATCGGCGGCGTCCTGCTCGAGGTCGTGCGGGTCGCCGCCCCGTGCAAGCTCCTCGACGACACCATCGGTCGCGGTGCCCAGGAGGCGCTGCGCCGCCGCGGCGGTTCGGTGTGCCGGGTGCTCGAGGGCGGGGAGGTGTCCCTCGGGGACGCCGTCGAGCTGCTCGACGGCGTCCCCGACGAAGGCTGAGCATCGGCAGGTCGGCTCGGGCTGGCAGGATCGGCCGCATGGCGATCGACCCGCGAGGCACTGACCTGAAGCGCTACCTGGCCGAGGACCCCGGCGGCCCGGTGGTGATGCTCAACCTGCTCCGCTTCACCGAGGACGGACGCGCGTCCTACGAGCAGTACGCCGCCGCCCTGGAGGAGACCTTCCTGCCGCGCTACGGCGCCGAGGTGCTGTACGCCGGCGACGGCACGACCACCCTGGTGGCCGAGCCCGGGCAGGACTGGGACGCGGTGCTGCTCGTGCGCTACCCGTCGCGGCAGGCGTTCAGCCAGATGGTGGCCGACCCGGAGTACCAGCAGGTCACGGCGCTGCGCACCGGCGCCCTGACCGAGGCGGTGCTGCAGGCGACCGTCCCCTGGGCCTGAGGCAGGGCGGCGTCACGCCTCCGCGTGCAGCCGCTCCCCGAAGAACGACAGCACCCGGTCGACGGCCTCCTGCGAGCGCTGCTCGGTCACGACCGAGTGCCCCTTGCCGGGCAGGTCGACGCGGATGAAGCCGTCACCGAGCTCACGGTCCAGGGTGTCGAAGCGGGTGCCGGTGAGCGGGTCCGAGGCGTACTGGATGCCCAGCACCGCACAGCCGCCCGCCGCCCGCCGGCGTACGACCTCGAGGTCCGCGGGGGAGAGGTTCACGTCCGCGGACCGGGCCTTCCCGACCGTGAACGGCACCGACGGCTGGCACAGCACCGGAGCGACCACCGCGTCGTCGACCATCATCGCCAGGGCGAAGCCGCCCGTGAAGCACATGCCGAGCGCCCCGACGCCCGGGCCGCCGAGCTCCGCGTGCAGGTCGCGGGCGAGCGAGCGCAGCCAGCCGGCGATCGGCGTCGTCACCCCGGTCGCGAGCTTGGTGAACTCCGAGCTCACGCAGACCTGCCGCATCGCCCGGGCGACGTTCAGCGCGCTCCACTCTCCGCCGGCCCGCCCGAAGAGGTGCGGGAGCACCACGGTGTAGCCGGCGTCGACCAGCTCCTGCCCGAAACCGACCACCGACGGCGTCGGCCCGGGGATCTCGTGGATGACCACGACGCCCGGGCCGCTGCCCTTGCGGTACGTCGGGTGGCTGGTGCCCTCCCAGGTGTGCTCGCCCGGGGTCCAGCTGTCGAGGATCGTCATGCCCAGACCCTAGGGCTCCCGCACCCCAGGGGTGGCCGGGTTCCGCGCGCGGCCTGCCTACGCTCGCGACGTGGCAGCCACCCGCGTCCGACTGGTCCTTCCCCACCAGCTCTTCGAGCAGCACCTCTCCGCGGGCGACGGCACCGTCTTCGTGCTGGTCGAGCACGACCTGCTCTTCCGGCAGTACCGCTTCCACACCCAGAAGCTCGTGCTCCACCGCGCGTCGATGCGCCGCTTCGCCACCCGGCTCGAGGAGGCCGGGTACGCCGTGGAGCGGGTCGACACCGACGGCCGTACGACTTCCGCGGCCGCGCTGCAGCGGGTCCTGGCCGGGCTGGGCGACCGGCGGGAGGTCCACGTGACGGCGTACGACGTGGTGGACGACTGGCTGGAGCGCGACCTCGCGCCGTTCGTCGACGAGTGGCTGGAGACCCCCAACTTCCTGTGCACCCGCGAGGACCTGGCGACCCACTTCGACGGCGTGAGCGGCCCGCGGGGGCGGCGGGCGCGGATGCAGCACTTCTACTCCTGGCAGCGCAAGCGGCTCGACGTGCTCGTCACCGATGCCGGCGACCCTGTGGGCGGGAAGTGGTCCTTCGACGAGGACAACCGCAAGAAGCTGCCGAGGAACCACCCGGTCCCAGCGATCGACCGACCCGGACCGGGGGAGAGGCACCCCGAGGTCGACGGGGCGATCGCGTGGGTGAAGCGGGCCTTCCCCGACAACCCCGGTGACGCGGACGCCTTCGCCTGGCCGACCGACCACGCCGAGGCGCGGGCGATGTACCGCCAGTTCCTCGACGAGCGGTTCGAGGAGTTCGGCCCCTACGAGGACGCCATCTCCGCCCAGCATCCCCACCTCTTCCACGCCCTGCTCACCCCCGGCCTCAACATCGGCCTGCTCGACCCGCGCGAGGTGCTCGCAGGAGCCCTCGAGGCCGGCGACGGGGGTGACGTCCCGCTGGCCAGCCTGGAGGGCTTCGTCCGCCAGGTGATCGGGTGGCGGGAGTACATGCGCGCCACCTACGTCCTGTGGGGCCGGCAGATGCGCACCCGCAACCACCTCCAGCACACCCGGCCGCTCGCCGAGGGCTGGTGGACGGCGAAGACCGGCCTGGCGCCCGTGGACCTGGTGCTCGAGCGGGTGCTGGAGCACGGCTACGCCCACCACATCGAGCGGCTCATGGTGCTGGGCAACGCGCAGTGCCTGCTGCGGACCGACCCGGACGCGGCGTACGAGTGGTTCATGGAGCTCTTCGTCGACGCCTACGACTGGGTGATGGTCCCCAACGTCTACGCGATGAGCCAGTTCGCCGCGGGGGAGGCGGTCACCACCAAGCCCTACATCTCGGGCTCCAACTACCTCAAGAAGATGAGCGACCTCCCGCGCGGGGACTGGGAGGCCGACTGGGACGCCCTCTACTGGACCTTCGTCCGCGACCACCGGGCGGTCTTCGAGCGCAACCCGCGCTCCGGCTTCGCCGTCCGCACGTACGACGGGTTCGACCCCGCCAAGAAGGCCGATCTGACCCGCCGCGCCGCGCCGTGGCTCGACTGAGTGCGTCCGGCCCGGTTTGAGCCCCTGCGCGTCGGGGCAGTGCACCCCCGGAGGCGGCCCACGCCAGGCCGTCGGTCCTTCGAGCACTGGTAGGAGTCGTCGCGTGGGAGAGATGAGGGCGTCCCTTCCGGGACTCCAGCAGCTGATCGGCCTGCAGGGCCGCCAGGTCGGGTACGTCGACGCGGTGAAGGCGCACGTGGACGGCCAGGCCGGCGACTTCGGTGCCTTCACGGGGATCATGAGCCTGTTCGCCGACGCCTATCGCGACGCGCACGACACGGTGAGCACGAGCCTGGGACAGGCGGGGGACGTAGCGCTGGAGGTGCGCAGGGCGATCCGCCTCGTCCGCGAGGACTTCGAGGACACCGACCGTGCGGTGGGCGCCCAGTTCGACCGCTTCACGCTGCAGGTCGAGTCCGGTGACGCCTACGACGGCCCCACGCCGGGCGGGTCTGGCGGGGTCCCGGGGTCGATCAAGTACGGCGGCGGTGTGCTCTCCACCGTGGCCACCGTCACCGACGAGATGGACGACATCCTCGAGACCACGACCGTCGACCAGGGGATCCGTGGCCTGCCGAGCGACGCGATCGATGTCGTGTCCAACACCACCGACGTCATCCAGAGCGGTACCGCGGCCAGCGATGCCGCCGAGGACATCGACCGCTACGAGGAGTTCGCCAACCGTCACCGCGAGCGCGAGGAGGGCCGATGACCGCCGCCACCGTCGACTGGAGCGACCCCGGCAACCTGCTGACGTGTGTCGCCTCCGGTGCCGAGGGCGACATGATCGACAGCCTCCGCTCCGAGTGCGGGGTCATCCTGCAGACCATCGACTGGGTGGCCCGCAAGCTCGGCTACGACCTGATCGGCGCGATCTTCGACCCGCTCGCGGGAGACTTTTCCTCGGTGGACCGGATGCGTCAGACCTGGCAGCAGGTGTCAGCCGCGCTGGAAGAGGTCGGTGGCAACTACGCCGCCATGGCCGCGACCTTGCCCGCCTCCTGGAGTGGAGACGCCGCCGACGCCGCTCGAGCGACTCTGGACGACCTCGCCGAGGGGCACGCCGTCCAGGCCGAGGCCGCGGGGATGATGTCCGAACAGCTCGGTCACATGCTCCTCGCGGTCCAGGAGCTGTGCAGGCTCATCGCGAACGCGCTGGCGATCGTCGAGGAGATCGTGCTGTCGCTGTCGATCGCCAAGTGGCTCAAGGAGATCGCGACCGGCGGCTCCGGCGTGCGCCGCGCCATCATCTTCATCGACCGGGCCATCGATGCGATCCGGACGTTCAACAACGTCATCCCGCCGATGCTGAAGGCGGCCGGGCTGATCGCCATCATGATGCGCGGACTCAACGTCTTCCTGATGTCGCCCATCAACGCCAATCGCCAGGCCGACGCCGGCAACCGCGTCGACGACACCGCGGACGCGGGCTTCTGATGACGCCGCAGGACCTCGGTGGGCTGAGGACGGACTTCCGCCAGGCCATGCGTGAGATCGAGCAGGTGACCGCGCAGCTGCGCGCCACCTCCCGGGCAATCGAGTCCGACCTCGCGGGACAGCTCGAGGAGCTGCGGCGGCAGCGCCGGGAGGCCGAGGGGGAGTACGCCGAGCAGGCCCGTCGCGGAGACGCCGGCCAGGCCCGCAAGCGGCTCCAGGAGAGGATGGACAAGGGCGAGACCACCTGGCGCGACGTCCTCTCGGGACGCGACGACCACTGGAGTGCCCAGGACGTCCGCGAGGAGGTCGCGCGCGACGCCCGGCAGGAGGTGGACCGGCTGGAGCTCGAGGACGAGGACTTCCGCCGTACCTACCGGCAGGACGCGGTGCTCCGTCGGGGCCAGCAGACGGGAGAATGGCGTCCGTGAGCGAACAGCAGCGGGCCGGCGCGGACCCGGGCGAGGTCCGGGACTGGGGCAACACCAAGCAGCTCGAGTGGTGGCCGCTCGTCAAGGCGGGCTCCGGCCTCGTCCTCGCCGGGCTCGGCGGGCTGCTGCTGTGGATCCTCCTGATCGACTCCGAGTCTCCCGGAGAGATGTGGGTGGGGCCGCCGCTCAGCCTCGCGGGACTCGTCCTCGGGGGACTCGGGCTCCGGCGGAGGCTGCGAGAGATCCGCAGCCCCGACCTGCCGAACACCCGCCACTACTGGCTGCTCCTTGCGGGCTGGTTGCTCGTGGTCCTTGGTCTCGTGCTGCCCTGGTACCTCCTGGCCTGAGCGCTCTGCACACCAGGAAGGGGGTCGTCCACGGACCCTGCACCGCCTGGCAGGCTGGGTCGATGCCGACGCTGCACGCCCTCGAGCTGGTCCCCGACGAGGCCGGTCGCGCTGCGGTCCGTGCTGTGTGGGCCGATCTGCAGGAGGCGGGCCTGCCCAGCCAGGCCGACCACACGAAGGCCAGCAACCAGCCCCACGTGACCGTGGTGGAGGCGGCGGAGCTCCCCGACGCGGCCATCGACGTCGCCCGGGCGCGGCTGCGCGGGATGCTGCCGGTCACGGCCACGGCCCGCGGGCTCCTGCTGCTGGGTGGGGAGAAGGTCACCGTGGCCCTGGGGGTCGACCTCGACGACGACCTCGTACGCCGGGTGCTGGCCGTGCGCGTCCAGGTCCCCGACCGCGCACACCGCGGGTGGCTGCCGCACGTCACCCTGGCGCGTCGCGTCCCGCGGGCCGACGTGGGCCGCGCCCTCGAGGTCGTCGGCAGCCCCGAGGTCGAGCTGCGCCTCACCGAGGTCCGGCGCTGGGACCCGGAGCGAGGGCACGTCACCACGCTCTAGACGAGCTCCTTGCGCAGGTGCACGTCGGCCTGCCCGACGACCGGGAGGTCCTGCCACCGGAAGAGCTCGACGTACCCGTGCCGCTCGTAGAACCCCGGCGCCTGGAACGTGAACGACGTCGTGAAGACGTGCGTGCAGCCCCGTACGCGGGCCTCGGCCTCGAAGGCCTCGAGCAGTCGCGACCCGGTCCCGTCGCCGCGGCGGTCCGCGCGCACCCACGTCATGCCGATGCCGGCGGCGACGCCCCACGTCCAGCCGCTGAGGCCGCCCACGAGACCGTCTGCGTCGTGCTGCTGGACGGTCAGCTCTCGGGCGGCGTCGGTGCCGGCCGTGGCGGCGGCGTTCACCGCGTCGAGCTCGTCGGACAGGCGCTGGTCGAGGGCGGCGTCGGACTCGCCGACGCGGATCTGATCGCTCACGGCGCGACCCTCTCACTCGCCGCGGCGGTGGCTAGTGTCACCCCGTGGCCGACCTCCCGCACGACCTCGCCCTGACCGCGACCGAGCAGCGCGTCCTCGGCAGCCTGCTGGAGAAGCAGGTCACCGTGCCGGCGTCGTACCCGCTCACCCTGAGCGCGCTGCGCACCGCCTGCAACCAGACCTCCAGCCGCGAGCCGGTGACCGACCTCGGGGAGCAGGAGGTCGAGCAGACCGCCAAGGCGCTCAAGGAGAAGGGCGTCGTGCGGATCGTCTGGTCCGACACCGGGCGCCGCACCCTGAAGTACCACCAGGTCCTCACCGACCTGCTCGACCTCGAGGACGACGAGCGCGCGCTGCTCACGGTTCTCCTGCTCCGCGGCCCGCAGACTCCCGGCGAGGTGCGCCCGCGCACCGAGCGGCTGCACGCCTTCGACGGCCGGGACGACGCCGAGTCCTGCCTGGTCGGGATGGCCGAGCGCGGGTTGGTGCGGAAGCTGGACCGCCGGCCTGGCGACCGGGACCACCGCTGGGTCCACCTACTCGGGGCAGCGGAACCGGAACCGGCCATCACCACGCCGGTCGACCGCGAGACCCCGATCGCAGACTCGCCCGAGGCGCGCGACGAGCGCGTCCGGTCGACGTACGCCGCCGTCGCCGAGGTGTACGCCGACACCCTCTGCGACGAGCTGGACCAGATGCCGTTCGAGCGCTGGCTCCTGGAGCGGGTCGCGGCCGAGGCCGACGGTCCGGTGGTCGAGGTCGGCTCCGGACCCGGCCACGTGACGGCGTACCTCGCCGCCCAGGGCGCCGACGCCCGGGGGATCGACCTGACCCCCGAGATGGTCGCGGTGGCACGGCAGCGGTTCCCCGGCGTGCGGTACGACGTCGGCGACCTGCGGCGGCTGATGCGCCCGGAGTCCGCGGCCGGCTGGGGCGCGGTGCTGGCGTGGTACTCCCTCATCCACCTCGCCGACTCCGAGCTCCCGGGCGCCCTCGACGCCCTGGTCCGCCCGCTCGCGCCCGGGGGCCTGCTGGTGCTGGCGACGCAGGTCGGCGACGACGTACGCCGGGTCACCGAGTGGCACGGCGTCGACGGGCTGGCGCTGGACCTGGTGCAGCGGGACCCGGGCGCGGTGGTCGCGCTGGTCGAGGCCGCCGGGCTCACCGACGTCGAGTGGTACCTCCGCGGTCCCGCCACGAGCCGGGAGGAGACCACCCGCCGGCTCTACGTCCTCGCCCGCCGCCCCTGAGGTCAGACCAGGTCGAGCACGCAGTCGGCGAGCACCGGCGAGCCGTCCCGCTCACCACCGGCGACGGTGGCCGAGGCGACGACCCGTCCGTCCTCGTGCCAGCCCTGGACCCGGATCGTCTCGCCCGGGAACACCACGCCCGCGAACCGCGCGCCGAAGCCCGTGACCCGGCTGGCGTCACCGCCCAGCAGCGCGTCGGTGAGCTCGCGCAGCACGATCCCGTAGGAGCACAGCCCGTGCAGGATCGGCGCCGGGAAGCCGGCCGCCTTGGCGAAGTCGGGATCGGCGTGCAGCGGGTTGCGGTCGCCGCAGAGGCGGTAGAGCAGCGCCTGCTGCGGCGTCACGGCGTACGACGTGTCGCAGTCGGGCGCGCGGTCCGGCACCTCGACCGCGGTGCTCGTGCCGCGGTCGCCGCCCCAGCCCCCCTCGCCCTTGACGAAGATCGAGGAGCGCACCCGCCACAGCTCCTCGCCCGCGGGGGAGGTCGCGACGCCCTCCTGCCAGATGACCGCCGCCTTGCCCTTGTCCCACACGTCGGTGAGCGTCGTGCGGATGGTGGCGGTGCCCGAGGTCGGCAGCGGCCCGGCGAGCGAGATCGACTGTGCCCCGTGGACGACCTGGGCGAGGTTGATGTCGCACCCCGGCAGGTCCAGCGGCGGCGGGTCGGTCATGTGGAAGGTGGGCGCGACGACCCCGAACGACGGCAGCACCTGCAGCGCCGGGCCGTCGAGGGTGTAGCGCAGCGCGTCGGGCGAGAGGTTGTCGCCCGGGCGCGACCCGGCGCCGATGCCGAGGTGGTAAAGCAGGACGTCGCTCTCGGACCACGAGAAGGTGGTCTCGCCGACGGGCGAGCCGATCGCGACGGACGGGTCGATGGGCATCAGACGGTCTCGCTCTCGTTCGTGGCGCGGCTCGCGGCCGAGGCGGCGATGTCGTCGGCGGCGAGGTAGCCGAAGACCAGGGCCGGGCCGATCGTGCCGCCGGGGCCGGGGTAGGTGTGGCCCATGACGGCCGAGGAGGCGTTGCCGGCGGCGTACAGGCCCGGGATGGGGGAGCCGTCGGCGCGCAGCACGCGGGCGTGCTCGTCGGTGACCAGGCCGCCCTTGGTGCCGAGGTCGCCGGGGACGATCTTGACCGCGTAGAAGGGGCCCTGGTCGATCACGCCCAGCGAGGGGTTCGGCTTCACGGTGGGGTCGGAGTAGTACTTGTCGTAGGCCGACTCCCCGCGGCCGAAGTCCTCGTCGACACCGGTCCGCGCGAAGCCGTTGAACCGCTCGACGGTGGCCTCGAGCTCGGCGGCGGGCACCCCGATCTCCTCGGCCAGCCCGGCGATCGTGGAGGCCTTCTTGATCGTGCCGAACTTGTACCACCGGCCCGGGAAGGGCTGGCGGGGGAAGAGGCCGGCGAAGAGATAGCGGTTGCGGTAGCGGGTGTCGATGACCATCCAGCTCGGCACGTGGCCGACGCCGGTGGCCTCGCCCTCGTAGATCTTGTGGGTGGCCTCGACGTAGGGGAGCGCCTCGTTCATGTAGCGCTTGCCGGCCTGGTTCACGATGATCGAGCCGGGCAGGTTGCGCTCGGCCAGGCAGAACCACGGGCCGCTCGGGAGCGGGATGGTCGGGCCCCACCAGGAGTCGTCCATGAGGCCGACCTCGGCGCCGGCTGCGATCCCGGCGAGGATGCCGCCGCCGGTGTTGAACTCCGAGCCGGTCGTCCAGTCGGTCGAGGTCGGCTTGGGCTGGTACTTCTCGCGCATCTCCAGGTTGCGCTCGAAGCCGCCGGAGCCGATGACGACGCCGCGGCGCGCGCGCACGGTCCGGGAGGCGCCGTCGCGGGTCACCACGACACCGGCCACGCGGCCGTCCTCGAGCAGCAGCTCGGTCAGCTCGGCGCCGTGGACCACCGGGACGCCGGCGTCCATGAGGCCCTTGCGCAGGCCGATGGCGATGGCGTTCCCCATCCCGAACAGCCTCTGGCGGCGCAGCCCGGCGAGGGTGCGGCGCAGGAGCACGCGCAGCATCGTGATCGGGCCGCCGAGGGTGCGCAGGCCCAGGCTGATCTTCCGGAAGTCGCGCTGCAGCACGACCATGTTGGCCGGGGCCTTGGTGTACTGCGGGTGCAGTCGCTCGAGCTCGGCGCCGATGATGCGCCCGTCGATCGGGTCCGGCTCGACCGAGCGCCCGCGGGCCCGGACGCCGGGCTGCTCCGGCTGGTAGTCGGCGTACTCAGGCACCCAGCGGAAGCGCACGGGGGAGTGGTCGCGGATGAAGTCCATGACCTCCGGGCCGCGCTCGAGATAGGTGTCGCGCCGCTCCTTGGGCACCACGTCGCCGACGATCGCGTCGAGATAGGTCTTGGAGGCCTCGATGCCGTCGGACTCGCCGGCCGCGCGCAGCGCGTAGTTGTCGGGGATCCAGACGCCGCCGCCGCTGCGTGCGGTGGACCCGCCGAAGTAGTCGCTCTTCTCCAGCAGCACCGTGTCGAGACCGTGTGCCGCGGCCCGCAGGGCCGCGCTCATCCCGGCCGCGCCGGCGCCCACGACGACCACGTCGACCTCGGTCGGCAGGGGGGTTTCCTGGGTACCCGTCATGGCGCGAAACTGTAACAGGTTCTAGTATCCAGGGGTGACGTCCAGCGATGCTGTTGCCGACCGGATCCGTGCCGCCAGCGAGCGCCTCGTCCGGGCCCAGGAGACCCGCACACCGTGTGCTCCCGTCCGGGACCTGATCGGGACCGAGGACCTCGACGCGGCGTACGCCGTGCAGAGGGGTGTCGTCGAGCGCCGCCTCGCCTCCGGCGCGGTCGTGGTCGGCCGCAAGATCGGCGCGACCTCGAAGGCCGTCCAGGACCAGCTCGGGGTCGACCAGCCCGACTTCGGCTACCTGCTCGACGACATGGACGTCAGCGGCCAGGACCCGATCTCGATGGCCGGCCTGCTGCAGCCGCGGGTGGAGGCGGAGGTCGCCTTCGTGCTCGCCCAGGACATCGACCCCGGCGACCCGGCCGACATCACGCTGGCCGCCGTGCGCGAGTCCGTCGAGGTCGCGCTCCCCTCGCTGGAGATCGTCGACTCACGCATCTCCGGGTGGGACATCGGCTTCACCGACACCGTCGCCGACTGCGCCTCGAGCGGCCTGTACGTCGTCGGCTCCGACGCCCGCACGCTCGCCGAGCTCGAGCCGCGCGACGTCGACATGACGCTGGCGATCAACGACGAGGTCCGCTCCAGCGGCAACGGCGCCGCCTGCCTCGGCGACCCGCTCGAGGCGCTGCGCTGGCTCGCCGTCCAGGCGGCGCGCTTCGGCGACCCGCTGCGCAAGGGCCACCTCGTCCTCTCGGGTGCCCTCGGCCCCTTCGTGCCCTTCGCGCCCGGGGACCGCGTGGTCGCCACGGTCAGCGGCTTCGCCCCGCTGGCCGTCACCTTCACCGACTGACCGCTCGCACGACCGACCGACCGCACGACCGAGAACCAGGGAGACCCATGAGCAAGCTGACCGCGGCGATCGTCGGGCCGGGCAACATCGGCACCGACCTGATGTACAAGCTGCTGCGCTCGGAGGTGGTCGAACCGCGCTGGATGATCGGCGTCGACCCCTCCTCCGAGGGGCTGAGGCTGGCCGCGGGCCAGGGGCTCGAGGCCTCCCACGAGGGCGTGGACTGGCTGCTGAAGCAGGACGTGCTGCCGGACCTGATCTTCGAGGCCACCTCGGCCTACGTGCACCGCGAGTACGCACCACGCTACGAGGAGGCGGGCATCCGGGCGGTGGACCTGACGCCGGCCGCGATCGGGCCCGCGGTGATCCCTCCGGTCAACGGCGAGGCCCACGTGGACGCGACGAACGTCAACATGATCACCTGCGGCGGCCAGGCGACCATCCCGATGGTGGCCGCGGTCTCGCGGGTCGCTCCGGTGTCGTACGCCGAGATCGTCGCCTCGGTCTCCTCGATGTCCGCGGGCCCCGGCACCCGGGCCAACATCGACGAGTTCACCCGCACGACCTCCGCGGGCGTGCGCGACATCGGTGGCGCGGAGCAGGGCAAGGCGATCATCATCCTCAACCCGGCCGAGCCGCCGATGATCATGCGCGACACGATCTTCTGCGCCGCCGACCCCGACGCCGACCGTGACGCGATCATCGCCTCGGTGCACGCCATGGAGAAGGCCGTCCAGGACTACGTCCCGGGCTACCGGCTGCTCCAGGAGCCGCAGCTCGACGAGCCCTCCGCTGCCACCCGAGGCGCCCTCAAGGTCTCGATCTTCGTGGAGGTCGAGGGCGCGGGCGACTTCCTGCCGCCGTACGCCGGCAACCTCGACATCATGACCGCCGCGGCCGCCCGCGTCGGCGACACCATCGCCCGATCCATCCTCGCCGGGAGCAACTGATGACCGACCTCAACACCCTCACGCGCACCTGGTCCGGCACCCACGGCACCGAGCCCGGTGCCGATCGGTGGGGCTGGCTGGACCTGCGGCTGACCGACACCTGCCTGCGCGACGGGTCGCACCACAAGCGGCACCAGTTCACCGCCACCGAGGTCCACGACATCGTCGGGGCGCTCGACTCCTCGGGCATCCCGGTCATCGAGGTCACCCACGGCGACGGCCTGGGCGGCTCCTCGTTCAACTACGGCTTCTCCCGCACCCCCGAGCAGGAGCTCATCCGGATCGCCGCGGAGACCGCGAAGCGGGCCAAGATCGCCTTCCTCATGCTCCCGGGCGTCGGCACCAAGGACGACATCCGCGCCGCGCAGGACAACGGCGGGCAGATCTGCCGGATCGCGACCCACTGCACCGAGGCCGACACCTCGATCCAGCACTTCGGCCTCGCGCGCGAGCTCGGCCTGGAGACCGTCGGGTTCCTGATGATGTCCCACACCCAGGCCCCCGAGGTGCTCGCGAAGCAGGCGCGGATCATGGTCGACGCCGGCTGCCAGTGCGTCTACGTCGTGGACTCCGCCGGCGCGCTGATCATGGAGCAGACCTCCGACCGGGTCGCCGCGGTCGTCGCCGAGATCGGTGACGTGGCCGACGTCGGGTTCCACGGCCACGAGAACCTCGCGCTCGGGGTCGCCAACACCGTCGCCGCGGCGCGGGCCGGCGCCACCCAGATCGACGGGTCGGTCCGCCGCTTCGGCGCCGGGGCCGGCAACACCCCGCTCGAGGCCTTCATCGGCGTCTGCGACAAGCTCGGCTGGCGCACGGGCGTCGACTTCCTCCAGATCGTCGATGCCTCCGAGGACGTCATCAAGCCCGCGATGCCCGAGGAGTGCGAGCTCAACCGGATGACGCTGATGATGGGCTACGCCGGGGTCTACTCCTCCTTCCTCAAGCACGCCGGCAACGCCGCCGAGCGCTACGGCGTCTCCGGCGCGAAGATCCTGCTGGAGGCCGGGCGCCGCAAGCTCATCGGCGGTCAGGAGGACCAGCTCATCGACATCGCGCTCCTGCTCAAGGCCGAGCAGGACAAGCAGGCCGCGAACGCCTGATCCCTCGTCGGCCGAGCGAGCATCTCTCTCGCGAAGGAGCTGCCCGCTCGCCCGGCCTCGGGGGCCTGAGACACCTCTCACTCCCGACGTCCTTGGCCAAAACTGGAACGTGTTCTAGTCTGGCTGCAACAGGTTCCACCGACCCAGGAGTTGTGCGATGTCCCAGGCAGTCCTCGACGGCGTCCGCGACCTGCTCCCGACCTTCCGGGAGCGCGCCGAGGAGACCGAAGCACTTCGTGTTGTGCCGGAGTCCAACATCAAGGAGCTGGAGGAGACCGGCTTCTTCCAGCTGCTCCAGCCCAAGCGGTTCGACGGCCTCGAGTCCGACCCCGTGGACTTCTACACCGCGGTCCGCGACATCGCCAGCGCCTGCGGCTCGACCGGTTGGGTCTCCAGCGTCGTGGGTGTCCACCCGTGGCAGGTCGCCCTGTTCACCGACGAGGCGCAGCAGGCGGTCTGGGGCGAGGACACCAAGACCCGGCTCTCCTCCTCCTACGCCCCCACGGGCAAGGCGACGGTGACCGAGGGCGGCTACATCCTCAACGGCAAGTGGAGCTTCTCCTCCGGCGCCGACCACTGCCAGTGGGTGCTGCTCGGCGGACTGGTCTTCACCGAGGAGGGCCAGATCGTCGACTTCAAGACCTTCATGGTCCCGCGCGACAAGTACACGATCATCGACGTGTGGAACATGGTCGGCCTCGCCGGCACCGGCTCCAACGACATCCTGGTCGAGGACGTCTTCATCCCCGAGGCCTTCACCCTGTCCATGGGCGAGACCGGCCAGTGCCGCGGCCCGGGCCAGGAGCAGAACACCTCCGACCTCTACAAGCTGCCCTTCCACTCGATCTTCACCGGCACCATCACCACGCCGATCATCGGCATGGCCATGGGCGCCTACGACGAGCACGTGGAGATGCAGCAGAAGCGCACCCGCGCCGCCTACCTCGGTGAGAAGGCCAGCCTCGACCCGTTCGCCGCGGTGCGCATCGCCCGCGCCTCGAGCGAGATCGACGCCGCCTGGGCCCTGCTGGTCAACAACATCCGCGAGGAGCAGGACTACGTCGCCAAGGGCGAGAAGATCCCGCTCAAGACCCGGCTCAAGGTCCGCCGCGACCAGGTGATCGGCTCCCAGCGCGCCATCGAGGCCATCGACGCGCTGTTCGAGGCCTCCGGGGGCCGGGCCCTGACCAAGGGCACCTACCTCCAGCGTGCCTGGCGCGACGCCCACGCCGGTCGCGTGCACGCCGCCAACGACCCCGAGCGCGCCCTGCAGATGTTCGGCGCCCACGAGTTCGGGCACAAGATCGACCCGGGGATGTACTGATCACATGACGTTCACGCAAGAGGGGACCCGCCGCACCGTCGCGGTCAAGACCGAGGCGGCGGGTGACCTCTCCCTGGCCTACTACGAGGCAGACGCGCGGGGCGACGACAGCGGCAAGGCCGAGCGCCTGCCGCTGGTCATGCTCCACGGCGGCGGCCCGGGGGCCTCGTCCTGGTCGAACTTCGGGCCGGCGCTGCCGGGCTTCGCCGAGGAGTTCCGCACCCTGCTGGTCGACCAGCCCGGGTTCGGCGCCTCGGACAAGCCGCCGGTGGTGGGCAACTACTACCGCTTCTCCGCCGATGCGATCGTCGCGCTGCTCGACCAGCTCGGCATCGAGAAGGCGCACCTGCTGGGCAACAGCCTCGGCGGCGGCACCGCCATGCGGCTGGCGCTGACCCACCCCGACCGGGTCGGCCGACTGGTCCTCATGGGGCCGGGCGGGCTCTCGCTCAACCTCTTCCACGCCGACCCCACCGAGGGCGTCCAGCGGCTGATGGACTTCGGGGCCGAGCCGACGCGGGAGAAGCTGCGCGCCTTCGTCTCCTGCATGGTCGTGGACCAGTCGCTGGTCACCGACGAGCTGGTCGAGGCCCGGTTCGCCGACGCGACGGCACCGGGCGCCCAGGAGGCCATGCGCTCCATGGGCATGTCGTTCTGGAACCCCGAGACCGCCGAGGACGGGATGCTGTGGCGCGAGGCGCACCGCCTGCGCAAGCACACCCTGCTCACCTGGGGGCGCGAGGACCGCGTCAACCCGCTCGACGGCGCGATGGTGGCCCTCAAGACCATCCCGCGCGCCCAGCTCCACGTCTTCCCCAACTGCGGCCACTGGGCGCAGATCGAGGCGGCCGAGGAGTTCCGCGAGGTGGCCACCACCTTCCTCGCGCGGCACGTCGAGCGCACCCGCTGACGCCGACTCCGCGCGTCCCTGACAGAGACCGGGCCTGGGAGGGCACCACCGTGACGATCGACATCAAGTCCATGGGCTACGTGCGCGTGTCCAGCACCGACCTGGACCAGTGGCGCACCTTCGCCGGCAAGGTCCTCGGCCTCGCCGAGGGCCGTGGCCCGACGCCCGGCCACCTCTACTACCGCATCGACCAGGTGTCGGCCCGCCTGGTCGTGGTGCCGGGCGAGGTCGACCAGCTCGACTGCGTCGGGTGGGAGGTCGCGGACCACCGGGCGCTGCAGGAGTGCCGCGAGCACCTGCAGAAGGCCGGCGTCGAGTTCGTCGAGGGCAGCAAGGAGGAGCTCGACGAACGCCGCGTGCAGGAGCTGGTGCGGTTCACCGACCCCTTCGACAACGTCTTCGAGCTCTTCCACGGGATCACCTACGAGGCGCGACCGGTCGTCACGCCGTACGCCGCCAGGTTCGTCACCGGCGACCAGGGGATGGGCCACATCGTGCTGCCGGTGACCGACGACGTGGAGGCGCTGCGCTTCTACACCGACGTCCTCGGCTTCCGCCTGCGCGACTCGATGAGCATGCCCGGCGAGTTCGTCGGCAAGGAGCCGGGCTCCAAGGTGTGGCTGCGCTTCCTCGGGGTCAACCCGCGCCACCACTCGCTGGCGTTCCTGCCGATGCCCAACCCGGCCAAGTGCGTCCACATCATGCTCGAGGTCGACGAGCTCGACGACGTGGGCCGCGCGCTGGAGCGGGTCCGCAAGCACGGTGCGCCGCTGTCGGCGACGCTGGGCCGGCACATGAACGACGAGATGGTGTCCTTCTACGTCAAGAGCCCCGCGGGCTTCGACGTCGAGTTCGGCACCGACGGCCTGCGGGTCGAGGACCGGTCGTGGGTCGCGCGCGAGTCGACCGCGGTCTCCTACTGGGGCCACGACTTCGGCGGCGGTCGGTAGAGGGAGGTCGGTGGTGCTGGAGGGCATCGAGGTCCCTACGCTGGCGACCATGGCGTCTCACGAGGTCCCGGAGGGCATGAGGCACGACGCGCGCGCGACGTGGCCGAGCCCCGAGCTGATCGACTCCTGGCTGGGGGACTCCCTCTTCGGGCTGCGGCCCGGCGACGAGGTCGAGGTCCCTGCCGACGACGGCGAGGCTGTGGCGGCCGCGCGTCGCTTCCGCGACGTGCTGTCCCAGTTCGCCTCGGGCGTCACGGTCGTGACCGCGATGAGCGGCGGCGAGCCGGTCGGCATGACCTGCCAGTCCTTCTCCAGCGTCTCGCTCGACCCGCCGCTGGTGACCTTCATCCCGGCGAAGACCTCGCGCGCGTGGCCGCTGATCCACCGCTCCGGGAAGTTCTGCGTCAACGTGCTGGCCGCCGACCAGGACTGGCTCTCCAACCAGATGGCCAGTCGCGGCGCCGACAAGTTCGCGGGTGTCGACTGGGTGCCGACGGCGGCGACCGGCTCGCCGCTGATCCGCGGGACGCTGGCGCACCTCGACTGCACGATCCACGCGGTGCACGAGGCCGGCGACCACTACATCGTGGTCGGCCGCGTCCAGTCGCTCGAGACCGGTGACGCCGGGGATCCCCTGCTCTTCTTCCGCGGTCGCTACTCCACCACGGAACCGGTGACCGACGGGGCCTGAGGGAGCCAGCACGCTCCACCCGGGCACCCGCCGGCGACCGTCGGCCCCCGAGGGCGCCATGACGCGTCTCCCGGAAGCCGACGGCTCCCCGACCAGGCCGTCCCCCGAACCGTGGTCGGGTGAGGCAGGTGTCGGGGGCGGCTAGGGCAGCACCAGCGCGGCGCGATGCTCGTGCGAGGCCCCGAAGAGGCGTCCCAGCGCGTGGGCCCGCTTGAGGACCAGGTGCGCGTCGTGCTCCCAGGTGATGGCGATGCCGCCGTGCATCTGCACGGTCTCGGCCGCGACCCGGGCGACGGCCTCACCGACGTAGGACTTCGCGGCGTGCACGACCTGACCGGCCTCGGGGTCGCCCGAGGCGACGGCGTACGCCGCTCCCCACGACGCCGAGCGGGACATCTCCAGCAGCACCAGCATCTCGGCCATCCGGTGCTTGAGCGCCTGGAAGGAGCCGATCGGTCGCCCGAACTGCACGCGGTCCTTGCTGTAGGCGACCGTCATGTCCAGCCCGCGCTGGGCGCAGCCGACCGCGAGAGCCACGGCGCCGGCCGCCCCGACGAGGGCCGCACGCTCGACCGCCGGCGCTGCTGCACCGATCCGCGTCGCGCCGGCGGTGTCGACCTGGAGGCTGCCCAGGCGCAGCGTCTGGTCCATGGACG
>FWWL01004173.1_pt1 | contig 24896 bp, 22 predicted proteins | sample 2228331 | NCBI WGS metagenome assembly FWWL01 (sample SAMEA103939775, study PRJEB20133) | metagenome | reverse complement strand
CGGATAATTCTCGGAATCCCGACCGGTTAATTCTCGGAACAGTGGCCGGTTAATTATTGGATTACCCGGCCGGTCGCGTCGGAATCTGCAGCCAGGAGCTGCGGCGGCCTATCGGCTCGCGTTAGCGTCCTCCCTGCAGCTTTGGCTGGAGACGGGGATCGATCCTGGCGATGGGCTCGCCCAAGCGCGCGCTCTGCTGGCGATGGTCGATCGCTGGCGGCGAGTGCAGCAACGGCTCACGGATCCTGCAATGCTCGACGCCGCGATCCGGGGTGCCATGCTGCTCGCCTACAGTCGGTTGGCGCGGCTGGTCCTGTGGCCAGCTCGCGACGCTGACGAGGTCGCGATCCAGCGCAAGGCGCTCGATCTGATCGCGCCGCGCCATCGCGATCCCAATGACTGGCGCGCGGCCATCGAATGGGCAGCCGCCCGCAGCGGCCACGGCATGGGTTAGTGAGCGCCAAGCTTCACAGCAGTCCGGACAAGGCTTCCGAAGGCGCGACGGTCCCCGTCGCGCTTTTCGTCGTGATGGCAGGAGCTTGGGCGCAGCTCGACCGAGCCAACCCACCGGGACCAGGACCATGACCGACATTAACAACACCACGCTTCGTGACCTCAACCTCTCGACGGAGACAGCAACGGTCACCGACGAGCTCGCTTTGCTCGAGCCGCTTCTGCCGGAAATAACCGACGAGCTCGAGCGCCATGCCATACTGTTCGAGCGCCTGCCACCGCTTCTCGATGTCCGCGACCGGGCTCTCGTTCATGCCCACCAGTACGCGCGTTTTCTTGCCCTCGCAGAGGCTGACCCTTCCGCTCTCGAACAACGCATCGACACCGGTAATGCGCTCGCCGTTCTCGCCCACGCCGGCGAGATTGCCATGCTGCTTCTGCCCAAGGTCTCGGCCGAGGATCGCTTCGCCCAAACCATGCTCTCGCGCGAGCGAGGTGAACAATATCACACCGGCAAGGGCGTCCACGCCGTGGAGTTGATGATGCGGGCTCTGCGGCAGCCCGGTTTGGCAGATAATACGGGGCTCACTCGCAACGGTCGCGTCCCACCGGAATTTGCCGAGGCGGCGAAACGATTCGAAGGCGCCGTCGTCAGCGAGGTGGAGGGCGGTAAAAAGCCGGCACCTGGCGCATATCGTCTCGAGGACGCTCATGCGCTCGAAGCCTGGTTCAACCAGCCTCCCGACCTCGCTGCCTTGCTGGACGCGGCCAAAACGCGTCTGGGATCAGTCGACGCCTGGTCTGAGCCCGATGAGGTCGGTCCGTACTGGTACGGAGCAACGCGCGGCGCACTCGTCCTCGCCTATGCAAAGCTCTGCCGCATCGGTCTCTGGCCCGCGCGCAGCTCGGATGATCTGGTCGCCAAACTCGACGCCGAGCGCCTGATCTCAGGACGCGGCTGCGATCCCGATCACATGCGGGCCCTGGTCGAGATCGCCCTTGGGGTCGGACGCCGCATCGCGCGGCAAGGTCCGCCCTTCATCACCGCGCTCAGCGGCGTCGAGCTGTGAGGCGCGTGATGAACATGACCAAGCCTCACTCGGACGACGACATCGACACCGCAGCGGTACGGCGTGACCATGGCCGCCGCGCGCTGATCGACCTGCTGCGCGACCAGCGCCCCGACGGCGGTCTTGCGCACCGCGAGGCAGAACCCGACCGAGAGCCGTTCGAGCCCGCCGGACCGGTGATCGAAATCTTCGACGCCGACAGGCTCACGCGGCGGCTGGGCCATGGAGATGGATTCATCGGCGACCCCTCTGAAGCCAACAGTGACGAGGATGCCGCGCAGGCCCGGCAGATCAGGCTCTGGAGCCGCATGCTCCACGGCAGCCGCGGACCATGGCGCAAGCTCGTCATCGCGGATGAGGCCATGCTCGAGCGCCTAAAAGCGCTCGACCTCATCTGCCCGCAATTCGCTGCGGTCACGGCCTGGGTGGTCAGGGCCGCGATGCTGAGCAATGTGACGAACACGCCCCTGCGGCTCGATCCCGCTGTCGTGGTCGGGGCGCCGGGCGTCGGCAAGACCTTCTACGCCCGCAAGCTCGCCGAAGCGCTCGCTGTTCCGAGCGAAGTCATCGCGATGAACCTGATGACGGATCGCGGATCGACTTTCAGCGGGCTGTCACCCGTCTGGAAAGCGTCGGGACCCGGCAAGGTGGCAAAGCTCCTGATTGAGAGCAGCCTTGCCTGTCCGCTCATCGTCATCGATGAAATCGAGAAGGCCTCGCCGATCAACCCGTCCGAGACGCCTCTCAACGTCCTGCACACGTTGCTGGAGCGGGAAAACGCGGCCTACTTCGTCGACGAGTTCGTCGATCTGTCGATCCGGGCCGACCACATCTTCTGGTTCGCCACGGCCAACAGCCTGGATCCCCTCCCGGCCAGCATCGTCGACCGGCTGATCGTCTTCCAGGTCGAGACGAGGGAGGCCGAAATGCTCGCCATCCAACAGAGCATCTTTCATGAGGCGAACCTCCGCATTGGCAGTGCCTTCGCCGAGCCCGAGATCGCCCTGTTCAAGGCGACCGCCGCCCACAGTCCACGGACCCTGTCGCGAGTCTGGACCATAGCTATGGGCTTTGCCTGCGAGGCCGGTCGACGACACCTCATCGACGCGGACATCCGCGGGGCCGAGCGGATCCTGCTTGCCGGGAAAGAGGGCCCGAGAAGGCCGATCGGGTTCATCCGATCGGTGGCGAACGGGGAGACGGAACGGGAGTGAGGGAGCAGGTCGGACCCCTCATGAACCTTCAGCCGACGATCAAACGCAGAAAGACAACCATGACCACGACCGTTTCGGGCAAGCCCGCTCCCCAGTTGCGCAGGTTGCAGCCGATCGGCAGCGCTGCGGCTGTCACCCAGTTCGTCAAGACGCGGTGGCCACGGGTCGGTGGCCGCTCCCTCAGGGCGTTGCCTGAAGATGCGTTTCTCGAGACCGCATTCACCACGAACTACGATCCCGGCTTCCTGACGAGCGTTTACCTCGGCGCGTGTAACACGGCGTTTGGCGATCGAGCCGGCACGACGGGCCTGATTGGCGTGGCGCGGCGACTGAATTTGCCGCTTTACAAGGTGTCGGTGACGCAGGCGGCCGATCCGCGGATCAGGCTCCAGCAGCTGAACCGGGATCGTTATGCATCTACCGTTGTCGGGGGCGACGGCGCATATGTGGAGGAAGAGGGCTTTCAGCAATGGACGTTTCAGCAGTTCCAGCCCGAACGCACACCTCTTCCAGGATCACCGATAATCGACCAAGGCCGCTTCTTCACATTCCGGCGACCGGCCGACATGGAGAAGGACGCCTTCGACAAACTTCTTCACGTCCGTCTCAAGGCGGCGAGCTTCAACGCCTTCATGCAGTCGCGGGCCGGCGAGGCTCACTGTGCAGCGCTAGGGCGCAAAGCAAAGCACGAAGTTCGCTATACCCGCTACAGATTCGCGGATACGCCCCGGATCGATCCTGCTCAAGAACTCTACATCTTCCGGCCTGTCGGTGAGGACTCCGATCGCCTCCTGACGATCATCGAGACTCTCATCTACGACTGGGTCACCGGCCAGATCGCGAGGCAGCCTGCATGGTGGCGCGATCCTGGCCAGCGGTCGAGGCGCGGCGACGCCCTCCGGTCACGATAAACCGCTGAACCATACTGGACTTCGTCCCAATCAACATCACCAAGCGGCCGCGACCTGTCACTTTGCGGCCGCCCGCTGCAAGGGTAGACCTCGGCCTCGTTTGCTTCGAGGCCTCGTGTCCCATGTCCCGAACATTCACGCGTCAGGAGATGTGTAACCTCGTCTGGGGAAAGCCGCTCCGGCTGCTCTGCAGCGATTTCGGCGTCTCCGATGTTGCGCTGAAGAAGGCATGCCGCAAGGCGGACGTGCCAACGCCGCCGGTCGGCTACTGGAACAAGCTCCACGCGGGAAAGAAGGTGACGACGATTCCTCTGCCACAGCGCGGTCTGGGAATGAGCGACCGCGTCTCGGTCGGATCATCACGATGGAGCTACGAGCGCTACGATCCTCTTGCACCCCTGCCACCCGAACCCGTGTTCGAAGGTGATGAGGCGAACGTGCGCTCCCGTGCCGTCAAGCAGGTCGGAAAAGTTGCTATTCCGCGGGATTTCACGCGAAACAGCCTCATCATTCGCAGCATACTCGACGAAGACGACCGGCGCATCGAGGAAGCCCGCAAGAACCGCTACTCCTGGCAAAAGCCTCGCTACGTCCTGCCGATCGACCGGCGACGGCTGAGGCTTGCCAATGGCCTGCTTCTCGGCATCGCCTCCGCGGGCGGCCGCGCTCATCTCTCTGACAAGCAGGAACTCCGCTTTACCGTCGTCATAGGCGACCAGAGCGTCGGCCTGTCCGTCGACAAGATCATCGTGAGAGGCCGTGCGATCCGCGGACAGCCAGCGCCAGAACCTGTCGAGACGATCGAGATCGCAGTCAGTGGCTGGGGCTACAACGACGACAAGCGACACCGCTGGAGCGATGGTCCCGATGCAAAACTCGAGGCTCTGGCGACAGACATCGTGGTGACGATCGTCGCCGATGCCGAGCTACGCCACCGTCACTATGCCGTCGAACATTATAGACACCTCGTCGCCCGGCAAGCGGAGGAGATCGAACGGCGCCGGAAGGCAGCGATCGAAGCGGAACGCAAGGAGCGCGAGAGGCAAGAACGCTTGGCGCAGGAACGGGTCGATAGGCTGTTGCGCGATGCTGCAGCATTCCGGCAAGCGGCAGATATCCGATCCTACGTCGCCGCAGCCTTGACGGCGTCACCCGTCGGGACAGATCCGAACGCGATAGAGACGTGGCGTCGCTGGGCATTGGCACAGGCCGACCGGATCGACCCTGTAGCGAACAAGGGGTTCGTCGTGCTGTCCTCCGATTCGCTGGGGTCCGAAACCAACGTGGATGGGGTCACAGCGAGAGTTACAGAGTCACGGGAGTGACAGGTGTTGCACAGTGGTCAGGCCGCGTCGTTCGCCGACGCGTAGCCGGGCACAATGTAGGTTCCGAAGGCCGTGTTGATGACGTCGCCCTTGGAAGCCATCCGGCGCAGCGTCGTGCGGACGGTGCCGGCTTTGATGTCAAGCGCCGTCGAGACTTCTGACGGCGCTACGGGCCGACCTTGCGCGATAATGAAGTCGATGATGCGCTGGTGGTCCGTGACAATCGCCGGGCCGTGCTGCCCCTGCGCGGGGCGCCAACACATGGCCTGGCGGTCAAACACGACGATTTCGTCAACCTCCTCGATGTCGCGACCGCGCGCCAGCAGACGGCAATTGGTCCGGCCGCGGAGCATGACGAGGCTTGTATCAGCGGCGCCGAGGACACCGACGGTGCCCAGGATGCGCTGATACGCATCGCGCGCGCCCGAACCCTTCGCGAGATGATGAACGAGGATGATCCCGATCTGCAAGGCGTCGGCGACCTGACGCAGGCGGGAAATCTCCTCGTAGGCGCCCTGATAGGAGGACCGCGGCGCCAACGGTCGGATCCGCTCGAACACGTCGACGATGATGGCACGGGGCCGCGAACACGTGGCGGCCCACTCGTGCATGGCCTCACCGCCACCCTGATCAATCCGGTTCCACGTGGTCGATAAGGCCAGACGCGACGGCCAGCCGCTGCTGCCGAGCATGCTGGTCAGTCGACCATGAAGACGCGCCTCGTTGTCCTCGAGGGCCAGATAGAGAACGTCGCCCGGCGGGCAGTTTCGCTCGCCGAGACAACCCACACCCCGCGCGATCGAGGCCGCGATATCGAGCGCCAGCCAGGATTTCCCGGCCTTAGGCTCGCCCGCCAGGAGCGTCACTCCCTTCGGGATGAGACCGTCGACGAGGAAATCGATCGGAGGATAGGTCCGCGCGCTGAGCTGGTCGGCGGTGACAATGATCCCAAGGCCAGACGTCATCAAGGCTCCGCAAGCATAACGCGATTGACCGACGATGCCGGAGCCGAATGAAAATCCATGCCCTTTGATCGATAAAATTGGAGCGACCAATTGCGCCACTTGCCCCAAGTACAAAGGGCGCAAGGGGAATTGACCTCTGCGTTGGCGCCAACGAGGCTGGGCGACGCCTGTTCAGAGCGAGCTTCGACGCCGATGCCTGGTTACAACCACTATCCGAGTTGCCCCTGCGGATGGTGTGCCAAAGGCTGGTCGAGCCGGTCAGGACGGAGTTCTGTCGAAAGCCTGTTTTCGGCTCGCGACGCCACGCATCTCCTCCAGCGACATCGGATTCGATCGAGGCTTGCATGCTACGTCAACCCAAACGCCCGGTGCCCGGTCTGCAACGAGCCGGTCTTCTTCTACGCCAACGCGGCCGGAAGCCGCGTCTTCTTCGATGATCTGGGACCGCCATGGCCCAAACATCCTTGCACCGATCGACAGGCGCTCGTGGAAATGCGCCCCATCGCGCGACGCAGCGCCGGGCTCGTGCAGGAGCTGGTCAAGGCGGCGAACACCATCGGCATGCTGGCGCAACCGCCTGGGCAACAAGGCCAAGGCCGATACCGACCCATCGTCGTACTCAGTGTCTCCTCGAGCGTTACGAGATCGACCGTCACAGGCGAATACCTGGACACGACCGCGCGCGAACCCTTCAAGGTCACGGTCCAGAGCACCGGGCTTCCGCTGTCTGTGGGCGACATCATCGGCCACCAGGACGGGATCGTCTCCTATGTCGATCCGCTCACCCTGCACCCGATGCAGTTTCGCGACGGCGGGGTTGTCGAGCCGTATCTGGACGCGGTGTCCGGCCATCAGGCTCCGGTTCCGAAGACGCGGCTCTCCACCAGCGCAACCTTGCTCAAGCGTCCTGGTTCACGGCTCAGTCCCAGCCCCGCCAAAGAGCCAACGGGTGACTTGACCAAGGCGGAGCTCCGCCATTTCGGCGACGATGAGGAGACACTCGGACGGCTGCTCGCCACCTACGGTCCGCTAATTCGGACGTATTCCCGCGAGCAGGTCCGTAAGCCGACGGACGTCTGCCAGAGGCTCAATCGCGAAGGCCATAAAACCATGGCAGGATCTGTCTGGACGATCCGGCTCGTCTACTTTCTGCTGAAGCTCCTGTTCGACAAGCCGCAACGAGCAAACGCCTCCACCGTCCGGCAGCACGCGGCTCCGCCATCAAGCCCTGACCATCGGCGCCCATCACCGCGTCCAGATAATGCGACCGGCGGCGACGGAGTGGAACTCACCATGATGGCCAAGCTTGAACGGTTAGGACGCGTGACGGTGGCAAAGCCGCGCCCTCGCTGACGTGCAGCGAGGGCGCGGTCGCCGCAACTTCGGGATCAGTCCTGATCGTCGAAACTGGCAGGCGGAGCCTTGGCGATCGCCTCGAGGATACGATCGACATCGATCGGGATATCGAGGGTGTCGATGGCAGCCTTCAGCGCTCGAAGAGCCTGACCCTTGTTATAGACCTTGAAGGTCGACTTCCTTGCGGTGCTGGCGTGGCCCACCAACTCCTCAGCGTGCGGGATAGAGACGCCCGCGCGGTAGAGCAGCGTACAGACGCTGTGGCGAAAGGCATGAAAATCCAGCTCGTTGGGAAAGCCGGCGGCCTTCTTGAAGTCCGAGAAGCGGCGTCCCGGAGCGGCTCCCCACGAGCGTTGCAGGTTGTCCCCACTGATTTCAGGAAACAACCGCTCGTCGCCATTACGCCCCTGGACCCGGGCAGCGAGGAAACCGAGCCGCAGCAGGTTATCATGAAGCGGCACCCACCGCCGGCTCGGCTTGTCCTTGAGCCTGCCTTTGCGCTTGTCGCCCTTGAGCCTAAGCGTCTTGTCGGTCTTGAGGTCGAAGTACCAGATCCCGGTCTCCTCATCGTACACGACATGCCGGACACGGAGCTGAAAGATTTCCTCGCGCCGCATGCCCTGGTGAGCCGCGATGATGACGCCCCACCACAGCGGCGTTCGCGGAATGCAGGTGCCGACAGTCAGCCGGTCACGATCCGAGCGGCAGCCGACGAAGAACGGCAGGGAGAAAAGCCTTCTCTGCTCTTCCACTTCCCACATGTCGCGGGCGCCCTTCTCGCGGATGAGAGACCCTTCCTCCTCGTCGTCATCGTCGTCATCAACCGTCAGAAACAGCTTCTTGGTCGGCGTCACAGTTCCCTCAGGAACGGCGCCGTTGTCGATGGCGTATTCCCAGAGCAGATTGAACAGCGACAAGTGGCGGTTGATGGTCTTCGCCTTGAGCTTCGGGATCTTCGCCTCGTCGGGCTTTCCTTCATCGAGGGCTCGGGCCAGATCGACGACATGCGTGAGGGAAGAGCCCTCCTTCAGCATGCGACCGAACTGGCCACGGATGTACTGGGACGGGAGGTCCTGAAGCTGGCGGATCAGGTGGGCGATGTGCGGCCGAGTTAACTGCTCGACGGGGATATCGCCACAGAACTCCAACAGCAGGTTGAACGTGCTTCTGCCCTGGATCGCCTGGGGCTCGTCAATGCGCTTGTTCTTGACGGCGTCGGCGATGAAGATCGGCCAGACCTCGGACAGGCGCTTTCCCTTCCAGTTCGGCACGGTGAGATCCGCGGACCCAGTATCGACCGAACGGCGCTCATGTGACGTCCCGCGGATGGGATCCGCCACCGGAGCTTGTCCGCCGATGACCCAGTGAAGGGGCATTCTGTCATGGACGTAATCACCGACCTCGGCCGACAGCAGGTTGGCGTGGATCTGGGCGGTCGTGAGCGGGCAGTCGGACGGGGGCACGACTTCTCCCTCCGCCATGACCGCGACGCCTTCATCCTTGTTCGCCGCTAGGGCGGTATAGATGTCGGCGTAGCCATCGGCGGCATGAATGCGAGCGCGGGTCAGCGCGTTTGTGACCAACGCCGTCCGGAGCTGATCGGCCGGCTGGTCGGGCGAGAGGGTTCCCTCATGCATGACCTGGCGAAGGAGGGCTGAAAGCCCGATCATCTTGTCGCGCTGGTCGGTCGCCGTCTCGAGAGGATGATCGGGCTCTCCCGCAGCAACACGCTCGAGGACGGCGTCCTCGGTCTTCGTCCAGGTCGCGCTGGCGATGCTGGCCTCAGCCAGGGCACGGACGGCCTCGCGCGTCATCGCCGGGTTCACACGGATCGTCATGAACAGGGTCTCCGTCGCCTGCCACAGGGCAGATGCCATGCGTCGGGCTTCTCCGGGGGTGGCCCGGCCCATCGACCTGACGATCTCGGTGGCTCCGAGCTTGATTCGCAGGTCATGTGGAATCTTCCGCCGAAACAGGGAAATTGCACCCCGCTGACGTGAACAAGTAGTGAACATGGTTAAGAGGCCCAAACTGGCGCAGAGCGAGTGCGGTGGACCTGTCCGGTGGACCTATGCGCCTTGAGGGCACCAAACAGGCGCGCGAAAAGCTCAAGGAAATCAGCAAATGTCTGAGAGTCTTAAGCCATTTGTCTCAGAAAGTGAGCAAATGGCTGGGGGACTAGGATTCGAACCTAGACAACCAGAGTCAGAGTCTGGGGTCCTACCGTTAGACGATCCCCCAACGGCGCAGAGGCGCTGGTATCCGGCGCTCGCGTTGGTGAGCCGGGGGTCTAATCAATGACGGCGCGGATGGCAAGCGCAGAATGCGCCTGCCGAACGGCATGGCCGCCGGTTCGCGACGTCGATGCGCTCACGTCCCGCTCAGCGTGCGCCTGACGCTGTCGCGCCAGCCCGCGACCTTGCGATGGCGCTCGCTGGCGGCCATGCCCGGCATGAAGCGGCGCTCCAGACGCCATTGATCGGCAAAGCGCCCGGGCTCCGGCAGCAGGCCGGCGTCGAGCCCGGCCAGATAGGCCGCCCCCAGCGCCGTCGTCTCCAGTACGGTCGGCCGGTCGACCGGGAGATCGAGAAGGTCGGCGAGGCGCTGCATCGTCCAGTCGGAGGCGACCATGCCGCCATCGACGCGCAGCACCGCCTCGCCCTGCCCGGCGGCGGGCCAGTCGGCCCGCATCGCCTCGACGAGATCCAGGGTCTGGTAGCAGACGCTCTCCAGCGCCGCGCGGGCGAATTCGCGCGGGCCGGTGCCGCGCGTCAGGCCGAAGATCGCGCCGCGCGCGGCGGCGTCCCAATGCGGCGCGCCCAGACCCACGAAGGCCGGCACGAGATAGACGTCCTGCGCAGGATCGGCGGCTTCGGCCAGCGGGCCGGTTTCGCCGGCGCTTTCGATCAGGCGCAAGCCGTCGCGTAGCCATTGCACGGCGGCGCCGGCGATGAAGATCGAGCCCTCGAGCGCGAAGGTGCGCTTGCCGCCGAGTTGATAGGCCACCGTCGAAAGCAGGCGATGCTGCGAAACCACGGGCTCCGGACCCGTGTTGAGCAGCGCGAAACAGCCCGTGCCATAGGTCGACTTGACCATGCCGGGCGAGAAACAGGCCTGGCCGATCGTCGCCGCCTGCTGATCGCCGGCGATGCCGCGCACCGCGATCGCCGCCCCGAAATGCTCCGGCAGCGTCTCGCCGAAATCGGCGGCGCAGTCGCGCACATCGGGGAGCATCGCGGCCGGCACTCGAAACAGCGCCAGCAGCTCCTCGTCCCAGACGCCGCGGCGGATGTCGAACAGCATCGTGCGCGCGGCGTTCGTCGCGTCGGTCGCATGCGTCTTGCCCCCCGTCAGCCGCCAGAGCAGGAAGGAATCGACCGTGCCGAAGGCGAGCTCGCCCGCCTCGGCGCGGCGACGGGCGCCGGGCACGTTGTCGAGCATCCAGCCGATCTTGGTGGCGGAGAAATAGGGGTCGAGTCGCAGGCCCGTACGCTGCGCCACCAGCGCCTCGTGGCCGGCCGCCGCCAGTTCGGCGCAGATCTGCGCCGTGCGGCGGTCCTGCCAGACGATGGCGCGGTGGATGGCGCGGCCGGTCTTGCGGTCCCAGACCAGCGTCGTCTCGCGCTGGTTGGTGATGCCGATCGCGGCGATGTCGCCGCCTGAGAGCCCGGCCTTGGCCAGCGCCGCGCGGCAGGTGGCCAGCACCGTGTCCCACAGGTCTTCGGCCTCGTGCTCGACCCAGCCCGAGGCCGGGAAATGCTGGGCGAACTCCTGCTGCGCACTGGCAGCGACATGCAGGTTCGCGTCGAAGACGATGGCGCGCGAGGAGGTCGTGCCCTGGTCGATGGCGAGGATGTGGCGTGCGGCGGCCATGGCGGCGGCGTCTCCCTGCGGCCGGCTTGCGATGCGGCCCTGCCGGCAGATGTGCCGGAAGCCGCGGTCTCGGGCAAGACGGGCAGGCCACGAGGTTGCGAGCCTGGCGAAGGTTCCGCTTGGCACCGGCGCGTCGCAGGCGCTACGCTCGCTCCCGAAGCAAGCAGCCGGGCCTTTCGCTCGGCTCCCGCCGCAAAGCGTTGGCGTTTCAGGCCTTGGCGCTTTCGGCCGGTATAGGGATTTGGGAACGTGGCGGTCGAGGACCGGCAGGAGCGGGGCGTCGCCGTTGCGGCGTCGGTGCAGATCAGTGGCGTCGATGCGCTTGGCGTCGGCACGCTGTTCCACGTGCCGCGCCCGCATCCGGTGACCTATGCCGCGCTCGATCTCGGCACCAACAACTGCCGGCTGCTGATCGCGCGGCCCGCGCAGCACGGCTTTCGCGTCGTGGATGCGTTCTCGCGCATCGTACGCCTTGGCGAGGGGCTCGCCGCCAGCGGCAGGCTCGCGGACGCCGCCATGGACCGGGCCGTCGAGGCGCTCAAGATCTGCCGCTCGAAAATGACCAATCGCGGCGTCACGCGGGCGCGCCTGGTCACCACCGAAGCCTGCCGGGCCGCGACCAACGGGCTCGATTTCGTGCGCCGCGTCACGCAGGAGGCCGAGCTCGACCTCGAAATCGTCGATCAGCGCACCGAGGCCTCGCTGGCGGTCTCGGGCTGCGCCGCGCTGGCCGACCCCGCCGCCGAGGGCGTCATCGTTTTCGATATCGGCGGCGGCTCCACCGAGATCATCTGGATGGGCGGCCGGGCGCAATCGCGCGATCCGGCCGGGCGCATCAGGGAATGGGCTTCCCTGCCGATCGGCGTCGTCACCGTCGCCGAGCGTTATGGCGGCGTCGATGTGGGGCGCGAATTGTTCGAGCGCATGGTCGAGGATTGCACGCTGGCGCTGGCCCCCTTCGCGGCGAAGGCGGCGAAGGCGCGCGACGCGAGGCATTTCCACCTGCTCGGCACGTCGGGCACCGTCACCACGGTCGCCGGCATCCATCTCGGATTGCCGCGCTACGACCGGCGCATGGTCGACGGCCTGTGGATGCAGCAGCGCGACATCCTCGCCGTGATCGACCGGCTCGTCGCGATGGACTATGCGCAACGGGCGGCGAATGCCTGCATCGGCCGCGAGCGCGCCGATCTGGTGCTCGCGGGCTGCGCGATCTTCGAGGCGATCCGGCGAGCTTTTCCGAGCGAGCGCGTCCGGATCGCCGACCGCGGCCTGCGCGAGGGCATCCTGTTGCGCATGATGCATGAAGACCGCGCCTGGCAGCGGCGGAGACACCCATGAGCACCGGAAAAGCCGGCGGCAAATCCAGCGTGGCCGGCGCAAGAGACCTGCGCGTCAAGGTCAAGAAGGCCGGTAAGCTGAAGCATTCCTCGCAGCTCTGGCTCGAGCGGCAGCTCAACGACCCTTATGTGAAGCGGGCGCGCGAGCTCGGCCACCGTTCGCGCGCCGCCTTCAAGATCGAGGAGATGGACGAGCGCTACAAGTTCCTCAAAACCGGCCAGAAGCTGGTCGACCTCGGCTGCGCGCCGGGCGGCTGGTGCCAGATCGCTGCGAAGAAGATCGGGCTGGAACAGGGCAAGGGCCGCATCGTCGGCATCGACCTGCTGCCGGTCGATCCGATCCCCGGCGTCGAGCTTATCCAGATGGACTTCATGGCCGACGAAGCCCCTGCTTTGCTGACCGAGCGCCTCGGCGGCCGCGCCGACGGGGTGATGTCAGATATGGCCGCCAACACCACCGGCCACAAGAAGACCGACCATCTCAAGATCATCGCGCTGGCGGAAGCGGCGCTCGACTTCGCCAACGAAATCCTGGCGCCGGGGGGCTTCTTCCTCGCCAAACTGTTTCAGGGCGGCGAGAGCGCGGAGCTGCTGGCCCAACTCAAGCGCGACTTCACCACGGTGCGCAATGTGAAGCCCGCCGCGAGCCGGCCGGATTCCTCGGAGCTTTATGTGCTGGCAACAGGCTTCCGGCGCAAGGAACCGGCGGCGGACGCCGCGGCCTGAACCCGGTGGTTCGTCACATCGCCGACATGCATCGGCTGGAGCCGGACCGGAATGCTGCGTGACCTGCAATCGGAGGCCGGCTTCGTCTGGGCCTATCGCTTCGATGGCGAGGGGAAGGCCGAGCTCATGCCGCGCGACATCATGCCCGGCCTCGCAGAGGAGAATGCGAGTTTCGTCTGGCTGCATCTCGATCTCGTCCACAGCCGCGCCAAGCAGTGGATCGCCGGCTGCAGCGGCCTGCCGCCCGATGCGCTGGCGCTCTTCGTGGCGCAGGACGAACACCAACGCCTGTTTCACAATGCCGAATTTGCCTGGGGAATCACCTTCGACCAGATCCGTGAGGTCGACAGCCTCGCCGACGACACCGGCATGTTGCACTGGATCGTCGGCGAGCGCGTGCTGATTACGGGGCGCCGCGCCGCCCTTCAGGCCACGCGGCTGACGCGTGATGCGCTGGAAACCGGCTTCCGCGCCACATCGCCCGTGATGCTGTTCGAGCGGCTGATCGAATACGTCATCGAGGATGTCGCCGAGGACGTGATGCGCCTGACCGACGACACCGACTCGATCGAGGACCACGTCATCGACGACCGCATCGGCAATGATGCACGCCGGCTCGGACAGATCCGTCGGCGCACGGTGAAGCTGCATCGGCAGCTCAACGGCCTCCACCAGCTCTTTCGGCGCTTCGCCGACACCGCCTCGGCACGCATGGCGCCCGAAACGGTCAAGAGCGCCGCCTCGCGGCTCCTGGGGCGCGTCGACACGATGCTGACCGACGTGCAGATCGTCCAGCAGCGCGCGCGGCTGCTGCAGGACGAGATCGCGGCGCGGCTGACGGCGCAGACCAACCGCCAACTCTACGTGCTCTCGATCCTCACGGCCACGCTAATGCCGGCGACGCTGGTCACCGGGCTGTTCGGCGTCAACACAAAGGGCCTGCCCTTCCTCGAGAACGAGTGGGGCTTCGTCTATGTCGTGATCTTCAGCCTGACGGCGGCGCTCGGCGTCTACTGGCTGCTGCGCCGCCGCGACATGATCAACTGAACGCTGCGTGCGCCCGCGCAGTCACTTCTCCAGGAACGCCCGGATCGCGCCCTCGGCCTGCTTCATCGAGATGACGCCGTCGAGATGGCCGCGCGTGCCCTGCAGGAAGATTTGGGTGACGTCGCCGCCGCCTTTCTTCAGCCCGTCCGCCGTGCGCTCGATCATATCGGGCGTGAAGACGAGGTCCTTGGGCTGGGTGATCAGCAGCACCGGGGCCTTGATTTTGCCGACCGCGTCCGCGAGCGAGACCCCGCCGGCGGCGAAGAGCTGGTTGGCCTTGACCAGATAGAGGAAGTGATTGGCGTCGGAGACCTTCGCACGCGCCTCGCCGGCATTGTCGAGCACGCTCTGGACCTGGAACTTGTTCGCCAGCGCCTTGGCCGGGGCCTCGCTCTCCTTGGCAGCGCGGCGGCCGAAGGTGGCGTTGGCCCATTCGGCATGGTTTGCCTGCAGCGTCACCACGGTCAGCGCCTTGGCGAGGCCGGCATTGGGCGGCGTCCTGCCGTAGTAATCGCCCTTGTTCCAGTTCGGATCGACCAGGATCGGCGCGGCCCAGACATCGAGCCAGGCGATGAGCTGCGCATCGGCCTCGGCCGCGCCGATCACCGGCATCGCCTTCGCCACCATGTCGGGGTGACTCGTCGCCCATTCATAGGTCTGGAGCGCGCCCATCGAGGGGCCGGCGACCAGCGCCAGCTTCCTGATGCCGAGACTTTCGACCAGCGCCTTCTGGACATTGACGAAATCCCCGACCGTCACGACGGGGAAATCCAACGCGTAGGGCTTGCCCGTGTCGGGATCGATCGAGGCCGGGCCGGTCGTGGTGGTCTTCGGGTCGCCGGTGTTGAGGTTCACCAGCGTGTCGGAGGAGAGAACGAAATACTTGTTGGTGTCGATCGCCTTGCCCGGCCCGATGATGGCGTCCCAATAGCCCGGCGCGGCGTCGGCGGCGGCATATTTGCCGGCCGCATGCGAAGTGCCCGAGAAGAAATGGCAGATCAGGATCGCGTTCGACCTGTCGGCGTTCAGCGTGCCGTAGCTCTCCCAGCCGACTCGCACATTCTTCAGCGTGCGCCCGCCCTGGGTGGTGAAGCTCGGCAGCTCGAAGATCTTCTTCTCGACGATCAGCTCCTGCGCCTCTGCGCCACCCGTCATGCTCATCCCCGCCATCGCCATCAAGGCGGCGCCTGCGGCGGCCGCGATCCATTGTTTCATGCTCAGGCTTCCTTCCCACAGCGACCGTCATGCGGCCTTGGACGGATCAGAGCGGATTTTTGTGACGAACGGAAGGGAGCTACACCGTCTCCAGCAGCGCTCTTATCAGCGCCCGGCGCGGCGCGATCGAGGAGATCAGCGCGTATTCCTGCAAGGTGTGCGCGCCGTCGCCGTCGATGCCGAGACCGTCCAGCGTCGGCACGCCGAGCGCGGCGGTGAAGTTGCCGTCCGAGCCGCCGCCGGTCATCGGCACGTCCTCGAGATCGATGCCGATGCGGGCCGCCAGCGTCTGCGCATGCAGGAACAGCCCGGCGACGGCGGTCGATTTCTCGTAGGGCGGCCGGTTCATGCCGCCGGTGATCTTCATCGCCACATCCCTGTCGCGCGGTTCGAGCGAGAGGATGCGGCGCTCCATCTCGATGCCGTCCGCGACCGTGGTGACGCGCAGGTCGATGCTGAACCAGGCGTGCTGTGGGATGACGTTGGCTGCCGTGCCGCCGCCGACAAGCGCGACCGAGGTCGTGATGCCGCGCACGTAGTCCGTCATCGCCTCCACATTGAGGATCTGGTGCGCCGCCTCGCGGATGGCGCTGCGGCCATCGGCATGGCGCGTGCCGGAATGAGCCGGCCGACCCTCCAGCCTGACGTCGAAACGGCCCACGCCCTTGCGTGCGGTCACGATCCTGCCGCCCTCGCGCGCCGGCTCGGTGACCAGCACGGCCGCGCAGCCCCGGCCGATCTCCTCGATCACGCCGCGCGTCGTCGGCGAGCCGATTTCCTCGTCGGGCGTGAACAGGAACAGGAGCGGCCTCTGCGCCGAGTCTGCCTTCGCCACGTCCTTGAAGGCCTGGAGCGCGAGCCAGGCGCCGCCCTTCATGTCGTAGACGCCCGGCCCGTAGAGCCGGTCGCCTTCGACGCGGACGGGCAGATCGGATGCCGCCGTGCCGAGCGGATGAACGGTGTCGAGATGCGACATTACCGCGATGGCGGGCTGGCCGGTCTGCGGCCCCGCCCGAAGGATCAGAGCGTCGCCCAAGCCGTCGCGCCCCGGCAGCCGCTCGAGCGAGATCGGCAGGCCTGCGACCTCGGCCGAGACGAGGTCCATCATCGCATTGACGCCGGGCGCATGAGTCGTGGGGCTCTCGCAGGCAAGCCAGTCTGAGAGGGCCGAGATGTCGGTGCTGGAATCAGTCATGCGCCAGCTTCGCCAAGAAGAGTGGCGCGAGCAAGGATAAGCCCGCCCCCTTTTATCGTTCCGGGGCGGAGCACAGCGCCGAACCCGGAATGACAGGGGAGCTTCGCGCTCCTTAGAACGGGATGTCGTCGTCGAGATGCGTCGAGGTCGAGCGGCCGCCGCCCGCCATCGCCGGCTGGCGCGAACCGCCGCCGCCGCCACCCATCGGCGAGGAGCGCCCGAAGGAGCCGCCGCCCGAGGAGCGATCCTCCATCGCGCCGCCGCCCTCGCCATATTCGTCGGAGCCGCCCTGGCCGCGCGTATCGAGCAGGGTCAGTTCGCCGCGATAGCGCTGCAGCACGATCTCGGTGGTGTATTTCTCGACGCCGGACTGGTCCTGCCACTTCCGCGTCTGGAGTTGGCCCTCGATATAGACCTTCGAGCCCTTGCGCAGATACTGCTCGGCGACCTTGGCGAGGTTCTCGTTGAAGATCACCACCTGATGCCACTCGGTCTTCTCCTTGCGCTCGCCCGACTGCTTGTCGCGCCAGTTCTCGGAGGTCGCGATGCGCAGCGAGACGACCGGCTCGCCGGAGTTCAGACGCCGCACCTCCGGGTCCTTGCCCAGATTGCCGACCAGAATGACCTTGTTGACGCTACCAGCCATGAGAGGCTCCATTTCCTGCGCACATCTGAACACCGGCCCGCGACCGGAAGCGGACCCTACCGGCCCGTCGTTGTACTATCAATGATGTTCCTGTTTTGTTCAAGGGCGAAAACGCGGGTTGTCCCCGGCTTTCGGCGTTCCCTCGGCAGCTTCGCATCGGAGGCTCTCAGCGCTCGCGCCAGATCGCGGCCTCGCTGAAGCCGAGCGCCGCGAACTCGTCGGCCCGCAGCGGGGCCTCGCCTTCGGAGAAGAACTCGTCGAGTTGCGGCGGCGCGACGGATGTCCCACTCAGCATCGCGTGCGCCTGACCGCGATGGTGGGTCTGGTGCTGGAAGAGATGCAGCAGCAGCCTGTCCATCCGCTCGCGCTGGATGCGCCCGGTGCGATGCACCTCGACGATCCTTTCAAGCCCGGCCGCGTCCAGCCCTTCGACCGCCGCGATGAGCCGGCGGTCGACGGCCGCTTGCGCCTCCTGCAGGGCCGCGACCGTGGCGCAGGGCTCGGGCACCGCCCAGGCGGCGGGGCCGAGCGTGCCCCCCTCCATCGCATCGACGTAGAAGCGGTCGATGATCAGGATGTGGTTCAGCGTCGCGCGAATGCTTGGGAAAAAGCCTGTGCGCGGCGCGGCGAAGGCCTCCGGCGAAAGTCCGGCGCAGGCGGCGAGCAGGCGGTGATTCGCCCAGGCGTTGTTGTGAGCCATCGCCCGATAGGCCAGTCCGGCATCCATGCGGTCTCTCCTGTCCTGCGATCGAAACGCCGTTCCATCACCGATACAAGAGCGTGTGACCACAAAGTGAGGTTTCACCTTTCTTGCTTCGTGTTCTAAGCCGGCGCGGCAAGCGCGGTCGAAAGCCGGTTTCCAAAGGCCGCTTCAAGACATCGAGGGGTTCGTCAGATGAGCGTCGCAAACGGCCGGGCCTTCCTGGCGACCCCGGGCCCGACCAACATCCCCGACCGCGTGTTGCAGGCGATGATGCGCCCGGCCGAGGAACTGAGCTCGGCGCCGATCGTCGATATGACCGAGTCGGTGCTCGCCGACCTGAAGACGATCTTCCGGACCAGGGGCGAAACCTTCGTCTATTCGGCCAACGGCCATGGCGGCTGGGAGGCGGCGCTGACGAACGTGCTCTCGCGCGGCGACAAGGTTCTCGTGCTGGCGAGCGGGCGCTTCGCCATCGGCTGGGGCGAGATGGCGGCGTTCATGGGCGCGGATGTCGAGGTGCTGCCGGGAAGCTGGCGCGCGGCGATCGACCCCGCCGCCGTCGAGGCCCGCCTGCGCGCGGATGCCGGCCATGCGATCAAGGCCGTGCTGATGGTGCAGATCGATACCGCGTCCGGGGTCGTCAACGACGTAGCCGCAGTGCGCACGGCGATCGACGCGGCCGGCCACCCTGCCCTGTTCATGGTCGACGGCGTCGCCTCGGTCGGCTGCATGCGCTTCGAGATGGATGAATGGGGCGTCGATGTCGCGATGTCGGCCTCGCAGAAGGGGCTGATGACCTCGCCGGGACTGGCTTTCGTCGCCGCCAACGACAAGGCGCTCGCGGCCCACAGGCGCGCCGACATGAAGACGCTCTACTGGGACTGGTCGTCCCGCATGAACACGCTTGCCTATATGAAGCATTGCGGAACCGCGCCCGAGCATCTGCTCTTCGGCCTGCGCGCCGCGCTCGACATGATTTTGGAGGAAGGGCTGGAAGCCGTCTGGACGCGCCACGCCCTGCTCGCCGGCGCGACCCATGCGGCCGTGGCGAAATGGTCGGAGGGACAGGCGCTTTCTTTCAACGTCGTCGAGCCGTCTCAGCGCGCGGCCTCCGTCACGCCGATCCTGGTGCAGGGCGTCGAGACGACGGCGATCACCGATTTCGCCCGCGACATCTGCGGCGTGACGTTGGGACTAGGCATCGGCGATCTCGGCGGAAAGGCCTTCCGCATCGCCCATATGGGCCATGTCAACGCGCCGATGGTGCTCGGCGCGCTCGGCGCGGTCGAGATGGCGCTTCAGGCGAAGGCGATCCCGCATGGCGCGGGCGGGGTGGCGGCGGCGGTCGAGTTTCTCTCGGGCGCGGTGCAATAGGACGACGCCAGCGCCTCAGAGCGCATGCGCCGGCGCGCTCGTCGTGTCGAACAGCTCGGGAAAGCGCTCCGCCAGACGCGGCAGGGCGCTGAGGATTTCGCGCAAATGGATCCGCATCGCGGCTTCCGCCTGCTGCGGATCGCGGGCGCGCAGCCCCGCCAGGATCGCCTCGTGCTGGCTGATCAGCAGGGACAGCGGCGAAGCCTCGGGCAGGCTGAGATAGCGCACGCGGTCGGTCTGGGCGCGGGCGCTCTCGACCACGCGCAGCGCGTAGTCGCACTCGACGCAATCGGCGATGGCGCGGTGGAAGGCCTCGTCCAGCGCGTAGAAGCGGCTGAAATCGCCGGCGCTGGCGGCCGCCTTCTGCGCCACGATCAGCCGCTCGATCCGGCCGACGCCATCGTCGTCGATCAGGCCTGCAGCCGCACTCACCAAAGCGCATTCGATCGCCTCGCGCACGAAGCGCGCATTCAGCACCTCGCGCACCGAGATCTTGACGACATAGGTGCCCCGACTCGGCAGCACCTGCAGCAGGCCCTGCTCGGCCAGCTTGATGAAGGCCTCGCGCACCGGCTGGCGGCTGACGCCGTAGCGCAGCGCGATCTCCTTTTCCGAAAGCGCCTCGCCCGGCCGCAGCCGCATCTCGATGATCGCCTGGCGCAGGCGCTGGATGATCTGGGGCACGATCGGGTCGGCGATCTTCAAGGCGGCGCTGGTTGCGGCAGGCGGTGTCATGACGTCTTGCGTTCCTCAAATCCTGAGCTATCATACCGGTATGGTGCCATACTTCAAGCGTCACTGAGATGCGCGAGCACCAATCGGGAGGATAGCAGATGTTCACTCTTGCAAGACGCCACCTTTGCGTTCTGGCGCTCGGCCTCGCATCCACGATCGCGTTGCCGCTGGCGGCAAGCGCGCAGCAGCAGCTCAACGTCAACACCGCGCTCACCCGCGACGATCCGATCTACAAGGGTCTTGAGCGGATGCGCGACAAGGTCGCCGAGCGGTCCAAGGGGCAGCTCACCATCCGCATCTTCCCCGGCTCGCAGCTCGGCAAGGATGAGGACGTGCTGGAGCAGGCCCGCGCCGGCGCCAATGTCGCCGTGGTCGTCGATGGCGGCCGGCTCGCCGTCTTCGTCAAGGAATTCGGCGTGCTGAGCGCGCCCTATCTCGCCGACGGTTTTGCGGGCATCCGCAAGGTCGTGACCTCGCCGCTGTTCGAGACCTGGGTCGCCAAGCTGAAGACGACATCGGGCCATCAGGTGCTCTCCTTCAACTGGTGGCAGGGCGACCGCCACCTGATCACCAACAAACCGGTCAAGGTCCCCGCCGACCTCGCGGGCGTGCGCATGCGGACACCGGGCGCGCCGGTCTGGATGGAGACGATCCGCGCCATGGGCGCAACGCCGACGCCGATGGGCTGGGGCGAGGTCTATCCCGCCATGCAGCAGAAGGTGATCGACGCCGTGGAGGCGCAGCACCCCGCCACCGTCGGCTCCAAGCTCTATGAGGTGGCCAAGACCGTCACCAAGACCAGCCATTTCAACCTGATCACCGGCATCGTCACCAGCGCCGGCTGGTTCGACAAGCTCGCACCCGAGCTTCAGACGATCCTGCGCGAGGAATCGCTGGCCGCAGGCGACTTCGCCTCCAAGCTGACCGAAGAGTCGCTCGCCGGCTTCGAGGAGACGATGAAGAAGAACGGCATGACCGTCGTCGAGGTCGACAAGAAGCCCTTCATCGACGCGACCAACGGCGTCTACGACAAGCTCGGCTACGGCGAATTGCGCGCCGAGGTGCTCAAGCTGCTGAAGTAATCGCCCGGCCTGCCGCTGCCTTCCGCCGCGCCGACGCACGGCGGAAGCACAGGCCACCCTCGCCCGCATCTCCCTCCCGCACAGACCGGCAAGGGCCGCCATGTCGCACGCCATCACGTCGCTTGAATTCCTCGTCGCGAAGCTGCTGCTGGCGTCGATCGTCGTTCTCGTCTTCCTCGCGGCGGTCGGCCGTTCGCTCGGCTATCCGCTGATCTGGTCGATCGACGTCGCCCAACTCATGTTCATCTGGCTCTGCTTCCTCGGGGCGAACCGCGCCATGCGGCTGCGGACCCATATCGGCGTCGATCTGTTCGTGAGGAAGCTGCCGCGCACGCCGCGCTGGCTGATCGAGATCGGGCTGGCGCTGCTGGCGCTGGCCTTCCTGATCGCGCTCGTCGTCTCCGGCTACCGGCTGACGGTGCTGAACTGGCAGCGCGTCTATGGCGACAGCGGTATCTCCTATGCCTGGGTGACCGCCGCGGTCCCGGTCGGGGCGGGCCTGCTCGCGATCACGATCGCCGCCAATCTCGTCTCGGCGCTGCGTCACCGCACGCTCGTCTTCTACGCCGAACGGAGCCTCGACCGCTCCGAGAGCCAGCTGGGTTGAGCCGATGATCACGCTCTGGGGCCTGTTCTTCGTCCTGATGTTCCTCGGCATGCCCGTGGCGCTGGCCATCGGCCTGTCCGGCTTCAGCTTCTTCGTCTTTTCCGGCTCCGTGCCGCTCGGCATCGGCGTGCAGCAGATCGCAACCGCCTCGCAGAGCTTCCCGCTTCTGGCGGTGCCGTTCTTCGTGCTCGCGGGCCACATGATGAACAAGACTGGCATCACGACCCGGCTCGTTGCCTGCTCGAACGTGCTTGTGTCCTGGATGGCCGGCGGCATGGCGCAGGTCTGCATCCTCCTCTCCACGCTGATGGGCGGCGTCTCCGGCTCGGCCGTGGCCGATGCGGCGATGGAGGCGCGCATACTCGGGCCGGACATGATCAGGCGCGGCTATTCCAAGGGTTTCACCTGCGCGGCGATCGCGGTCGGCTCGCTGATCACCGCGACGATACCGCCCAGCCTCGGGCTGATCCTCTACGGCTTCGTCGGCAATGTCTCGATCGGCCGGCTGTTCCTGGCCGGCGTCATACCCGGCCTGATGATGATGGCTGCGCTGATGGTCGTGGTCTATCTCGTCGCCAAAAAGCGCGGCTACCATTCGCCCACCAAGGAGCTGCCGACGGCGCGCGCGGTCTGGCGCGCCGTCGTCGATGCGAAATGGGCGCTGCTGTTCCCCGTCGCGCTTCTGGTTGGCATTCGCGGCGGCATCTTCACCCCATCCGAGATCGGCGCCTTCGCGGTGGTCTATGCCGTCGTGGTTGGCGTCTTCCTGCACCGGGAGCTGACCTTCGAGGGGTTCATGGAGGCGCTCGGCGAAGGCGTGCTCGATGTCGGTGTGATCATGCTGATCATCCTCCTGTCCGGCATGGTCGGCTATGCGCTGATCTTCGAGCAGGCCCCGCAGGAGGTGGCGGAGTGGATGCTGGGCCTCAGCCAGAATCCGATCGCAATCGTCTTCCTGATCCTGATCTTCCTGCTGATCGCCGGCTGCTTCGTCGAGAGCACGGTGCTAGTGCTGCTGCTGACCCCGATCTTCGTGCCGATCATCACCAAGCTCGGCGTCGATCCGGTGCATTTCGGCATCCTGATGATGTCGATCGTGACGCTGGGCTCGATGACGCCGCCGGTCGGCGTGGCGATGTACACGGTCTGCTCGATCCTCGACACGACGATCGAGGAGTACTTCGTCGAATCGCTGCCCTTCATCGCAGCCATCCTCGCGGTGGTGTCGCTGCTGGCCTTCGTGCCGGGCATCGTCCTGTTCCTGCCCAACCTTTTGATGTGAGGAGGCTGGCATGAAGCAGAGCTGGCGCTGGTTTGGCCCCGATGACGCCGTGACGCTTGCCGCCGCCCGCCAGGCGGGCGCGGTCGGCATCGTCACCGCGCTCCACCAGATTCCCTATGGCGAAATCTGGAGCGTGGCCGCGATCGAGACCCGTAAAGCCGAGATCGCCGCGCCCGGTTTTGGCCTGCACTGGGCGGTGGTCGAGAGTCTGCCGGTGCATGAGCGCATCAAGCTCGGCGAGGGTGATCTGGAGCCGCTTTTCGCCAGCTACCGGCAATCGCTGGAAAACCTCGCCGCCTGCGGGCTGACGACGGTGTGCTACAACTTCATGCCGGTGCTGGACTGGACCCGCACCCAGCTCGACGCCCCCGTGCCGGGCGGGGCGCGGGCGCTGCGCTTCAACATCCATGAGTATGTCGCCTTCGACTGGCTGATGCTGGAGCGGCCCGGAGCCGATGAGGGCCATTCCACGGAGGTTCTGGACCGCGCCAGAGCATGGTTCTCGGCCTCGACGCAGGCCGATCGCGACCGCCTGCTCGTCAATATCATGGCCGGGCTGCCCGGGGCCTATGACCGCTACGACGTGCCCAGCCTGCGCACCATTCTGGCGCGCTATGACGGCATCGACGCAGCCGCCCTGCAGGCCAACCTCAAGCGCTTCCTCGAAGCGGTGATCCCGACTGCGGCCGAGCTTGGCGTCAATCTCTGCATCCACCCGGACGATCCGCCACGCCCGCTCTTCGGCCTGCCGCGTATCGTCTCGACGGCCGATCACATCGCCGCCATACTGGCGATGGTCGATCATCCCGCCAACGGGCTGACCCTGTGCTCGGGCTCGCTCGGAGCTCATCCCGACAACGACGTGCCGGCGATCGCGCGGCGCTTCGCCGATCGGATCTGGTTCGCGCATCTGCGCAATGTCGCCAAGGACCCGGACGGCTCCTTCATGGAGGCTGAGCATCTCGGCGGCGATACCGACATGGTGGCGCTGGTCGATGTGCTGCTGACTGAGGAACGCTGCCGCAAGGCGGCCGGCCGCGCCGACTGGGAGATCCCGATGCGGCCCGACCATGGCCACGAGATCCTGGACGATATCGGTCGGGGGAGCTTCCCGGGTTACCCGGCGATCGGCCGGCTGCGCGGCCTCGCCGAACTGCGCGGCGTGATGGCGGCGCTGGAGCATCGGCACCGGCCGGAGTGAGCCCGCCCGCGCAGCCGGCTCCTGTCATATCCTGTCAGCAACTGTGCGCCGCCCTCGCGCCGCGTCCGGCCCCGCGTGATAAACATCCCTGCCGCCCGGACGCCGGGCTGGCATGGCCCGGCTTTTGCCCTATCTCTAGCGCTTCAGCCCAACCGGACGCCCCCATGGCCCGCAAACCGTCTTCCGCCGGCAAATCGCCTGTCGGCAAAACCTCGTCTGCCGGCAGGGACTCGCTGGCCGACCAGGCCGCCTCGCTGGAACTGATGTTCGACGAGGCGCGGAAAACGGATTCGCGCGTCATCTCGGTGCGCGGCGCGCGCGAGCACAATCTCAAGAACATCGATCTCGCCATTCCGCGCGACAAGCTCGTCGTCTTCACCGGGCTGTCGGGCTCGGGCAAGTCCTCGCTCGCCTTCGACACGATCTATGCGGAAGGCCAGCGCCGCTATGTCGAGAGCCTCTCGGCCTATGCCCGCCAGTTCCTCGAGATGATGAGCAAGCCCGATGTCGACCAGATCGACGGGCTCTCGCCGGCGATCTCGATCGAGCAGAAGACGACCTCGAAGAACCCGCGCT
>FWWL01000075.1_pt1 | contig 24919 bp, 25 predicted proteins | sample 2228331 | NCBI WGS metagenome assembly FWWL01 (sample SAMEA103939775, study PRJEB20133) | metagenome | reverse complement strand
CCCGTAATGAGTTTAGAAGTTCTGGTTGCGGAGCTTCGGCGGCGGAATAATATTTCATTTGCAATCCAGGCTTTCACGAACTGCAGTTAATTCCCATAATTTAAATTATTGGACATAAATCCCCCCCACCAATAATATAAATATACTGAATCATACATGAACTATGGGGGAGAGAATTTATGAATAACAATAATTTCGAAAATATTCCAAAGCCAAAGTACATAAAGGAATATAGAAAAGTCGGCAGTATGTTCAAGGCAAATAAATACGGAGAAAAGAGCTATTTGGACAGATTTCTTATGCAGTCCTTTATATCGCTAGTAACCATAGCAGCAGTACTACTGATAAATAATATTAATATGAATCTGACAAATACAATATCAGAAGGAATAAAGACCACAATTAACTGGAATATGAATTTCTCCAAGGCACTTGGAACATTTTCAGATATAAAGAATATAATACCAGAGGCGAAGAAGAATCTTGGGCTGGCAGAGCCTGCACAGGAAAGCTTTGAGGATAACCCAAGCTTTATTATGCCTGTAGAGGGTGAGATAACCTCGGAGTATGGCGAAAGAGTGCATCCGGTATTTAAGACAGTGAAGATGCATACTGGAATTGATATTGATTCAAAAATAGGAACTCCAATAAAATCCTCCACCACAGGCCAAGTGCTTAAAGTTGGGGAAGATGCAATAAACGGTAAGTATGTAAGAGTTAAAAGCGGCAATTACGAGGTAGTGTATGCACACTGCTATAAGATAAGTGTCAAAGAGGGTCAAAGTGTGAAGCAGGGGGATATACTGGGCGAGGTTGGGGATACAGGTGTTGTATCCGGTCCTCACCTGCATTTTGAGATACAGGAGGCCGGAACGGCGGTAAACCCAATGGATAAGCTTATGGGAGTACAGTAACAGTAAAGCTCGGGTATATAAAAGAAATACCAGATTTTATATTCGAAATTGCTGGAGGTTCACATTGTGAGGATAAAACTTAATGTGTTTTTTATCCTTTTTTTATTTGCAAGCTATTTTGCGGGTTGGCTGCAGCAGTCATTGATATTGTTTGCAAGTGTGCTCCTTCATGAACTTGGACATGTATTTGCTGCAAAGAAAATGGGAATACAGGTGTACGAGGTTGAGCTGCTGCCATACGGAGGAGTTGCCAGGATGGAGGAGCTATCGAAGTTTGGCGGGTTTGCAGAGGCTCTTGTCTCGGCTGCCGGACCTGCCATAAGCCTTGTTATTTCCGGAGTTTTCTATCTTTTTAGAGACTTCTCAGAGTTGATGGTGGTTGGTTACAGTTATAATCTAATTATCTGTGTTTTTAATCTCTTGCCAATAATTCCATTAGACGGTGGTAAGCTTGCTAGGAACTTTATGATTTTCTTTATGGGTTATAGGCAGGCAACAAGGCTTCTGGTATTGGCGGGAAGAGCAGCAGCCTTCATTCTGCTGGGATGCAACATATATATGCTTGCTGAAGGCAGCAGAAGTGCTGCTCTAATTATTGCGGCTGTATTCATATACATCGGAACTGTAAAAGAGGAGAAGTTCAGCTCATATTATTACCTTTTCACTGGAAATAGCACAAAGAGCAAGCTTATTGCCCAGGATCGCATAAGAAAGAGGTTCATTAAGACCCGGGAAGATACCAGGATAAGATCGGTGGTTAACCGGTTCAGTCCTGCAACTCTGTGCTATGTGCAAGTTGTTGATGGCAAAGGTGAAATTAAAAGGATACTAAGCGAGGATGAAATAATGAAAGGCTTTCTACATTACGGTTTCGACGGAAGAATCAGGCAGATTATAAACATTTAGTAGAATTTTATACTATAATTATGTAATAATATAAAAGAGATTAGAGATACGAGACTCGAGACTCGAATCACGAGCCGCGAGCCAATAAGAAGCGGAGGAACAAATGATAAACGATAATATTAAGGAATACATATATGAGGAACTGCTTCCCAAGGTGGAAAAGCCCGGAAGATATATTGGAACAGAGTGGAACAGCATACATAAAGATCCCACAAAGGTAGATATAAGATTTGCCTTTTGTTTCCCTGATGTTTATGAGGTAGGGATGTCTCACTTGGGAATGAAGATACTGTACCATTTACTGAACGAGCAGGAGGATATTTTCTGCGAGAGGGTTTTCGCACCATGGCCTGATATGGAAGCAGAAATGCGTAATAACGATATCAAGCTTTTTGGACTGGAAAGCAGAGACTACATTGAAAGCTTCGATTTTGTAGGATTTACACTCCAGTATGAGATGAGTTATACAAACATTGTAAATATGCTCGATTTGGCCGGGATACCTATAAGATCCGGTGAAAGGAATGAAAACCATCCCTTCGTTGTGGCTGGAGGACCATGTGCCTATAACCCGGAGCCGCTGTATAATATTGTTGACTTCTTCATGCTTGGAGAGGGCGAGGAACAGCTGCTAGATGTAATGGAAGCATATAGGAAATGGAAGGAAGCAAAGGGAACAAGGGATGAATTCCTGCAGATGGTATCGGTCATCAGAGGCATATATGTTCCTAAGCATTACAATGTTGATTACAATGAAGATAATACTGTAAAGGCGATTAGGCCTATAAATGAACATGCACCCCATAAGGTTAAGAAAAGGGTTGTTGAGAGCCTTAAAGGCGCTTATTTCCCTGATAAGGTCATTGTGCCTTTTATTGATATTGTCCATGATAGGATAATGCTTGAAATATTCAGAGGTTGTACAAGAGGCTGCCGATTCTGCCAGGCTGGAATGATTTACAGGCCCGTAAGGGAGAGAGAGGTAGAGGAGCTTGTAGAGATAGCTGATAAGCTGATACAGAGCTCTGGCTACGAGGAAATCTCTCTTTCATCCTTATCAACAAGTGACTTCTCAAAGCTCCATGAGCTGGTAGAAAAGCTGGTTTCCAAGTACCAGAGCAACAGAATTGGGCTTTCTCTCCCATCTCTGCGTATAGATTCGTTTTCCCTGAAGCTTGTGCAAGAGGTGCAGAAGGTCAGGAAAAGCGGCCTTACCTTTGCTCCGGAAGCGGGTACTCAGAGGATGAGGGATGTTATTAATAAGGGTGTGGATGAAGAAGATCTTATAAATTCAGTAGGTGCTGCTTTTGAGTCAGGCTACAGCAGCGTCAAATTGTATTTTATGATAGGCCTTCCCACAGAAACAATGGAAGATATACAGGGGATTGCTGATTTGACCTTTAAGGTTGTGGATAAATACTATCAAGTGCCAAAGGAAAAAAGAGGGAGAGGACTGAATGTAACCGCAAGTGCGTCCTCCTTTGTTCCGAAGCCCTTTACTCCTTATCAATGGGAGCCCCAGGACACTATGGACACTCTTATAGAAAAGCAGAGATTTTTGAATAAGGCCATTAAGAGGAAACAGATTACCTTCAATTGGCATGAATCCTATGTTAGCTATATGGAGGCTGTGTTTGCAAGAGGTGACAGGAGGCTGTGCGATGTCCTGATTAAGGCATGGGAGCTGGGCTGCAAATTTGACGGCTGGGATCAGTATTTCAAATTCGATTTATGGAAGAAGGCTTTTTCCGAAACCGGCATTGATCCTGATTTTTATGCGATAAGGCGCAGGGAGCATACAGAAACCCTACCTTGGGATCATATCGATGTGGGAGTTAGCAAGAATTACCTTATAAGTGAGTATGAAAAGTCCCTTAAGGCTGAACTGACCAGTGATTGCAGGACTGCCTGCACAGGCTGCGGTATCAATCTGCTTGAGGAAGGCGGTGTCTGCAAATAATGAATATAAGATTGAAATTTACAAAAGGGAACGAAGTAAAATATATATCACATTTGGACCTGATGAGAGTATTTCAGAGGGCTATAAGGAGAACAGGCATACCAGTATCATACAGCATCGGCTTCAATCCGCATCAGGAAATATCCTTCGGCGCACCTCTATCCCTGGGGGTCACAAGTGCTGCAGAATATGTGGATTTTAGACTGGCGGACAAAATGGATGTCGAGGAGATAATAAACCGGTTGAATAGTTCAATGCCTGAAGGAATAAGAATTCTGGGGGGCATCAAGCTTAGAGATAACCCCAAAAGTGCAATGTCTGTTGTTTCACATGCAAGATACAAGATAAGGATGATTATAGAAAATGTTACAGCTGAAGAATTGAATAAGAGTATTGAAGACTTTGCTGCACAGGAGAGTATAAAAGTTATGAAGGAGCAGCCTAAGAAGGGTTTTGCTCTTAAAGAAGTTGATATAAAACCTATGATTGTAGGTATGAAGCTCTCTGAGTCGAGAGAGACTATGCATATTATCGACTGTCTTCTCTTAAGCGGCAGCAAAGGCAATCTCAAGCCGGAATTATTAATGATGGCTTTCAAGGAATTTACAGGGTATAATATTGTTGGAATCAGGATTAACAGGGAAGAAGTCTATGCAGAAAAGAATGGTTTACTTGTTGATTTGCTGGAATATGAAAGCTGATATCATATTCGGCAGGATACCCTGCTAAATATGATATCGCCGACCGCGGATGCACACGATTTTGTAATGGAAATTGTCACGCGTGCGTGACCAAAATCGGCGCGTAAATTCGCCTAGACGAATTTGAATTGAAGGACGAAGGGGTACAGGTTGATGAAGGAGATTATCATTGATGTTGGTTCAAGGCAAACCAGGGTTGCTCTGATGGAAAACAAGGAACTGACTGAAATATATATTGAAAGGCAGAACAATGAAAGGGTGACCGGCAATATATACAAGGGAAAGGTAGAAAATGTACTTCCCGGAATGCAGGCTGCCTTTGTTGACATAGGCTTGGACAAGAACGCATTCTTATATGTGAAGGATGCGCTGCCTAATACGTATTTCGATGAGGATGATGAATACGCTGATCCCTCACAGTATAAGGACTACCAGATAGATGAGCTTCTGAAGGTAGGCCAGGAGATTATGGTTCAGATCATGAAGGAGCCCATAGATTCCAAAGGTGCAAGAGTGACCACCCATATTACGCTTCCCGGAAGGTTTGTAGTATTGATGCCTACAGTTGAATATATCGGAATATCCAGACGTATAGAGAATGATGCAGTTAGGGAAAACCTCAAAAAAACTGTTGAAGAGCTGAAGCCAAAAGGAATGGGGCTCATTGTCAGGACTGCAGCAGAGGATTGTACGGCCGAGGATATAAGCACTGATATAAATTTTTTGCTGAAGCTTTGGGATAATATAAAACAGAAGCAAAAAACCGGAATTACCCCAAGAATAGTTCATAAGGACATTAGCATAGTATACAGGACTATTAGGGACATGTTCACAAAAGACATAGAACGGCTTGTGATAAATAATAAAGAACACTATGAAAAGGTGAGTGAGCTTGTAGCAATGATTTCATCTCATCTTAGGAGCAAGGTTGAATATTATAATAAGGGCTATGATATATTCGAGTTCTTTCAGGTAGAGCCGCAGATAAGCAAGATAATAAACCGAAAGGTATGGCTTAAATGCGGTGGCTATATAGTAATAGATCAGACGGAAGCTCTTACCTCCATAGATGTTAATACAGGAAAATTCGTAGGTACGGTTGATCTGAGAGATACTGTACTGAAAACAAATACAGAGGCTGCCAAGGAGATAGCTAAGCAGCTGAGGCTTAGGGATATCGGTGGAATTATAATAATTGACTTTATAGATATGCCGGATACCGGGCACGAAAGTGTAGTTCTAGAGGCACTTAAAAATGCATTGAGAAAAGACAGAACCAGGACTAATGTTCTTGGAATGACTCAGCTGGGTTTGGTTGAAATGACAAGAAAAAAGGTAAGGCAGCGAATTGAAAATATTTTATTGGCACCCTGCCCATATTGTAAGGGAGAGGGAAGGATTCTCTCCAGTGAGACAATTGTCAAAAAAATCGAGAAGGAAGTAAACGGCCTGTTTTTTAATACCGGTGCCATGGCTGCTTATCTTGAGATACATCCTGATGTAGAAGAGCTTATAAACTACTATATAGCTGAAGATATAATTGAGCTAGGAAAAAGCTATAAGAAACCTGTATTTGTCAGAACCTCTGCGGAGCTTCATAGAGAGGGTTATTCTGTGAAGGGCATTGGTATGCCTGAGCTTACAGAGCTTCGCAAGGGCGGCTGCAGAGAGATATAACCTGCGGGCATTTGTGGGACGTTTTAACTTGTTTGACAAATATGTTGCTATATGATAATATATATTGGCGTAGGCGTATCCGCTCGAATCGGGTTTTAAAATTTTACCTAGCATTCGGCGAGACTTAATTATGAGGAGGTGTAGCCTAATGTATGCAATAATAAAGACTGGCGGCAAGCAGTATATGGTCAATGAAGGTGACGTGTTGATGGTAGAAAAGCTTGACGTAGAATCCGGTGCCAAGGTTGTGTTTGAAGAGGTACTTGCTGTAGGAAATAATGGTGAGCTTCAGCTTGGAAATCCTGTAGTTTCAGGAGCTAAAGTAGAAGCAACAGTTGTTCAGAATGGTAAGACAAAAAAGGTAATTGTATTCAAATACAAGCCAAAGAAGGATTATAGAAAGAAACAGGGTCATAGACAGCCATTCACAAAGGTTAAAATCGAAAAAATAAACGCATAGTAGCGGTTATTATGATTAAGATTGTAATCTATAAAGCCCGAGAGGGTGAAATAACAGGTTTCAAGGTAACAGGACATTCCGGTTACGCTGCACATGGCAAGGATATTGTCTGCAGTGCAGTTTCCGCTCTTGCTCAAACGGCAATTCTGGGACTATTAAAGGTCGCGGAAGCGGATGCTACTTATAAGATTGATGAGGGATACCTCGTGTGTAATCTTATAAATGCAGGCTCTGACAGAAAACGCATCATGTGTGAAGCAATACTTGGAACCATGCAGGCCGGACTTAAGAATATTCAGGAAAGCTATATAAAGTACGTTGATATAGTTGAAGAGGAGGTGTAGATATGTTCAAGATGAACCTTCAGTTATTTGCACATAAAAAAGGTGTAGGTAGCTCTAGAAACGGTAGAGACTCTCATTCACAGAGACTTGGCACAAAGATGTCAGACGGACAGCCAGCTCTTGCTGGTAATATAATTGTAAGACAGAGAGGAACAAAGATCCATCCCGGTATAAACGTTGGGATAGGTAAAGACGATACTCTGTTTGCACTTGTAGAAGGTGTTATAAAATTTGAGCGTAAAGGTAGAGACAAAAAGCAGGTTAGTGTATACCCAGCTTAATAATAACATAGAATCAATAAAGGTACGGCTAGACTGTACCTTTATTTTTAATCATTTTTATTAGCATAATTTTCCTTAAATGATAATGAATACATGAGCATATCCCGAAATGTATGGGGGAATGATTAATGAAAAAGAAGATAAAAGAATTCAAAACCTGCATAATTGATAAATGCAGCGTGGATGACGAAGTTATTTGTGACTACGGCATGCTTGAAGCTGAGAGGGAGAATTCTATCGAAAGCCTGAAGGCTCATTTGAGTGAGCAGCGTCATGATTTTTTCAATCTATTGCAAGTATTATACGGCTATACGCAGCTTAAGAAGCCGGACAAGGTGCTTGCACATATAAAAGATTACTGCGCACAAATGGAGAATATAGGCAGGCTGTATAACAGTAAATGCATAAAATTGGCCGATTTACTTTACACTAAGGACAAAGAGGCAGAGAGTATTGATCTGAACTTAGAGGTCAGTGTTGAAGTAAGCTTTGATCCTGTTGTAAGAATGCTTGAGGACCAAGCCATTTTGCATGCTGTGGATCATGCTGTATCAGTATTTTTCTATGTGCTTGATGATAAGGGCTTAAAAAGCACCCATATACAATTTGACTTGAGGGAAGGTGCAGATGACTTCCGAATGGAAATATATTGCAGAGAGCTAAGGGAAGGACAGCTTGAGCCTATCAGCTTTGATATTCCTCAGCGGGCAATGTATTGGAAAAAGATTGAGAGAAGTGTAATGTGTATGGATGAAATAATAAAGCATTGCAATCAAAATAGTATGGACGGAAGGATGCTTGAGGATGGTTCAACCTTCATATTGAAAATTAGCAAAACGAAGGACTGAGCTTATTAAGTATTCATATGAGGCAGGACGAATTCAATAACAATAAGGATACGTTTGTGCGAGTTCTGAATGAATAGCTAAGAATAGCTAAGAGGTATTTCGCAAAACGATAGGAGTGTAGACATGTTTATAGATAAAGCTAAAATATTCATAAAATCAGGAGACGGCGGAGACGGCAGGGTGGCCTTCCGAAGAGAGAAATATGCACCTAATGGCGGACCTAATGGTGGAGACGGAGGAGACGGCGGGAACGTTGTGTTCGTTGTTGATGAGAATATGAGAACGCTTATGGACTTCAGATATAAGAGAAAGCACGTTGCAGAAGATGGGGAAATGGGAGGTAACGTTAACTGCTCAGGCAGAAGTGCTGAGGATCTGATTATAAAGGTACCTGCCGGTACCTTATTGAGAGATGTTGAGACCGGATCACTATTAGGAGATTTGAAGAATCCGGGGGATAGAGTGGTTGTTGCTCTCGGAGGCAAGGGAGGAAAAGGAAATCAGCATTTTGCCACTTCTACAAGACAGGCTCCCCATTTTGCAATGCCCGGTGGAAAGGGCATGGAAAGATGGATTGAAATGGAGCTTAAGCTTATAGCTGATGTAGGGCTTGTGGGTTTCCCAAATGTAGGGAAATCAACCTTCCTGTCCATCGTAACCTCAGCAACACCGAAAATAGCCAACTACCACTTTACCACTCTTGTACCCAATTTGGGAGTAGTGGATCTAAGCGATGGCAGAAGCTTTGTAATTGCTGATATACCAGGACTTATAGAAGGGGCATCCAGCGGTGTCGGACTTGGACATGATTTTTTACGACATGTTGAAAGAACAAAAGTGCTTATCCACCTGTTGGATACCTCAGGAATAGAGGGCAGGGATCCTTTGGAGGATTTTTATAAGATAAATGATGAGCTTAAGATATACAGTGAAAAGCTTGTGAATAAGCCGCAGGTGGTAGCCTGCAACAAAATGGATATTCCCGAGTCAGAGGAGAATTACAAAAGGGTGGCCGAAGAACTAAGCAAAAAAGGGTATGAGGTGTTCGCCGTTTCAGCAGCGACCAGAGAAGGGATAGGGCCCCTGCTGGATAGAGTTTACAATTTGCTTGAAAGCGTAAAAGATGTTGAAGAACCAGTTGAAGAAATATTAGATTTAGTGTATCATAATAATACAAGTGATAAGCCATTTACTGTCAGAAAGGAAAATGGGGCATACGTTGTCGAAGGTCGACTGGTTGAGCAGCTGATTGCATCAGTTAACATGGAGGACAATGACTCTATAAAGTACTTTCAGAAGGTACTGAGAAAGAGGGGTATCATTGATGAGTTGAGGCAGTTTGGTGTAAAAGACGGTGATACAGTAAAAATGCAAGATTTAGAATTCGAATATTTTGAATGATGAACTGGAGGTCAATTGTAGAAAATGAACTGCATGCATTGCGAAAATTGTAAACAGAACACCGCGACGTATTTCTGCTTGGCAAAAAACGAAATTATTATTAATGAAAGCTTTGTGACCAACGCTGAAAAAAGCAGAAGCGGATGGAAAAAGGGTGACCCTGGATACGAAACTCATCGACGCAAGCTCAAAAAAGAAGTAGAGGTATAATAAAACCTATGGCAGACGTGAGTCTGCCTTTTAAACATAATGGAGGAATATAATATGCTAACAAGCAAACAGAGGGCTTACTTAAGAGGCCTTGCCAACCCCCTTGAACCGTCTTTGATTATTGGAAAGGGCGGCTTGAACGACAACATGCTAGTGGATATTGATGCGGCTTTGGAGGCAAGAGAGCTTATAAAAGTAAAGATACTGAACAACAGCATGGCTGAGCCAAAAGAAGCAAGTATTGAAATTGCTGATAGACTCAATGCTGATGTAGTACAGGTGATTGGCGGTAAATTCGTATTATACAGGCAGTCTGAGGAGAACCAAACAATAGTACTACCATAATGCCCTGTGATAGAATCCGTATAGGGCAACAGGGCACAAAATTAAGGAAGTGCGTTATTAACATTTTGAACGCATAGATATCGGGAATGTTAATAAGCACTTAAGGGGTGATTATGTGAAGCGGAGAGTGGTCGCAATAATCAGCATATTGGTTATCATAGCTTTTATGCTTTCGATTATTGCTCCTTTATTCCAATAAAGCGTTATGCGGAAAACATCTGTGCTTTTCATTCGAATTCCGCATAACCGGTTTCATTAATGTGTTTTGTGAGAAACATATGGTTGCAAATGGATATTCTGTGTAGTATCATAAAACTGTAAAGATGCCAATGGCTGAGTCTTGAAGTGCCGTACTGGACAAGGGTTTGACCTTGGTTCAAGTACGGCTTTTAATTATATAGGAAAGTATAACTTTCCTATATAATTAAAAACCTTTGTTCTTTACCTGCAAGAGGAAGCGGAGTGCCAAGAGTGAAGTAAGGGGGATTGTATTATGACTAACACAGCGGTGTGGATTGATTTTGACACTATGGAACACTTCATGATAGATGTGTTCAAGGGGGTCGGAGTACCGGAGGAAGATGCAAAGGTATGCGCTGACATACTTATTACAGCAGATAAGAGAGGGATTGACTCTCATGGCATTGGGCGTTTGAAGCCAATATATGTTGACAGGATAAAGCTTGGGGTGCAGAACCCGATAACCAACTTCGAGATTGTAAGGGAAGGCCCTACAACAGCTGTAATTGACGGTCACGACGGTATGGGCCATGTTATATCAAAAAGGGCAATGCAGATGGCTATAGATAAAGCGAAGAAGTACGGAATGGGCATGGTTACTGTAAGGAATTCCACTCATTACGGTATAGCCGGATATTATTCTTTGATGGCTTGTGACGCTGGGATGATAGGGATAACCGGGACAAATGCGAGACCATCAATAGCCCCGACCTTCGGTGTGGAAAACATGCTGGGCACAAATCCGCTTGTATTTGGAATGCCTACTGATGAAGGTTTTCCATTTGTATTGGATTGCGCTACATCTATAACCCAGAGAGGTAAGATAGAGGTTTATGCAAGAGAAGACAAGGAATTGCCGGAAGGCTGGGTAATTGATGAAACCGGCAGTACAAGAACTGATACCCACCAGATATTGAAGGATCTGGTGAAGGGAACTGCAGCTTTGACTCCCTTGGGAGGCATTGGAGAAGTGACAGGTGGCTATAAAGGCTACGGCTATGCAACAGTGGTTGAGATATTGTCCGCTGCTCTTCAAGGAGGGGCATTTCTGAAGGGGCTTCTCGGCTTTGATGAGAATAATAAACCAATGCCGTATCACTTGGGGCACTTCTTCATGGCAGTTGATATAAGTGCATTCATAGATTTGGAAGCTTTTGAGAAGACTACTGGAGATATACTTCGTGATTTGAGGAACTCAAAGAAAGCACCGGGGCAGGATAGAATATATACTGCAGGTGAGAAGGAATACCTTGCATGGCTTGAAAGAAAAGATAAGGGTGTTCCGATAAATGAGGCGCTGCAAAAGGATATTATAGCTCTAAAGAAGGATTTGGGACTAAGTCAGTACAATTTTCCTTTTGAAGGTTAACTCAAAGATAAATGTCTGATATAATAACTCTTGGACAAATTTATAAATTACTATATACGCTAAGGATTTAATAAGGAGGAGAACAAATAATGCAGGACAAGGAAGTAATGTTTCTAAAAGACAAAAGCAGACATATTCGACGTTTGATTGTTGATGAAATCGGAAATCTTGGAGTGGGACATATCGGCGGCTGCCTTTCACCGGTTGAGGCACTGGTTGTTTTATATTATAAACAGATGAACATAGACCCATCCAATCCAAAAATGGAGGGGAGAGACAGGTTTATAATGTCCAAAGGTCATGCCGGTCCGGCAGTCTATGCTGTACTAGCTGACAAGGGATATTTTGATGTTTGTGAGCTGGATACCTTGAATAAGCCTGAGACTAACCTCCCCAGCCATTGCGACATGCTCAAAACCAGAGGTATTGATATGACTGCGGGCTCCTTGGGACAGGGAATATCCTGTGCTGTAGGAATGGCAAAGGCGTCAAAGATAATGAAGGACAACGCATACATATATTGCATGGTCGGAGATGGTGAAAGCCAGGAGGGGGAAGTATGGGAAGCTGCAATGTGTGCTGCCCAGTTCAAGCTCAACAATCTCATAACCTTCACTGATTACAATAAGTTCCAGATAGATGGAGCGGTTCATGAAATAATAGGCATAGACCCTCTGGATAAAAAGTGGGAAGCCTTCGGCTGGAATGTTATATTTGTGGCTGATGGTCATGATGTTTCAGAAATAGATGAAGCTGTAGAAAAAGCAAAGAAATCAACAGATAAACCTACAATGATTATCCTCAATACTATAAAGGGCAAGGGTGTATCCTTTGTAGAAGCCATGGGAGTGAAGAACCACAACATGCCTGTAACATGTGAGCAAAGGCTTCAAGCATTGAAGGAATTGGAATAAGGAGGGCGAAAATAATGTACGAGAATGTTGAAATGAGACAGGTACTGGCTGAAGTGCTTGACAAGCTGATGGAGAAGAATGAAAAGATAATTGTTATAGATGCGGATCTGGCAAGGGCAAATGGAACAATGGCACTTAGGGATAAGTATCCTGAAAGGGCTTTTGATGTAGGTATAGCAGAGCAGAACATGGCAGCTGTAGCAGCAGGGATGGCGGCTTATGGGTTCATACCCTTTATAGGCTCCTTCACACCTTTTGCATCCAGAAGGATATGCGACCAGATAACAATATCAATAGCCTATGCTAAAAGAAACGTAAAGATAATAGGCTCAGATCCGGGTATCTCTGCAGAGCTGAATGGTGGGACGCACATGAGCATGGAGGATATCGGGGTATTAAGAAGCATATCGGGATTGGTGATATTTGAGCCTGTTGATGCAGTTCAGTTCGCTAAGGCACTTCCTGTAATAGCTGAATATGACGGTCCGGTTTACATAAGGATGTTCAGAAAGGCTTCGCCAATTATATTTAAGGATGATTATGAATTTGACCTTTTCAAGGCAGACATGATGAAAGAAGGCAAGGATGTTACGCTGTTTGCAACTGGGATAATGGTGGATGAGGCTCTCAAGGCTGCTGAAATGCTTAAGGCTGAAGGTATAGATGCTGAAATAATAAACATACATACAATAAAGCCTATAGACAGGGAAGCTGTTGTTAAGTCAGCGAAGAAAACCGGCGCAGTGGTAACCTGTGAAAACCACAATGTAATCGGTGGACTTAAAAGTGCAGTGGCTGAGGTGCTGGTTGATGAGTACCCGGTTCCAGTAAAGGCAATAGGAGTTCAGGATCACTTCGGCGAGGTTGCCAAGATGGAATACCTTAAAAAGAAGTATCATATGACAGCGGAAGATATAGTTAAGGCGGCAAAAGAAGCTATAGCAATGAAGAAGTAGAATAACTGACTTAAGATACTAATGATAAATAAGCGCTAACCAAGCAGCGGTGTATAGCACAGTAGCAGTATACAACCCTTGATGGTACTAAGTCACTGCGCCAAAGAAAAGTCTAACGCCTTCCAAAGGCCATCCGTGGCCCTGGAAGGCTTGCTCGGCGTCCTGCCTCGCATACGACTTTTCTAAGGCTACGTTCTTAAGTACCATTATCAAGGCTTGTATAAGCTACTTTAGCTATGCATCGCTGCTTTGCTGTACATACTAAGAGCTTATAGGTACTTTTTGTGAGTATGAGCAGAGAATTCAACTCTGTTTTTTTAGCACAAGCCTACTTCTAAATAAAAGCGGTATGCACATCAATTTGCATAAGCATTGACTTATATATCAGCGAACACTTATGAGCTTTGGGTAACAGAATAGAGCTTGATACACAGGAAAATCCGTAAGGTTTACGTGATGTAAACCTAGCACATACCAACACGATGTTGGGTTTATGTGCGTTAGGATTTTATTGCGTATCAAGCTCTAATTCTGTCCAAAGCTCATATGGTGTGAGCAGATATATAAGTCAATGCAGTCACTACATTTGGATATCCACAGTCTCTCTTATTATAGTCGTTCTCAAATCAGCAGCTACTCCCCATCCACATAGCGCCCATGCTCAGGCACAGCTATTTCGTTGAAGTTATTCACCAGCAGATCCAGATGGCGGGTAAGCTCTTCGCCCTTCATCGGCTGGCCGTGGCTTGGGATGATAAGCGACGGTTTTAGATCGCGGATTTTTTTGACTGACTCGTAAGCTGCCTTCCAATCGGTGGTCAGATATTTTGGCGGTCCGCTTATCTTTTCCTTTTGGAATAACACCGACATTAGGGATTCCTGCTTTACGGTTGAAAGGGCGTCTGCAGCAATGAGTATTCTTTCTTTTTCTTTGAAAAGGCAGATATGTCCGTCGGTATGCCCTGGGGTATGTATCCATTTCCAGCCAGGCAGACCGGGTACATTCCCGTTCTTGGGTAGCTCCACGGCATGATGACCCAAATCGATGCTGTGATGAGGGAAGGCCGGAGATATCTTTGCTATCATACCTTCATCCACGGTCGGGTCTGCCAGTGGATAGTCCTTCTTGCCTATTATATAAGGCATCTCAAGAGTGTGAGCATACACCGGCACCTCCCATTTGGCTGCCAGCTCGATAGCTGAGCCTACATGGTCGAAGTGCCCATGGGTAAGTATAATAGCACTTGGACGGGCATTTCTCCCATAGTATTCCTCTGCGGTTTTTACAATAAATTCTGCTGAGCTGGTCAAGCCTGTATCTACAAGCACCCACTCATCACGGGTCTTCAAATTAGTGCTGGCTACGATGCAGGCATTTGCGACTGTGAACTGCAGCAGTATAATATCTCTTGTCACCTGCTTTGATCTCTCAGTAAGGTTGGACAGCATATTGAGCATTTCATCTACTGTAGAAATAATAAACACCTCCAATATATTACATCAAATATCCTTCAACATATATAGTATCCTCAATGTTATTTTGCTCAAGTGAAGAAAATATTATAATGAGCATACTATCTGAATACATTGAGGGTATAAGACATTCGTCCTTTAAGAGCAGAAGCTTTTGAATTATACTTTACTTATTAGAATAAAAAATTGTAAAGGGTGATGCAAATGAGGTACTTGGATATTGAAAATTGGGATAGAAAAGAACATTACAGCTATTTTAAGAGGCTTGATTACCCGCATTTCAGCATTTGCGGTAATATTGATATTACAGAACTCAACAGGTTTGTTAAGGAAAATGGAATTTCATTCTTTTTAGCCTTTATGTACGCTTCTGTTAAGGTAGCTAACAGCATTCAGGAATTTCGATATAGAATAAGGCAGGATAATGTTGTGGTGTTTGATAAAGTCAGTCCTTCCTTTACAATGATGACCTCAAGTGAGGTATTCGGTTTTTGTACGGCAGAGTTTGAAGACAGCTACAAGGAGTTTTATAGTAATGCTTCCCGGGAAATAGAGAAAGCAAAAGACAGAGCAAGCATCAAGGATGAGCCGGGACGGGATGACCTATTGTATATCACAAGTATACCCTGGGTTTCTTTTACCAATATAACTCATCCGATTCAAATGAGTCCTGTAGACAGCATACCGAGAATATCCTGGGGAAAGTACTTTGAGGATAATGGCAGAGTGAAGCTGCCGTTATCGGTGCAGGCACATCATGCATTAGTGGATGGAGCACATATAGGGCAGTATTTCATAAAGCTCCAAGAAATATTGGACAGTCCTGAGGGCACTTTTAAATTAAACAAGTAGCAATTGGACTATTTCATAAAATGTATTTGTTGTAAAATGCAGGACTTGGCACACATTCTGTTTCATTACAATAAAATAGTAGCAAATAAACGAACGTCAGTTGACATCTAAAGGCTATATGTTATAATCGTAGAAATACCTTGATTCAGAATATTATGTTATGGAGATTTGTACAATGAATAATTTATTGGGAAAAGGAATAAGCGGAATATATTACTTTAGTTTTAACCTGGGCTATTATTTTAGCGCTGGTTATTTTGCATTCAAAAAAGAATATATTCCTTTTCTTAATGAGTTTATAAGAATTAAGCACATATTATATAGAAAACCTCTGTATATATGAAAAAGCAGAAATGCAAGTAAGGCTCATTAGAGCCTTATTTTTTTTATGTTTCAGGACACAAACGTTATTTTTGAAAATAAGGCAAGGTTATATAAATATTATAGGAGGATTATTATGGTGATAGTAATTAGAGCAGATGCCCCAAGGAATGAAGTTGAAAAGATAAAGGAAAGATTAGAAACAGAAAATCGCAGGGTAAGTGTCATAGTGGGCAAGGATTACTGCGTGCTTGGCATTATCGGGGATACTACCGGCATAGATGCAGGTGAAATTGAAGCAAACGAATATGTGGAAAAGGTCATGAAGGTTCAGCAGAGCTACAAGCTTGCGAATAGGATGTTCCATAGGGACAACTCAGTGATACAGGTAAGGGATAAAACTATTGGAGGGCAAGATCTGGCTGTAATAGCAGGTCCTTGCTCGGTGGAAAGTGAAGAGCAGATATTGGAGCTGGCAAAAAGAGTTAAGGAGTGTGGTGCAGGCTTTTTAAGAGGAGGTGCATTCAAACCCAGGTCATCTCCTTACAGCTTCCAAGGAATGCGACTTGAAGGGCTTGAGCTTTTGAAGCTTGCAAGGGAAGAAACAGGGCTTCCCATTGTCACGGAAATAATGTCAGCAGATATGATAGAGAGATTCGTGGAAGATGTGGATGTAATACAGGTAGGCGCAAGAAATATGCAGAATTTTGAGCTTCTAAAGGAGCTTGGAAAGACCAAAAAGCCCATACTTTTAAAACGCGGGTTGTCTGCAACAATAGATGAACTGCTTATGTCTGCAGAGTATATCATGTCTGAGGGAAACGGCAATGTAATACTTTGTGAAAGAGGCATAAGGACCTTTGAAACCTATACTAGAAATACTTTGGACCTTAGTGCGGTTCTTGCAATCAAAAAACTTAGCCATTTGCCTGTTATAGTTGATCCAAGTCATGCGGCAGGCTTGTGGTGGATGGTTGAACCTCTTGCAAAGGCATCGGTAGCTGTAGGCGCCGACGGAATCATGATAGAAGTCCACAACGATCCTGTCAATGCCAAGTGTGATGGGCAGCAATCCATCAAACCGGAAAGGTTCAGGGCATTGATGGAGGATATAACTGCCATGGCAGGCTCACTGAGGAGAATTATTTAAAGAACAGACCATAAGGGCAATATTATTTATATATTTGCAATTTGGGGGGATTAAATTGGAAGAAGGTAACTTTGGAAGAAATATTGCAGTAGTAGGCCTGGGATTAATAGGCGGCTCCTATGCAATGAGTCTGAGACAGCTGAAGGAAGGAAGAATATTCGGAATTGATATAGATGAGAAAGTATTGGATAAAGCAGTCAGATGTGGAATAATAGATGAGGGTGCTGTTGCTGCAGAAGCAATATTATCCAAGTCCGATATGGTTATAATTGCACTCTATCCTCAGGATACGATTGAATTTATAAAAAATAACTCCAAGTATTTCAAGTCCGGGGCCATAGTTACCGATACCTGTGGTATAAAGCAGCCGATAATTGCTGCTGCAGAGAAATACTTGCCTCCAAATGTAGAGTTTGTTGGGGGGCACCCAATGGCGGGTAATGAGTTTCAAGGTTTTGATGCTGCATCCCGGGAGCTGTTTTTTAATACCAACTATATTATTACACCTTATGAAGGCAACAGTGAAAATGGAATAATGGCTGTAGAAAAATTAGCGGCTGCAATAGGCTGTAAGTGTGTGAGCAGAATAGAAGCAGAGGCTCATGACCGTATGATATCCTTTACCAGTCAGCTTCCGCATATAGTCGCTGTCTCATTTGCTAACCTTGTAACTGGGGAGACGGGTATGAATGCATTTACCGGCCGCAGCTTCATGGACGCCACCAGGGTGGCAGCATTGAATAAGGAACTGTGGACTCAAATATTGAGGATGAATAATATGAACATTATTGAGAGAATAGAAGATATGGAAAAAATGCTGAAGAAACTGAAGCATGCAATAAACGCTCAGGACGAAAGCAGCTTGCAGATATTATTGGACAATGCCATAAAGGGGAAAAAGGAAATAGGGTAGATAAGAAATTCAAGGTTACAGCATAAGTCTGATCTTAATAAACAAGCTTGAGAAAGCTATATATATAGGGGGAAGTGGCAATGAAGGAAGTGACGATATATCCGGGTAGTCTTGCCGGGGAGGTTTTAGTACCGGCTTCAAAAAGTATAAGCCATAGAGCAATCATATGTGCAGGACTCTCAGAAGGCTTAAGCACTATAAAAAACGTTGGAACCTCTCAGGATATTGAAGCAACCTGCGAAGCTGTGAGAAACCTCGGCATAAGGGTTGAAAGGGATGATTCGACCCTGAGGATAAAGGGGAATGCAGCGCTTGAATTGAATAATTCCCGAATAGACTGTCGTGAATCGGGATCAACCTTGAGATTCATTATACCAATCGCAGCTTTGACGGGCAAACAGGTTTCTTTTTATGGAGAGGGGAAATTGATTGAAAGGTCTTTAGTGCCATACTACAATATTTTTGAGAAGCAGGGGATAGCTTTCATGACTGATGGCGGGAAGCTGCCCATCCATATAAATGGCAGGCTGATGCCCGGAGAATTTCAACTGGAGGGGAATATAAGCTCGCAGTTTATCAGCGGTTTGATGTTTGCACTGCCGCTTTTAGAGGGGGATTCAAAGATAAAGGTTACTACAGAACTGGAGTCAAGGCCCTACATAGATCTTACAATAAGGGCTTTGGAGGAATTTTCTATTCACATAGAAAATTATGATTACAGGACTTTTATTATTAAGGGAAAGCAGAAATATAGAGCAACAGATTATACCGTTGAAGGAGACTTTTCTCAGGCTTCCTTTTGGCTGGCAGCAGGAGTATTAGGTTCAGATGTGGTATGCAAGGGTCTCGATATGGACTCTTTACAAGGTGATAGGTCGGTGGTGGATATAATAGGAAAAATGGGGGGCAGAATAGCCGCTGAGGGGAATAAAGTCAGAGCACTTCCGTCTCATACCAAGGGAACAGTAATTGATGCCTCCCAGTGCCCGGACTTGGTCCCAATATTGGCAGTACTGGGAGCCCTTAGCGAGGGGAGAACAGAAATAGTAAAAGCAGGAAGGCTGCGATTCAAGGAATCAGATAGGCTGAAGGCTGTAAGCAGTGAGCTTGGCAAGCTGGGAGCCCATATTATAGAAAAGCAGGATGGCTTGGTTATCGATGGTAGGAAAAGCCTGCAGGGTGGAAGAGTTGACTGCTGGAATGATCATAGAATTGCAATGGCTTTGGCTATAGCAGCAATTAAGTGTGAAGAGCCAGTTGTAGTAAGTAATGCAGCAAGCGTAAGAAAGTCCTATCCTGACTTTTGGGAGCATTATAAGGCATTGGGGGGGAACATCGATGAGCGGGAATAATTGTAAAGAGGATGCGCTTATATCGGATGGGCTTGAAAGCTTAAAGCAGGAGATAGGGGCAATAGGCTATCAGGGAGTGCCAGGCTGCTACAGCTATCAGGCAGGGCTCGAATACTTCGGGGATGAGGTTGCCACCTTGAGCTTCCGCAGCTTCAGGGAGGTCTTTGAAGCACTTGCAAAAGGGAAAATACAGTACGGTATATTGCCGATAGAAAATTCCACTTCGGGGAGTATTAATGATGTCTACGATTTGCTTAGAGAGTATGAATTTTATATTACAGGTGAAAAGTGTCTGAAGGTGGAGCACAGCCTCTTAGCAGTGAAGGGTGCAGACTTGGCAGATATCAGAGAGGTTTACAGTCATCAGCAGGGGCTGATACAGTGCAGCCGCTATCTTTCGGGGCGGCCTGAATGGAGGCAGATGCCCTATTTCGATACTGCAGGAAGTGCAGAGTATGTTGCCAAGGAAGGCTTGAGATACAAAGCGTGTATTGCAGGTGAAAAGGCTGCTTCGGTATACGGTCTCAGTATAATCAGTCGGAATATCCAGGATAATAGGAACAACAGTACAAGATTTGTAATTATTAGCAAAGAAAAGCATCAACTCGAAAAAGCTGATAAAGTCAGCATTTTACTCAGTGTGCCTCATATACCGGGAACTCTTTATGGGATACTAAAACATTTTGCAGAGGGTAATTGCAATTTGATGAAGATTGAGTCCAGGCCTTTGGAGGGCAAGGAATGGGAATACTTCTTTTATATAGATTTTAGCGGAAGTGTAAAGGAAGAAAGCATAAGAAATATACTTAGGGATATAGAAAAAGAAAGTTCATATTTTAGATTTCTGGGCAATTACAAAAGTGAGGATGGCTGCAGGTTATGAAGAATGTATATGGGCTAATTGGAGAAAGGCTGGAACATAGCTTCTCTCCTCAAATACACCAAGAGATATTCAAAAAGATGGCCATAGAAGGTGAATATAAGCTTTTCCAGCTGAAGGAAGAAGAACTGAAGTCTGCAGTTATGGAGTATAAGGCGCAGGGTGTCAAAGGCTTGAATGTCACCGTACCCTACAAAATAAAAATCATGGCATATCTTGATGTGATTTCAGAAGAGGCTGAAAAAATAGGTGCAGTAAATACAATAGCACTTAGTAATGGCATACTTACAGGATATAACACCGACTATAAAGGCTTCGGGATGTCTCTGGCAAGGAGTCGGATAGCGGTAGCAGGTAAAAGCATAGTCATATTAGGCACCGGTGGAGCTTCAAAGGCAGTTGCTCAGTACCTTATGGACAATGGGGCGAAAAGCATCACATATGTGAGCAGAAATCCTGTTGACGGAGCTAAAGGCTATGATGAAGCAGTACGATTGAAGGGGGATATGATTATAAATTGCACCCCCAGTGGAATGTATCCCAGGGTAAATGTATCGCCGGTATCTTATGGAATATTCGAGGGGTTCGGTACAGCGGTGGATTTGATATATAATCCGGAGGAAACAGTATTTTTAAAGCAGGCTAAAGAGCACGGGTTGAAAACGGTGAATGGACTTTACATGCTTGTGAGTCAGGCTGTTGCAGCACATGAAATTTGGAATGGGATCAGTTTTTCTGAAGCACAGGTAGATGTAATATATCAATGCATAGAAGCCTTGCAAAGGGAAAAACAGGGAGTATGATTAATTTATAAAAAATCAACCCCGCAGATAATATATTACCTGCGGGGTTGATTTGTCTTAGGATTTAGTCTTCCTTATCGTCATCATCTTTATCATCATGGTTGGCTTTATCTGACTTCTTATCAAACTTTTCCTCATATTTCTTCTCTGACTGTTCTATTTTCTTTTCCAGCTTTTCAGTAGCCTTCTCAAGCTTTTTCTCTAATTTTTCAGCTTCCTTGGCTTTGTTTTTGCTGTCATCGTTTTTATCTTCATCATCTTTATCTTCCTCTACAGTGCTGTCCTTTTCTTCTGTATCTTTGTCAAGCACTTCGGAGTTTAGGCTCTCAGTCTTGATTTCCTTTTTTAGTTCCTTGAAGGTTTTGTTGATATCCTTCATAGCATCCTTGGGTGCAAGGTTAAGCTCCATAATTGTCTTGCCGATACCCTTCGAATTGAGAAGGAATAAATCCACTACGACCGTCAGGTCTTTTTCTGACTGCTCTGACAGAGATACAAGTGCTGCAATCTGTCTATTGTTAAGTCCTGCAGCTTCTATTTTTTCAAGTAAAGCCTTATCCTGAATTTTACCTGTAAGTATAGCGTTTGCGGCACTGGATTTCTCAGCCTGCTCTTCTTTTTCCTTATCATCTTCAGGCTTTACTTCCTCTTTTTCAGGAAGTGCATCGATGGCTTTCTTGAGATCTTCTCTGTATTCCGCAGGTACCTTGTCCATCAGTTTTTCAAGTATTTCTTCATCGTCCATATCATATTTCGCGATCATATCTATGGTCTTGTTTACAGCCTTTCCATCCTTAGCAGCTGCATCAACCACATCGATTGCTTTGTCCATAAGCTCTGTGTATTCATTTATAGCCGCAGTTGCTTTCTCTATGTTGTTTATCTCCACCATAGCCTTGCTTTCAGCAAGTCTTTCATGAGCCATTCCAGCCAAAGCTTCGGCTTCCTTAACCGCATCTGTTATTATAGCTAATTGTATTTTTTCTGCAAGCTTGTCAAGAATATAAAGAGGACTGTCGGGTTTTATTCCAGGATCTGTTGTAGTTGCTGATTCCTCCGCAAATACCGGAATTGAGACTGCGAGTAGTACTGCCATAATTAGAATTAATATTTTTCTGTTCATTCAATTCACTCTCCTTTTAATTATTGCTTTTTTGTGCATCATAATACTTTGGCGGTTTTATTTGGCTTTTGGAATACAATATAGTATTCGCCGCTGATTATGGTTTTTTTGGGGTATTATACATGGTAAATCATGCCACCAGCAGGTGATATTTGTTAGAAATTGCTGGAAGAACTTTAAAAATTCAGCATATTATTGTATAATAGACATAATTCATTGAAAAATCAGAGGTATTTGTATGAGCGAGTTGAGGGAAGGCAATAAGACTAATAGAATAGGGATAATGGGCGGAACTTTTGACCCTATTCATTACGGGCACCTTGTAGCGGCTGAAGTAGCAAGAGCGGAATTTGGTCTCGACAAGGTCATCTTCATACCAGCAGGAAGACCTCCCCATAAGCAGCTGCAAAGCATAACAGACGCTGAACACAGATACCGTATGACTATCCTCGCAACTAGTTCAAATCCTAACTTTGAGGTATCCCGTATAGAAGTGGATAAAGATGAGCTTACATATACTATTGATACTGTTAAGGATATGCGAAGGATCTACGGTGAAGATACAGCCATATACTTTATAACTGGAGCAGATGCAGTACTGGATTTTCTGACCTGGTATAAGCTTCAGGAGCTTTTAACACTATGCAGATTTATTGCTGTTACTCGTCCTGGATTTGATAAGAGGGACTTGGAACAAATGATAGGTGAAATTGCGTCTAAGTATAATGGAGAGATAATATGCATTGAAGTTCCTTTATTGGCAATATCGTCTACAGATATAAGGGAAAGAACTAGAAGCGGAAAACCCATCAAGTATCTGTTGCCGGAAACAGTAGAGGGGTATATTGAGAAGAATGGACTTTACAAGGAGTGAATTCTTTGCTGGATTTGAACTTAATAAAGGACTGCCTGAAAAGCAGCATTTCTTCAAAGAGATATCTTCACTCTGCTAATGTTAGTATTACCGCTGCAAAGCTCGCAGAGTTTTACGGCTGTGATGCGGAAAAGGCAAGTATTGCAGGTTTGGTACATGATTGCGCAAGGGAGCTTGGTATGGAAGAACTTCTGAATTGCCTTGCTGAAGAGGGTATGACAGCGGATACCCTGACCTTGGGTGTAAAAGAGCTTCTGCATGGCCCGGCAGCAGTACACATATGCAGGAAGCTGTTTGAAATCGAGGATGAGGAAATACTAGCTGCAGTTAGATATCATACAACTGGCAGGGAAAATATGTCTATCCTTGAGAAAATCATATACTTGGCGGACTTTATTGAGCCCCTAAGAAGCTTTGAAGGGGTGGCAGAATTGAGAGGACTGGCCTTTAGAAGTCTTGATGAAGCAGTTTTAGGAGCTTTTAATTCGTCTATCCGATACATAATATCAAAGAACGGGCTTATACATATCGATACCATACTTTCAAGGAATGATATATTGAGGGAACTGCAGAGATAGGCAGCAGTTTTTAACGATTATATAAAGATAAACTGGTTTCGTAAAACATATAAGAAATGGGGTTTTAGATTTTGAAAAGGTATATAGCTATTTTTCTGGCTTCTTTTTTGGTTTTTTTCATTATACTCGGAGGAGTATATTATTTATATAAATCAAACATGACAGATGAGCATTTTGTTAAGACGATAGAAGAAAATCCGGAGCTTAAGCCAGAGGACCCCAAGGACGATGTAATAATAAATACCTTATTCATGGGTATTGATGAAGCAAGATCGGATACTATGATAGTAGCGAGCTATAATAAAGAGAACCAGAAAATCACTTTGCTTTCGATACCGAGAGATACAAGAGTCGAGATACCAGGCTATGGCTTTGATAAGATAAATTCTGCAGCAGCCAGAAAAGAAGGTACGGCTTTGGCCATGGAGACTGTTGGAAATATGCTGGGGATTCCCATACATCACTATGTTAAGGTAACCTTCAAGGGTGCAGAAAAAATAGTTGATATTTTGGGCGGTGTAAAGGTTAATGTACCCATGAATATGGATTATGAAGATCCTGCCCAGAACCTGAGCATACATATTAAGAAGGGTACACAAGTACTTAACGGTTCAAATGCTGTGAAATTTGCAAGGTTTAGATCGGGCTATTCTGATCAGGATCTGGGACGAATCAAAGCACAGCAGGAGCTTATAAAATCGTTTATCAGTGCACTTACCAGCCCAAAGGTTATACCAAAGGCATTCAGTGTTGTTGATGCTATGTCAAAATGCATCAAGACCAATATTGAAAATAGTGATATTGCACATTATGCTATGAATGTAAAAGATATAAAGATGGATAATATTAAGTTCTATACTCTCCCAGGAGATGTTGGATACAAAAATAAGGTCTCATATTTCTTGCATGATGAGGTTAAGCTCAAAGAAATGCTTGATCAAATCAGAATGGATCTTGGAGTAGAAGCAACTCAGAATAACAATGCAGCCACAACCCAGACCGGCAGTGGTGATAATGCTGCAGCAGCTGAACAGCCAATTGTAAAGGATGATATAAAGATTCAGGTGCTGAATG
>FWWL01004170.1_pt1 | contig 24922 bp, 17 predicted proteins | sample 2228331 | NCBI WGS metagenome assembly FWWL01 (sample SAMEA103939775, study PRJEB20133) | metagenome | reverse complement strand
GCCTTTCGTGCGGGTCGGAACTTACCCGACAAGGAATTTCGCTACCTTAGGACCGTTATAGTTACGGCCGCCGTTCACCGGGGCTTCGGTTCGGAGCTTCGCTTGCGCTAACCCTTCCCCTTAACCTTCCGGCACTGGGCAGGCGTCAGCCCCTATACGTCGTCTTTCGACTTCGCAGAGACCTGTGGTTTTGTTAACCAGTCACTAGAGCCGCTTCGCTGCGACCCGCCCAGGCTCCTTTCGTCACCCGGGCAGGCACCCCTTCTCCCGAAGTTACGGGGCTATGTTGCCTAGTTCCTTAACGAGGGTTCTCTCGTTCACCTGGGTATTCTCTACCCGTCTACCTGTGTCGGTTTGCGGTACAGGCGGTAAACCTTCTTCGCTTAGAGGCTTTTCTCGGCGGTTAGGTTCAGCTCACTTCGCCTTACGGCCCGCCACGGTGTCTCAGCTCAGCCAGGGGGTTTCCCTCCCAGCCTCTTCGCCTGTCACACCATGCACCCACACCACCATTCGTGGGCTGGCTTACCTACCCGCGTCCCCCCTTCGCTCCAGTCTACCGGTGTCGGAATGTTGACCGACTTCCCATCAGCTACGCCTTCCGGCCTCACCTAAGGACCTGACTAACCCGACGCGGATTGACCTGGCGTCGGAAACCTTAGACTTTCGGTGAACACGGTTCTCACGTGTTTTACGCTACTCATGCCTGCATTCTCACTTCCGCTCGCTCCAGCACTCCTTCCGGTATGCCTTCCCCGCTCGCGGAACGCTCCCCTACCGATGTGTACCTCCGCACACATCCCATGGCTTCGGTATCAAGCTTAGCCCCGTTAAGTTTTCCGCGCAGAATCACTTGACCAGTGAGCTATTACGCACTCTTAAAAGGATGGCTGCTTCTAAGCCAACCTCCTGGTTGTCTCGGTAACTCCACATCGTTTCCCACTTAGCTTGAATTTGGGGACCTTAGCCGATGATCTGGGCTGTTTCCCTCTCGACCACGAATCTCATCACCCGTAGTCCGACTGCCTCCCTTCCATCAACGGCATTCGGAGTTTGATTGAGTTCGGTAAGCCCTAAGCCCCCTAGCTCATTCAGTGCTCTACCTCCGTTGATTACTGAGAGGCGCTAGCCCTATAGCTATTTCGGGGAGAACAAGCTATCTCCGGGTTCGTTTGGCATATCACCTCTACCCACACCTCATCCCCTAACTTTGCAACGTTAGTAGGTTCGGGCCTCCACGAGCTTTTACACCCGTTTCACCCTGGACATGGGTAGCTCACCCGGTTTCGTGTCTAATCCCTGCGACTCTTCGCCCTCTTCAGACTCGCTTTCGCTACGGCTTCGGGTGTCTCTCCCTTAACCTCGCCACAGAGATTAACTCGCAGGCTCATTCTCCAAGAGGCACGCTGTCAGGCCTAGCGCCGCGTCCCGCATTCCTGCAGGCCACCGTCACGCCATTAGCCCTTCAACTGCTTGTCAGCTCGTGGTTTCAGGTTCTATTTCACTCCCCTCACCGGGGTACTTTTCACCTTTCCCTCACGGTACTTGTTCACTATCGGTCGCCAGATGTATTTAGCCTTGGAGGGTGGACCCCCCAGCTTCCTGCCGGATTAGCGTGCCCGGCAGTACTCAGGTACTCGGCAGGAGCGCTCCAGTTTTCGCGTACGGGACTCTTACCCTCTCTGGTAGGCTTTCCCACACCTTTCCGCTAACCTTCGCGTTATCCCTCCTATCCGCCGAGCCCTACAACCCCGCATGGTTCCCCATGCGGTTTGGGCTGCTCCCCTTTCGCTCGCCACTACTCAGGGAATGCTCTCTTTTCCTCTGGGTACTTAGATGTTTCAGTTCCCCAGGTTCCCCTCGCTTACCTATGTGTTCAGTAAGCGATGATGGAGGTTCGCTCCATCGGGTTTCCCCATTCGGACATCCCCGGATCGTCGCTCGTTCACAGCTCCCCGAGGCTTTTCGCAGTGACCCACGTCCTTCTTCGGCATCTGGCGCCTAGGCATCCACCACGAGCCTTATCAGCTTCTTCACGTGATGCGAGGACCTCAGTCCTCTTTCTTCTTCATCTTCTTCGCTGTTTGATGCGCCTTCTTCTCTCTACACCTATTCTCTTTTTAAGGTTCTTCACCAGGCTCCGTCTTCGAGCCTCGGTCGCTGATTTCCTGACGAAATCGGCAACCGGCGCCCGAGGACGCCTCACCTCAACAACTCAAGAGTGACAGGGAAAGGATTGGGGAAGAGACTTCGAGAACCTCACCGATCCGCTCCGGTGAGGATTTTGTACTTCATCTTCACAAGGAAGTGCAGGGCTCAGCCTTAGCCTCACCCTGAACCCCCTCCCTAGAAAGGAGGTGATCCAGGCGCACCTTCCGGTACTCCTACCTTGTTACGACTTCGTCCCAGTCACCAGCCCCACCCTCGGCGGCTCCTCCCTTACGGTTCAGATACCGACTTCAGGTGTTGCCAGCTCCCATGACGTGACGGGCGGTGTGTACAAGGCCCGGGAACGTATTCACCGCAGTATGGCTGACCTGCGGTTACTAGCAACTCCGTCTTCATGCAGGCGGGTTGCAGCCTGCAATCTGAACTGAGACCGGCTTTCTGGATTGGCTCCGCCTCGCGGCTTCGCGACCCATTGTACCGGCCATTGTAGCGTGTGTGTAGCCCAGGATATATAGGTCATGCTGACTTGACGTCATCCGCACCTTCCTCCGGCTTGACACCGGCAGTCCCGTGTGACACTTGTAACACACGGCGCGGGTTGCGCTCGTTAGCGGACTTAACCGAACATCTCACGACACGAGCTGACGACAGCCATGCAACACCTGTGCATGCTCCCCGAAGGGTCGGTCCGCTTTCGCTTCCCTACCACATGCATGTCAAACCCTGGTAAGGTTCTTCGTGTAGCATCGAATTAAACCACACGCTCCGCTGCTTGTGCGGGCCCCCGTCAATTCCTTTGAGTTTTAACCTTGCGGCCGTAGTCCCCAGGCGGTGGACTTATCGCGTTCGCTTCGGCACGGACAGGCTTTACCCTCCCCACGCCAAGTCCACATCGTTTACGGCTAGGACTACCGGGGTCTCTAATCCCGTTCGCTCCCCTAGCTTTCGCGTCTGAGCGTCAGTTGCAGCCCAGAGAGCCGCCTTCGCCTCTGGTGTTCTTCCGAATATCTGTGCATTTTACCGCTACACTCGGAATTCCACTCTCCTCTGCTGCACTCTAGCCCGCCAGTCTTGAACGACCTCCCCTAGTTTAGCCAGGGGCTTTCACATCCAACTTAACGAGCCGCCTGCACGCGCTTTACGCCCAGTAAATCCGGATAACGCTCGTCTCCTACGTCTTACCGCGGCTGCTGGCACGTAGTTAGCCGAGACTTATTCCTCAGGTACTGTCCTTCCTCATCCCTCAGAAAAGCGCTTTACAACCCGAAGGCCTTCTTCGCGCACGCGGCGTTGCTGGGTCAGGCTTTCGCCCATTTACCAATATCCCCTACTGCTGCCACCCGTAGGTGTATGGACCGTGTTTCAGTTCCATTGTGGGGGGCCACCCTCTCAGGTCCCCTACCCGTCTTCGCCTTGGTAGGCCGTTACCCTACCAACTAGCTGATGGGACGCAGGCCCCTCCCAGAGCGCCTTTCGGCTTTCTTCTCAGGCTCTCTAACTCCTGAGAAATTATGCGGTATTAGCAGACCTTTCGGTCTGTTATCCCCCTCTCTGGGGCAGGTCACCAACGCGTTACTCACCCGTTCGCCACTAGGGCAGTATCGCTACTACCCCCGTTCGACTTGCATGTATTAGGCACGCCGCCAGCGTTCATCCTGAGCCAGGATCAAACTCTCCGCAAAAATCTTATCCACTTCTTCAGTGGTTCATTTTTCCGGAATCTCTCAGTGCCCTTCCTTACTGTCTCTCCCTATCACTCTTCAGTTGTTAAGGTGCCTTGTTTGTGGCGATAAAAATCCGATGTCTTCCCATCTCTGTTCCGACACCGGCTGTCTGTCACGACGCCACTCGATTTTTACAGGGCTTTCTTTCTCGCGCCCCCGGTTCCGCTGTTTTTTTTTCGGAACCGTTCTGTTGGTCACAGCGGGCTGAATTATACACGCCTTCTATGGCGTGTCAAGGGATTTGGGAAAATTCATTGAAAATTCGTTTGCCAGTTTCTTCATTCTGGAACCTTTTTTGCATGCCCGAACGTCTCATGTATATCTTAAGCGGTTTTGTTATAATGGAGACCAGATGAGTACAATTTACTACCCTGTACGAAGACCCACCTCGCAACCCTCCATACCCGTCCTCCAGCAGGTATTGCTGGCAGGCGCGCTGGGCTTTGCCCTGTTCGTGGTGGTGTTAACCCTGTTTTTCCTCGGTTTCCAGATTGTCTATGCGGGCAGGATTTTCCCCGGCGTGAGCGTAGCAGGCGTGGATGTGAGCGGGATGACCCCGCGGGATGCCGCCCTGGAAATTCAGCGCCGTATCACCTACCCGCAAACCGGAAAACTCGTCCTCAAAGACGGAGAGCGTTTCTGGATCGCTACCCCTGCCGAACTGGGACTGGCGCTTGACCCGCTGGCAAGCGCCCGTGCGGCTTTTCAGGTGGGACGAAGCGGCAATCTTTTTACCCGCCTGTGGGACCAGAGTCTGGCGCTGGCAAGCGGCAAAGAGGTTTCCCCGGTGATGTTGCTTGACCAGCGGGTGACACAGGCATACCTGAACCAAATCGCCGCAGAAATTGACATCCCCGCAAAGGATGCCACCTTACAGGTAGAAGGCACCGAAGTCAAGGTCACCCAGGGGCAGATTGGGCGCAGACTCGACCTGAACGCCTCCCTGATTCTGGTCAGTGTACAAATGCAGACCCTGAAAGACGCCATCCTCAACCTGTATGTGCAGGAAGAAGCGCCCGCTATTCTGGATGCCAGTACCGCCGCCGAACAAGCCCGGCGTATTCTCAGCGCCCCATTGACCCTCACCCTGCCCGCCAGCGATTCCTCCGGCGACGGTCCATGGGTGATTCCTCCTGAACAGTTAGCCCAAATGCTGGTCATTCGGCGGGCTGAAACCGAGGACGGAACCCGCTATCAGGTTGGGTTGAACGAGTCCTATCTGCTTACCTACCTGAGTGATTTAGCCCCTAAATTGCGCCGTTCTCCGGTTAATGCCCGCTTTATCTTCAACGACGATACCCGCCAACTGGAAGTGATTCAAAATGCCATCATCGGCAGGGAACTGGACGTTTCGGCGAGCGCACACTTCATCCAGGAAAAACTGGCACAGGGCGAACATACCATTGCCCTGCAGATTCAATACACCAACCCACCGGTGACCGATGACATGACCGGCGAGCAGTTGGGCATCACCGAACTGGTTCAGGCAACCACCACGTATTTCCGCGGGTCAAGCGCGGAGCGGGTGCAAAACATCAAAGCCGCGGCTTCCAAATTCCACGGATTGCTGGTGGCGCCTGGCGAAACCTTCTCCATGGCACAAGCCATGGGCGACATCACGCTGGATAACGGCTATGCCGAGGCGCTAATCATCATCGGCGGGCAAACCATCAAGGGCGTAGGCGGCGGCGTTTGTCAGGTAAGCACCACCCTGTTCCGCAACGCCTTCTTTGCCGGATTCCCCATCGTGGAACGGCATGCCCACGCCTACCGCGTTGGATATTACGAACAAACCGCTTCCGGGCACTCCGACCGCCTTGCCGGGCTGGATGCCACCGTGTTTGTCCCACTGGTGGACTTCAAGTTTGTCAACGATACCCCTTACTGGCTGTTGATGGAAACCTACATCAACGGATACAGTCTGACCTGGAAGTTTTACTCCACGAAAGATGGGCGCTCCGTAGAATGGGATACCACCGGTCCAACCAACATCGTGGATCCACCGGAAACGGTGTACCGTGAAAATCCCGACCTGAAACAGGGAGAAATCCGTCAGGTAGAGTGGGCGGCAAAGGGCGCCGATGTGACCGTGACCCGCCGGGTGTACAAAGATGGCACATTGTACTTCAGCGATCGCTTCTTCACCCACTATGAGCCGTGGGGAGAGGTGTTCGAGTATGGTCCCGGCACCGAACTACCCCCACGGGATTGAAACCGTAAGGACCCTGTAAGGTCAATACGAGTAAGGATTCGCCTATCCTCTGGGTAGGCGAATTTTATTTTCTGATGAGGTAGCATCATGAAACGACTTCCCCCCATGGTGATCTGCCTCGTCCTCTGGTTCTTCCTCATCACCGCCTACACCCCCCTGCCTGACGAAACCATTGGCGAAGCAGTAACCCTGAACGCTCCACCGCCACCCGAAATGCTCTTCACCGGGTGTACCCGGGTGAACGTGGCACCGATGAACGACACCTTTGAACACCGTGTGGTTGAACTGACCAATATTGAACGGGACAAACTGGGCATTCCGCCCTTAAAACGCAACGCCGATCTGGACTATGCCGGACGCTACCACTCCAAAGACATGATGGACGAGAATTACTTCGATCACAATTCTTACGATGGCGGAACTCAGGTATGTTCGTGGTCTACGCGGATCAATGCTTTTTATACCGGCTGGTCTTATCTTGGAGAAAACATTGCCGCCGGATATTCCACCCCAGAAGCCGTGGTGCAAGCCTGGATGAACTCCTCAGGGCACCGCGCCAATATTCTTAACAGCAACTACCGCGAAATTGGAGTGGGATACACCTACGGGGGCGGCGATTACTACCGATACTGGACGCAGGATTTTGGGACACGTTCCAGCGTCTATCCCATAGTCATTAACCTGGAAGCGGCACAAACGGATCTTCCGGATGTCAACCTGTACATTTACGGCAAGGGCATCTGGAACGAAATGCGCCTGCGCAACGACTCCGGCACATGGACGGCATGGATGCCCTATCAGGAACGCATCAACGGCTGGAATTTGCCCTGGACAGCCGGTACACGCACCGTATCGGTAGAACTGCGCAATGGCTCAACCTCCACCAGCGCCAGCGATACCATTTATCTGACCACCAGCGGCAACCGGCTAGGAAACCTGCCCGAGACCATCGCCTTTGTTTACGAAAAGAGCACCGGAATTCTGACCCCACCTTCCGTCTCTCTGCAACCGAACAATTCTATCGGCACAACTCCGCTGACGTGGAGCGCCAGCGCCAACCCTTCCAGCAACTTCCTGCAACTCAGCCGCACCAGCGGCACCACACCCACCGACATCCTTGTGCTTACCCCGCATTCCGCCGCTCTGCAAAATGTGGGAACCACACAGGGCACCCTGTCCATTGTGGTTACCAATCCACCAGAAGGCTCTTCCAGATCCATCCCGGTGCGCATTACCGTGGTGAACACCCTGAGTCACCGGGTATTTCTGCCTGCGGTGATTCGATGAACAAATGGTATTCATCTCTCCGGCGGGTTTCAGTCAGCCGGAGAGATCCCGCATCTCTGACCTGAGAAATGCGCGCTTGGGATTGCCCCTTTTTTCGTGATACAATTGACCTAGCCTGACCCAAATGGTAGGAGAAGAATGGTATGGTGCACCCTGACTTAATGGAGATTTTACGCTGTCCTGTGTGCGTCCGAGAGGAAGGCAAAACAGGATTGCTGACCCTTGTGCGGGAATCCTGGCTGGTATGTCAGGATTGCCAGCGGAAATATCCGATTGTGGATGAAATTCCGGTCATGTTAATTGACGAAGGGGACAGGTGGTTACAGACTGCCATTGAAGACCTGCCTGTGCCGCCCCCTTCTCCCAAATAATTTACCCTCTCCCCGGCGGATGGAACGCTTCTTGCACAGATTTTCAGCAACATCCGCAATGGGAGAGAAGAGAGTATGCAGTCCATGGCTCGTGTAAGTTCTCGATATCGACAACCCCAACCCTCGCTGGATCGCACCACGTTGATCTTGCTGGTGGTTTTTGTGGTACTGGCGCTAGCGACCGCCGTTGTAGCGTATCTCTGGGCACGCAATCTGTTTTCCTCCTGGACGATGACCGGCATGGGCAACGCCCCAGCCATCTCATCGCCTTCCCAAACAGGGGAACAAAATCAGGGCAACAGCAATGTGCCTCTGCCCGAAGGTCCACTCCAGAACAGCGGCGCGGGTCCCGAGCCCAAGCCGTGGGATGGAAAAACCCGCATCACCCTGCTGGTGATGGGACTGGATTACCGCGACTGTGAGGATAACTTCGCGGAGTGTGACCAGAACGGCGCCGCTCGCACCGACAGCATGATGCTGTTGACCGTTGACCCGGTAAGCAAAACCGCCGGCATGCTTTCCATCCCCCGTGACCTGTGGGTGCAGATTCCCGGCTTTGATTACGGAAAAATCAACACCGCATACTTCCTGGGGGAAGCCTATAAACTACCGGAAGGCGGTCCCGGTCTTGCCATGCGCACCGTGGAGCAATTGCTGGGCGTACCTATCCAGTACTACGCGCTGGTAGATTTCAACGCCTTCGTGCGCATCATTGACGAACTGGGCGGGGTGAAGATTCGCCCCAAAGAGCGCATCAAACTGGATCCTATCGGTCCAAACAACACCGTCTGGCTGGATCCGGGGGTGTACACGGTGCCCGGCGAACTGGCGCTGGCTTACGCCCGCAACCGCTACACCGAAGGTGGAGATTTCGACCGCGCCGCCCGCCAGCAGGAAGTGCTCCTCTCCATCCGAGACCGCGTATTGCAGTTCGACATGCTGCCCACTCTCATCTCCAAAGCGCCGCGGCTGTACGCTGAGGTGCAATCGGGTGTGCGCACCAACCTGACTCTGGAGCAAATCATCCAACTGGCATGGTTGAGCCAGCAAATTGACAAAGAAAACATCAAACGCGGGATCATTGGTCCACCCAATTACGTCACCTTCAGCACCTCACCGGATGGGCAAGCCATTGAAATTCCGGTCACCGATCAGATTCGTGTCCTGCGCGATGAAATCTTTGCAACCGGTGGTCCGGTAGGTCCGGCGGCAGTCAGTGATGATCCACAGGAACTGGTGAAGCAGGAAGCCGCTCGCATCCTCGTGAAGAACGGCACGACCACCGAAGGACTGGCTGGCAGAACGGCTGAGTTTTTACGGAGTAAGGGCTTGAATGTGACCGGGGAAGGCAACGCGGATCAGGTATACGGTTTCAACACCCTGATTGATTACAGCGGTAAACCCTACACCATGACCATGTTGCTGGAAATACTGGGGAAAGACAACACCCGCGTACTCAATCGCTATGATCCCAATGCCCAGGTGGATATCGAGATCATCCTCGGAACGCCCTTCGCCCAAAGCAATCCACTGCCATAATCAAGACATGGTTTACCCGATCACCGCGCCTGAATGGGGCGCGGTTTTCGTTTAAGTCCGGAAACTTCGGGAAAATCGATTCTCGACTATAATTGGAGCGTGATGGATCTTTCAATCGTTGTCCCGGTCTATAACGAAGAGGAAAATCTTCCCCTCCTGTATCAAGCCATCACCAGCGCAGTGGTTCCCCTCAATCTTGAGTGGGAATTGATTCTGGTGGACGATGGCAGTCGCGACAGCAGTCCTCAGGTGCTGCAATCTCTGGCTGACCAAGACCCTCAGCATGTGCGTGTGGTGCTTTTGCGGCGCAATTTCGGACAAACCGCCGCCATCGCTGCCGGAATTGACCACTCCTCCGGTGAAATCGTCGTCCTGATGGACGCCGACTTGCAGAACGACCCCGCCGACATCCCCATGATGCTGGAAAAGATTCGTGAAGGATATGACGTGGTCAGCGGCTGGCGGAAAAACCGGCAGGATGACCTGAGCCGCACCCTGCCTTCCCGACTGGCAAACGGTTTGATTTCCCGGGTGACGGGCGTACACCTGCACGATTACGGTTGCACCCTGAAAGCCTACCGCCGCGAAGTGCTCACCGGATTCCGTCTGTACGGTGAGATGCATCGCTTCATTCCCGTATATGCCCATTCGGTTGGTGCCCGCATTCTGGAAGTGGAAGTCCACCACCATCCGCGCCGCTTTGGCAAAGCCAAGTACGGGCTGGAACGCACCGCCAAAGTGATTCTCGACCTGTTCACGGTGAAGTTCCTTTCCAGTTACTCCAACAAACCCATTTACCTTTTCGGTGGGGTGGGGATCACACTGATGGCGCTGGCATTTCTGGTACTGTTTTACCTGTTCGTGCGGCGGGTGTTCTTCGGCATCTCCGTGTTGGGCAGTCCGTTGTTTCAGATCAGTACCATGGTTGCCATTTTTGGCTTTCAGTCCATCCTGATGGGATTGATTGCCGAACTGCTGGTGCGCACCTACCATGAATCTCAGGGCAAGCCCACTTACACCGTACGCAAAACCCTGAACTTCCCCCCTGAAGTATGAAGGTTCCCCGCTCCAAAGCCAACTGGATTCGATGGGCAGGGACATTGTTAACCCTGATCTTGTTGGGTTATCTGGCAACGCAACAGGATTGGGAAACGTTGCGCGCCTCTTTCCAGCAGATCGAACCCTGGCGCTGGCTGGCGGCACTGGGCTTGACCCTGCTCTCTCGCCTGGCAGTCACCCTGCGGTGGCATGTCTTGCTGGCATCTGCCCAGCCCCGCATGCGCTTCACCCAGAGTTTACGCCTCACCTTTGCCGGGTTGTTTGCCGCCAACTTTTTGCCCACCACCGTCGGCGGGGATGCCGTGCGCCTGGTGGGCGCCATCCAGTTGCGCATGGACGCCGCCTTAAGCACCGCTTCGCTGGTGGCAGACCGCCTGATTGGTATGGCGGGAATGACGCTGGCACTCCCCTGGGGGCTGGTGCGCGCGCTGGATGCGGGATTGCCCGTCCTGCCGGGTGCCGTCCTGCCCTTCCCTGCTCTGGCGCAAAAAGTAACCGCTTTCCTGTCCCAACTGATGGAGCATTTCCGCTTCTGGGTACGCAAACCGGCATCCCTGTTTGCATCGCTGGGTTTTACTCTGGTGCACATGGTGTGTCTGTTCACCTCGATTGACATTCTGCTGGCAGGGCAGAGACAGCCCATCCACTGGTTGACCATTGCAGGCATCTGGTCGCTGGTGTATTTCATTACCCTTCTACCGGTTTCGATCAACGGACTGGGATTACAGGAGGTATCCAGCACCCTGCTGTACGCCCATCTGGGCGGCATCTCCATGGAAGCCAGTCTGACGCTGGCGGTGATGCTGCGCGCCCTGCAAATGGTCGCCAGCCTGCCCGGTGCGCTCTTCGTGCCGGGCATCCTTGCCGCGCGGGAGGATCTTCCCAAATGACCTGGCGACGTGCCATTTTAGGGCTGACCTTTCTCGCTACAGCGTTCGCCCTGCTGGAACTGGGTATCCCTGCCGTGCAGGATGGACGGTTGCCCGCCTCGGGGAAATGGATGCTGGCTTTTGCCTTCGGAGGGCTTTTCTTTGTCCTTGTCGCCATCCTGTGGGCGCTCTCTTTTACCCGGCAATGGCACGTTGCGGAAACCGCCCTGAAGCGAATCGTGCAAGCCCTGCGGAAAGGTGCCTGGCTGGGAGTGAGTATATTTGTGCTGGCGGGGCTGGCATGGCTGGAATTGATTTTCCTGCCTTACCCCGCCCTCTTTGAGCGCAATGACCTCTTCCTCAACCCCTTGTTGCGTTTGAGCCTGCTCTGGGTGCTGGGAACCCTGCTTACTCCCTTCCTTCTGGCGCTTTTCCCACGCTTGCGCCCCGTAGAAGCGCTTGCAGGTGCACTGCTCTTTTTAGGGCTGATTCATCGCGGTGGAGAGTATTTCTTCGCCGTGCGGGATTATCCCTTCACCCTGGGATGGTCGGAAGCCAGTCGCTTTTACTATGGCTCGCTGTTCCACGCCAAAGCCATTTACGGCGAGGCAACGCCTCTGCCATTCCTGCACCCCTCACGTTATCTGCTGCTGTCCATTCCGTATCTGGTGGGTAATCTTCCCCTCTGGGCGCACCGCCTCTGGCAGGCGCTGCTGTGGTTCGGTATGCCCCTCCTGAATGCCTTCCTGCTGGCGCGGCGGTTGCCTTTTTCCTCCAGAACCATCAGAAGGCTTTTCATCGGCTGGTCGGCGCTGTTCCTGATGCAGGGACCGGTTTATTATCACCTGCTGGTTGCCTCTGGAATCGTGCTGGCAGGGTTCGAGAGCCGGCGGTTCTGGAAATCCCTCATCGTCATCCTCCTGGCTTCTCTCTGGGCGGGCATCAGCCGGGTGAACTGGTTTCCCGTACCTGCCATGCTGGCAATCACCCTTTATCTGCTGGAATGTCCGTATCAAGGGAACTTCTGGCGTTGGGTGAGAGCCCCCCTCCTGTGGGGTATAGCGGGCATCCTCAGCGCGTTTGCCGCTCAAGCCGCGTACATTGCCCTCTCTGGACAACCGGATATTTCCGCGTTCGGGTCCAGTTTCTTCTCCAGTTTGCTGTGGTACCGTCTGCTCCCCAGCCCCACTTACCCGCCGGGTATCCTGCCGCTGACCCTGATCCTCAGCCTGCCCCTTCTGGCACTGATTTTGTCCAATGCCAGCCGTGCAGTCCTCCATCCTCTGCGTCTCATCGGACTGGGCGGGATTTTATTCATCCTGTTTGCCGGCGGGATGGTAGTCAGCACCAAAATCGGCGGGGGTGCCAACCTGCACAATCTGGATGCTTACTGGATGGTATTGTGGATTTGGGGAAGCGCAATTTTCACCGATCTGGTCAGCAAAGAAGCACCGTTCGTATCGCTCCGCAAACCGGCAATCCTGCTGGCGCTGGCTTTCCTCTTGCCGCTTTACCCCGCCATGATGGAAGGACGTCCCATCCCTGTTCTGGATAAAGGGCGAGCGGAATTTGAACTGAATCTCCTGCGATCCTACCTGAAGCCCGCCGTGGAACGACAGCAACCGGTGTTGTTCATCTGGCAGAGGCATTTGCTGACCTTCCATCAAATTGAAGGTATTCGTCTGGTTTTCCCCTACGAAAACATTGATCTGATGGAATACGCCATGTCGGATAACCGCGCCTACCTACAGCAATTCTACGACGACCTCTGCCATCAACGCTTTGCATTCATCGTCTCTGGACCACAGAATATCGTCTTTAAAGGTCCGCAGGATGCCTTTCCAGAAGAAAACAACGTCTGGGTCACCCGGGCGGCCATTCCCATTCTGAGTTATTACGAAGTGATCGACACACTGGATCAAAGCAGGACCCAGATTCTGGCTCCCAAAGCCAATCCGCCGACATGTCTAAAAATTGCCGCACCCTGAATGTTCTCGACAAGGGGTACAACACGCATCTGAGGAAAGAGAAAGAGAGCAAATGAAACGGTATCCCCTGGGGTTTAATCTTGCATCCCACCCTGTCTTCATCACGCTGATTTTGTGGGGCAGTCTGACGCTGAATCTGTATCTCTTCGTGTTTCAACCTGCTCACATCATCAGCCGGGTTCAACTGGGTGTGAGCGGACTCGTTGCAGGGGGACTGGTGGTTCTGCTGTGGACCTTTTACGAACGTGAAGACGCTCGTCCACTGCGTCTCTCTCCTGCATGGGTTGCGCTTTTCGCCTTGTGGGGCACCCTGCTGATCTTTTTGGGAACACCACAGCCTTCCATGGCGCTTTTCGCTCTTCCAGAGAGTGTTGAGGTCACACTGACCCCTCTACAGGGCGATACCACCACCGCACTGGTCACCTGGATGCACAACGGCGTTTCCGATGTCTCTTTTCAACAAGTGCGGTGGTTGGGAAAGGCACAGATTCAGCCTGAGGGCGTCCGTCTGGAACTCTCAAAAGACCAACCGGGGGGATTGCACTGGGAAGGGAAAGGCTGGCGCACCCTGACCCTCACCCTGAAGAGTGAAGTTCCGATTCGGGTGCAGGCTCGCACCCATCAGACAACCCTGGAAGAGGTGCTTGAACCGTCGTCATCCTCCGCGCGAATCGTGCACATCCCCATTGGAAATCCCAAAACTGTCGGGGCTATCCAGATTGGTGTGTGGGGAAATGGTTTTCTCAGTTTATTCCTCTCCTTGTGGGTGGGCACAACAATTCCCCACAGGAAAAGATTTCATCTCCCCTCTCCCCACTGGCAGGATTTTTTACCGTGGATACCACTGATCCTGCTGGCAGGGTTGGGCTGGGCTGTCGGCATGATCACCGCACAATACAACCGTCTCTACGCCGATGATTACTGCTACCAGAACCTTTTGAACCAGAAAGGCTGGGTAGGCGCCAATGTGCATGCGTACCTGCACATCACCGGACGGTTTGCCGCTCATGCACTGGACTTTGTGGCGTATTTCCTGGGTGAACGAATTGCCCCGCTGGGGATCTTTGTCCTGTTTACCGCGGGTGGAAGTGCATTTTATCTGCTGATGCGCACACTCTACCCTGCCGCAAAGGGCTGGCAAACCGCCGCAATAGCGTGGGCTTTGCCTCTCCTTGCCCTCATCACCACCGCCAATCCGGTACAATCCGTGTTCTGGACGCTTCATGCCTTGAGCGTCTGTGCCGGTTTGGGGTTTCTCCTGCTGACCTTCAGAGCCGTTTTCCAACGGATTCCCCATCCCACCTCTGGGAAAGACCACATCGGGTTATTCTTGCTGGCGCTTTTCACGGGTGGTTTCCACGAAACCTTGTCCATCGCAGGAATCCTGTTGCTGACCCTGACGGCATGGCTGGAATGGCGCTCCCGGAAGGAGAAAAACCGCGCTTCCATCCCGGTGAGTGCAGTGGCTGTCGCGGGGTTGATCTGCGGCACGGTGATCGTTGCGCTGGCGCCGGGAAACACCTCCCGCATGGCAGAAATCGGCTATTCGTTAAATCCGAAAGAATTGCTTTTCCAAACGGGTGAATTGATACGCTCAAGTTTTCACTGGATGCTCGGCGGACCGGACCAGAACGGGTTTCCGCTGATCATTCTGCTGGCGGTTTTCCTTCTGGGAATGCAATGGGGAAGGCACTATTCCATCCCCTCTCTGGGCTTTGCTCCTCTTCACCCTCTGGAAAAATTGATCCTCTTCTTCCTTCCAACATTTTCCATTCTCGTCATGTTGCTCCCTTCGGCTGTGCTGAAGGGATACTTCCCATTACGTTCATTATTCATCCCTCAAATGGTGCTGATTTCAGCGGCGTTTGGACATGGCATTTGGGCAGGAGAGTGGCTGAGAAAGCAAAATGTCCAATGGGCGATTTCGGTTTCGGTGTTTACCGTGGGAATCCTGCTCTGGGCAGGCTGGTTGACCTATCCTGCAGTGACGGCATTTCATCGGGAAATGCGCCTGCATGCCGCCGAATGGGATGCCCGGGTGAACCTGATCGCCCAGGCAAGGGATGTAGGAACATCAGAGGTGTTCGTGCCCCCCTATCGCTACATCGCAGAAGTGGACCTGCAGCCAGATCCCCATCACTGGTTAAACCGGTGTGTCGAGGATTATTACGGCATTCGCGTCCAGATCCAGACGTCCGATGAGCCATAGACCCTCACCCATTCACGGGATTATCGAGTAAAATTCTGCACATGCGAAAAGGTTTAGCGGTATTCTTTCTGACTTTCCTGTTCTGGCTGGCTGGCGCGGCTTCAACTGCCGCGGCGCAAAACCAGCCTGAACCTTTTACCGGAGAGGCATTGTGCCTGCCCGATGCCTACCCCAGAGGGGCAGACTGCCTGGTGCTGGGTCCGGCGGAAAAACTGACCGAATGGTTCGCTTACGGGTTGACGTACCCCCCACGCCCCCTGCCGGCGCGCAAGCCCCCCGCCGAACTCACCCAAAGCCCGGTTACGATTGCCAAAATCAACCTGCCTGCTACCGAAGCCGCGCCGCTTTACAGCACACTGGATGACGCGGTCAACGGGAATAACCCGGTGCGCTACATTGACGCCGGGAAACTGCGCTACGTCTCCATCATCAACGTTCAGCGCGTCAATGACAAACCCTACGTGCAGTTGAAGAGCGGCGAATGGATGCGCGCCTCACCGGCGGCATATTCCAGTTTTCAGGGCTTGCAGTTCTACCGCACTCCCGCCAATTCCTTTGGCTGGATCGTCGATCATACCCGCGCCCGCACCGCACCTTCTTATTCCAGCCCGGAAGTGGATCCCATCCTGTACCGCGAAACCGCCGTACAGATTTACCAGATCGTCAACCGCGAGGGTACGGACTGGTATCAAATCGGCTTTGACCGCTGGATAGAACGCCGTTATATTCGTCAGGTGCGCGTCAACACCACCCCGCCCGCAGGGGTGACCGGCAACCGATGGATCGAAGTCAATTTATACGACCAGACTCTTTCGGTGTACGAGAACAACCAGTTAATCTTTGCCACCATGGTTGCCAGCGGCGGCGAACCCTTCTACACCCGTCCGGGATTGTTCCAGATTTACAAGAAAAAACCGCTGGAAACCATGCAGGGAGCCTTTGAAGCAGACCGCTCAGACTTCTACTATCTGGAAGACGTACCATGGACGATGTACTTTGATCAGGCGCGCGCTCTGCACGGCGCGTACTGGCGGGCATGGTACGGATTCGCCGGAACGCATGGCTGTGTCAATCTTTCCATTGGTGATTCGGCGTGGTTGTTCCAGTGGGCAAAAGAAGGCGATTGGGTGTATGTGTGGGATCCTTCGGGACAAACTCCCACCGATCCATCGCTGTACACCCAGGGCGGGGCATAATTCCGGCGAGGAAAACCTACTTCTTTGGAGTTTCTTCGTAAATATCCGCCACCATGGCGCGCTCCGGGCGCTGTGGATCGACCACCACCCAGAGCAAATCGCCCCCTTTCAATGCGCGAGTGCGGGGATTGCGGTGCACCGTCTCTTTTTTGTGATAGCGCTTCCCTTTGAGGGTGTACTCATACTCCAGCCAGCCCGTAGAGCGAAAAAAATCGCTCTTGATCAATTTACCGCGGGTGCGTTCGCCTTTTTCAAAAAACAAGCGGATTGCCCAATAGCGCCATGCCAGCACAAGGATCCCCACCACCGTCAGCACAACCGAGAGGATCAGATAAAATTGCTCGTCGCGAAACTCCAGCGCAAAGACTTTGAACACGAGGTACACCACCCATAAGGTGCCAATGGTGTAAATCGAAAACGTGGCGATGTAATCGTTATCTACAATTCGCCAGAAGCCCGGCTGAAGACGCTTTTTTTCCATAGGCTTTTTCCTTTGTTTGATTTTCTTTAAGGCTCCAGCACAATCACCCGGCTGGAAAGGGCAACCGTGCCGGGAATGCGCCCGCCCTCCTGACGGAAGGTCAGGCGAACCGGCGTGCTGGCGGTAACGCGGTAAGGGATTTCCACCTCAAAAGGCGTGTGACTGAGTTCACCGCTCGGCGGTTCCACGGTGAGCAGTTTGGTGCTCAGCACCGCACCGTTCTCGTCCACCAGTTCGATCAAAATGGGGCTGGTATTCACCGGACGCGCCAACCCGCTGATCCATAACACTCCACCGCTGACCACCTGCCCTTCGAGCGGGAAGCGAACGATGTAGGGCTCCTGCGTGATCAGAGGGGGGTAAATCTCTGCCCTGCCCAGCGAGAGTAAAACCACATCCACCGACATCAAGGTGATGATACGCCCAAAGCGATCCTGAGTGATGACCTGCAGGCGGGCAGTCTCTGCCATGGCTTGGATCTCAAAAGAAATCTGCGGGTAAATCGTGATGGAACGCCCGCGGTAGTTGCGGTAATCCAGCACCTGCCGCACGATGATGCGCCCGTCTTCGCCGACCAGTTCGATGCGCACCATGCCGTCCTCGCCCGGGGTCACGTTGATCTCCGCCTGAATGGGCGAGACCACCCGCGAGAGCAAGCCGGGACGCAAAATTGCCGTCTGCGGGGGCGGCGGCGTGGGCGTGTTGGTTATGGTCGGCGTGAGGGTGATGGTTGGGGTGCGGGAAGGCACACGCGTGCGGGTAGGGATGCGCGTCCGCGTAGGGGTGCGGGTGATGGTGGGAGTGCGTGTGTCCGTTGGGCTGGGACCCGGCGTAATCGTATCGGTAGGTGTGGCGGAAGGGCTGGCAGTGGCGGTGGGGGAGAGCGTGGGCGTGAACGTTTCGGTGGGGGAAGGCGTAAACGTTTCGGTTGGAGTGGGCGTTTCGGTGACGGTGGGGGTAACGGATGGGGTAAGGGTGAAGGTGGGGGTAAAGAGATTGCCCAATTCCACAGAAGAAGCGCAGGCAGAAAGCGTCAGGGTTACCAGCCAAGAAAGCAGGAAAAGCGTCTTCTTCATCCCATCTCCACATCGCGCGGGAAGTGCGGAATGATTTCGCGTGCAAACGCCCGCAAAGCCCGCTCGCGTTCGCTTTGGGTTTCGGCAAGGAAATGCAAGAGAAACGCGGTGGCTCCCGAGGATTGATAGAGGCGCAATGTCTCCAGAATTTGTTCGGGAGAACCACACAGCGCGCCGCCTTCCGACGTCTCACGCTCCCAAGCCACACTGAGGCGTACCGCAACGGTGAAAGGACGATGGAGCAGTAAGGGGCGCACCTTTGCCAGTTGATCCGCCAGCACATCGGGCGGCAACCCCACCGGATGCCAGCCATCGGCAAGACGCAAGGCACGGCTCAGCGCCTTGGGAGAATTTCCGGCTACCCACAGGGGCGGTCCACCTGCCTGAATCGGCGGGGGAGCAAAGTCAACCTGATCAAAATGGTAATACCTGCCCTGATACGAAACCACACGGTTGCCGCGCCAGCAGGTGCGCAACACCTGCAGGGCTTCCTCCATGCGCCTGCCACGATCCGTAAAAGAGTAGCCCAGATTGGCATACTCTCCTTGCGACCAGCCAATGCCCGCCGCCAGAATGATCCTGCCGCCGGAGAGCACGTCCAGTGTGGCAACCTCACGCGCCACCTCCAGCGGGTTACGTTGAGGTAAAACCAGCGCCGAAACGCCCAGTTTTACCCGTGCCGTACTTCCCGCCAGATACCCAAGCGTCATCAGGGCTTCCAGTAAAGGGGAGAAGCGCCCGGCATCGCCCACTGGAAGCGCCAGATGATCGGTTGTCCAGACAGACTGGTATCCTGCAGATTCTGCCGCCAGAGCGGTATCCAGCACGGCTAACCGCCCGGATCCCGCACCGTAATTGGGGAGAATGACGCCAAAGTGCATGGATTAATTTTACCCGTTCTTGACCGAAAAATCGCCCTTGACAACAGGCAAATAGTGCTATAATGCTGTGCTTGACGAAGCGTACTTCGTTGATTCTTTTTGAATACAGGAAGAGGAAAAATATGGACACCACAATTTTCATCCAAGAGGAACTGGATCCTGACCCGGAAAAGCCTCCAAGTAGCCGTCCGCGACCGGCACGCCCCTGGCGAGTGGCAGTGATCGCGAACGTGAAGGGGGAAACAGCGTTACCGATCCAGGCACCTCCCGACGCCGGCGCGGAATTCGACCGCAAAGAAACCATCGAAGCCATTCAATCAGCCATCGAAAGTGACGGACACAGCACCCGTTTTCTCTCCGCCGACCACACCCTTTTAGACAGTTTACGGCAGTACCAGCCCGATATCTGCTTCAACATTGCCGAAGGCATCATCGGCGATGCCCGTGAAGCGCAGGTTCCGGCTCTGCTGGAGATGCTGGGCATTCCCTATACCGCCTCGCGCGTGCTTGCCAATGCCCTGGGGCTGGATAAAACCATGACCAAACGCATCTGGCGCAATTTAGGCATTCCCACTGCGCCTTTTCAAGAGTTCATTACCGGCGATGAAGCCGTAGAAGCCGACCTGCAGTACCCGCTGTTTGTCAAGCCAGCCCGCGAAGGCACCGGCATGGGCATGGATGAAGGCTCCATCGTCCACAACGAAGAGGCACTGCGCCGCCGGGTGAAATGGGTGATCGAAACCTACCATCAACCGGCGCTGGTAGAAGCCTACCTACCCGGGAGGGAATTCACCGTGGGCGTGTTGGGACGCGCCGATGCTCGCCGCTGGTCACCCAAGCCCCATCTGTACCGCTCAGATGGCTTTCATCGCTTCCCCATTCTGGAAGTGGACAACCGCAATACCGTCACTCCGGGGGTGTACGGTTACACCGCAAAAACCCTGCACCCCGGCGAAGAGGGCGTGCCCGGCTTTATCTGTCCCGCCGACGTGGAAGCAGACCTGGCAGAAAAATTGTGGACGCTGGCGATCCGCGCTCACAACGCCATCGGCGCGCTGGATGTCTCGCGGGTGGACGTGCGTCTGGATGCTGAAGGCAATCCCCGCCTGCTGGAGATCAACACCCTGCCCGGACTGACCCCCGGCTTCAGTGATCTGTGCGTGATTGCCCAGGCTGAAGGTCTGACCTACCGAGATCTGATTCTGGAAATCCTGTATCTAGGGGCATCGCGCTGGGGATTACTGGAAGAAATCCCCCATCCTATTCATGTCCCCATGCAGGCGCATCACAAAGCCTTCCAGTCTGCGCCCATGGTCTTCAAATAAAATTTTCTGGCGAAGACGAATCCCCCCGTCCAGTTGAGGCGGGGGGATTTTCTATGGTATTACAATTGCGAAGTGCAGTGTGGACAGCGAGTGGCTTTGATGGGAATGGTAGAGATGCAGTACGGGCATTCTTTGGTGACCGGCTCGGCAGGTGGAGCAGCGGGTTCGGGTTTCAAGGCGCGCATCCGATTGACCGCTCGAACGAGCAAAAAGATGGCAAAGGCAATGATGAAAAAATCTACCAGCGACTGAATGAAACTGCCGTAAGCCAGCACCGGCACGCCCGCTTCCCGGGCAGCGCTCAGCGAAGCCGGACCGGTGCCGGATAGATCCAGAAATAAATCGGAGAAATTAATTTTCCCCAGAATCAACCCGATCGGCGGCATGATGATATCATTGACCAGCGAACTGACCACCTTGCCAAAAGCCCCTCCGATGATGATGCCCACCGCCAGATCAATGACATTGCCTCGCAACGCAAATTCTTTGAATTCTTTCCACATGGATACACCTCCCGAGAAGTCAAGCATGGCGGGGAATGGAAAAAAACCATCCCCCTGCCGGAACCTTTTTTTATTGTATACCCAATGCAGATAAAAAAGCAGGCTATCTGAGAATATCGGATAGCCTGCTTTTTCACAGAATGCTGGACAAAGGTTTAGAGATGCCACTCCCGCAAGATGCGCTCGGTTTCTTCGGCATGGTTGCTTTCATCCAGCACCATATTCTCCAGTTGAACCGCCAGCCCTTTATCGCCAAAGGCTTCGGCTTCCTCGGCACGCCGGGTGTAATCAGCACGTGCTTTGCGCTCGGCTTCCAGCACGGCTTCCAGCATCTCCCGATTGTTGCGCGCCGGGGGGACCGGGCGTGGAGTTGTGGTCGGTTCGCCACCCAGTGCCACAATTTTGTTGGCGAGGAACTGCGCATGCAGTTGCTCGTCGGGCACTTCGGCGAGGAAGAACTGCGCCAGTTGCGGGCGGAACGGTCCGCTGGCTTTAGCGGCATAGGTAATGTACTGAATGATGGCGCCCAATTCGCCAGACAGGTCTTCGTTCAGATGAGCGATTAAGGTTTCTTTATCCATAGTTTCATATCCTCCATCTTTCGACGTATTTGAACTATGGCTATTATATCAGAAAATCTTTATTTGTGGATAATGATTTTCCATTAGAAACCTTAAAATTTCGGCTCAATTGGCTCCCTGCGCCTGACATTCGGGACAAATGCCGTAAAAATCCAACCGATGGCTGATGACCCGATACCCTGACTGTCCCTGCACGGTCTGCAGGATTTCTTCGGTCAAACTGACCTGCCCATCCAGAATGCGGTGACAGCGCACACAAATCAAATGTGGATGGGGGTTGGGGTCGTTGCCATCGAAGCGGCTTCCCTCTCCACCAATGCCGTTAATTTCAATCTCCAGCACCTCACCCATCTCTTTGAGCAGGTTGAGGGTCTTGTACACGGTAGCAAGACTGGTGGTAGGAAACTGCTCGAGCAAGCGACGGTACAGTTCAGCGGCATCGGGGTGCCCTTCACTATATGCCAGTAGCCGCACCAGCGCCACCCGCTGAGGGGTCAACCGGTAAGAGCGGGCGCGCAACTTTGTCATCAACTCTTGAAAACGTTGTTCAGGATCTCTCATACGCCTCTGTTCTCTCTGGATAAAGATTTTCTATAAGGAATTATAACAGCAAAATACCTCTCACAATATCCCTTTATCCTCATTCAGCCGGTAGAAACTATAAAGAAATTTGCACACCCTATCCGATTCCGGTAATATATAGACAAGTCTTATCAGGAGAAAACACCTATGGGGTTCATGATTCTGCTTCTGATGGGTTTCGTGCTGACCTTTACCGCACCGTGGATACGCCGCTGGCTGGGGAAGTGGAGCCTGCCTATTTTTCTGGCATATCCGCTTGCAGCGCTGGCGCTTTCAGGGAATGTGAGCGAGACCATTCAGAAACAGTCCGCCATTGCCGTTTCCCTGCCGTGGATGCCTTCGCTGGGCGTCAACCTCTCCCTGCGGATTGATGGATTGGGATGGTTGTTCGGGCTGCTCATCAGCGGAATTGGTGCGCTGGTGATTGTGTATGCCCATGGCTACCTGCACCATCACCCGCAGGAAAATCGCTTTTACGGGTTCCTTTTTCTATTCATGACCGCCATGCTGGGTGTGGTGTGGAGCGAGGACATCTTCCTTTTATTTGTCTTCTGGGAACTGACCAGCATTTCTTCTTTCCTGCTGATCGGGCTGGAACACCCGGAAGAGAAGGCGCGCAAAGCCGCGCTACAAGCCCTGTTGGTCACCGCCGGGGGCGGTCTGGCTCTGCTCGCCGGGCTGGTCGGGCTGACACTCATCACCGGAACCAGCAGTCTTTCGGTGATGAACACGTTAAATGGCAAAATCGTGCATAGCGAACTGTACTTACCGGTATTGCTGCTGATTCTGGCAGGCGCATTCACCAAAAGTGCGCAATTTCCCTTCCACTTCTGGTTGCCCGGTGCCATGGCGGCGCCCACCCCGGTGAGTGCATACCTGCATTCCGCCACCATGGTCAAGGCGGGAGTGTACCTGCTGGCACGGCTGACGCCCGCGCTCGGCGGGACACCTCAATGGCAGTCCCTCCTCACCCTGTTTGGACTGGCTACCCTGCTGGCAGGCGCATTCCTGGCGCTGGGGCAAACCGATCTGAAACGTCTGCTGGCATACACCACAGTCGCCTCGCTGGGAACCATGGTATTCCTCATCGGTCTGGGAGATTCTCTCGCCATCAAAAGCGCCATCGTCCTGATTCTGGCACATGCGCTATACAAAGGCGCGCTCTTCTTTGTAGCCGGGGGAATCGATCACAGCACCCACACGCGGGACATCAACCGGCTTGGTGGTCTGGCTGGCGTCATGCCGTTCACCGCCTTCGCCGCAGCGCTTGCCGGAATCTCCATGCTGGGACTGCCCCCCGCTCTCGGGTTCATTTCCAAAGAACTGGTGTACGAAGCGGCACTGGAAAGCACCAGCGGCGGGAACACCTTGATCGCCCTGATCGCCCTTTCGGGAGTCACCACGGTGGGCATCTGGGTGGCATTTCTGCCGTTCTGGAAAAAACCAGACGAACAAACCGCCAGCGGGCACGGCGAGGACATTGCCTTATGGCTTCCCCCTTTACTTCTGGCGCTGGTTTCGCTCGGTTTGGGTCTCTCTCCCGGAGTGGCTTCCAAAGCACTCGTACAGCCCGCCGTAGAGGCAGTGCTTCTCAAAAGCACTGCCGTCAAACTGGCTCTGTGGCACGGATTTACACCTATGCTGGCATTGAGCGGGATCACCCTGTTGTTGGGTGCGACACTGGCATTCAACCGCCTGCGGTTTCAGCCTGCTGTGCAGACGCTCTTACAGGCGCTGGCACCGGTCAGCCCTGAACGGGGATATGAACGTGGGTTGGCAGGGTTGAAACACTTTGCCACCCTGCAAACCAATTTCCTGCAAAATGGCTACTTCCGCCGATATCTGCTGGTCACTATCCTGTCCGGCATCCTGCTGGTTGGAACTGTCCTGCTGCAAGGCGCTCCCCTCCCGTGGGCATCTTTCACTCCGCCCCGGTTTTACGAGGTCATCCTGGTAGGGGTGATCCTGACAGGGGTCTTTACCGTCACCCGCACCACGTCGCGGATGGCGGCAGCGGCGTTGTTGGGCATGATGGGATTTACCATCGCGCTGATTTACCTGCTCTACTCTGCCCCCGATCTGGCAATGGTGCAGTTCACCATCGAAACCCTTTCGGTCATTTTATTCGTTCTGGTCATCTACCGTCTGCCACAGTTCACCCGCACCCGCGGGGGACGTCCGGCTGTGCTGGATCTGCTGGTTTCAGTTGCCGCCGGGGTTCTGGTCACCGTGCTGGTGCTGACTCTCTCCGCCGCACCCCACGACTCGCTGGTGACCCCCTTCTACGCCGAAAACAGTTTGAAACTGGCACAGGGCAGGAACGTGGTGAATGTGATTCTGGTGGATTTCCGCGGATTTGATACCCTGGGAGAAATCACCGTTCTGGCGCTGGCAGGCATTGGCGTCTTTGCCCTGCTGAAATTAAGCGGGAAAACCGAAGCCATCCGTACTTCCAATGAGGAGGAAGCCGAATGAAAGCCCGTTCCATGCTCCTTCAAGTCGCGGTATCGTATTTGATGCCCCTTTTGCTGATCTTTTCCGTCTTCCTGCTCATCCGTGGGCACAACGAGGTGGGCGGCGGCTTTGTCGGGGGGCTGGTGGCGGCGGCGGCTTTTATCCTGCATGCCATCGCCGAATCACCTCATGCAACCCGCGCACTCCTGCCTCTCTCACCCGACAAACTGATCGTGGCGGGGCTTTCCATAGCCTTGCTGAGCGGGGTTCCCGCCCTGCTTCAAGGCAACCCTTTCATGACCGGCATCTGGCTCAAACAGCCCTTACCAGTCATTGGGAAACTGGGGACTCCTTTTATTTTCGATATCGGGGTTTATCTGGCAGTCATTGGAGTCTGCCTGCACATCCTGCTGAACCTT
>FWWL01004167.1_pt1 | contig 24947 bp, 32 predicted proteins | sample 2228331 | NCBI WGS metagenome assembly FWWL01 (sample SAMEA103939775, study PRJEB20133) | metagenome | reverse complement strand
CTCCCGCTCCTTTTTTATTCCGCCTCCGGCAGGTACCGGCGGGCCCACCCGTCGATGGCCCGGATGACGCTCCGCAACGCCCGCCCCGCCCGGGTGAGCCGGTAACTGGTGCGGGGCGGCATCGTGGAGTGCACCGTCTTGCGCACAAGCCCCAGGGCCACCAGCTGGTCGAGCCGGTGGGAGAGGGTGGCCGCGTTGCATCCGCCCGTGGCCCGGCTGAGCTCGTTGAATCCCTTCGGACCCTCCAGGAGCGCCCGGACGATGTGCAGCACCCACTTCTCCTGCAGGAGCGCCATGGCCCGCTCCACGGGGCAGCGCTCCCCCGCAGGTTTTTTCGACCTCTTCGCTTGCCCTTGACAGCGTCCCACTGCAACATTTATTATAGCGGTTGAATTCTTAAAGCACAACGGAGGGGGATCCATGGAGGCGCTCTTCTGGCTGGGACGGATCCTATATGGCGGCTTTTTCATCCTCAACGGCCTTAATCACTTCATGCGGCTCGGGATGCTGTCCGGATACGCGCAGTCCAAGGGTGTGCCGGCGCCTCAAGTGGCGGTGGTGGTCACCGGCCTCATGCTCCTCCTGGGCGGGCTCGCAGTCCTCACCGGCCTATACGTGCAGGTGGGCCTGTGGCTCCTGGTGATCTTCCTCGTGGTCGTCTCCTTCTGGATGCACAACTTCTGGGCCATTCCGGACCCCATGCAGAAGATGGCCGAGCAGGTGAACTTCATGAAGAACATGGGCCTGTTGGGCGCGGCCTTCCTGCTGCTCTCCCTGTGGACGTAGCACCGGAGGAGAGGCTGTGACGGAGATCCGGGTGTTGGGGTTTGCGGGAAGCCTGCGGCGCGGCTCGTACAACCGGGCCCTGCTGCGGGCTGCGGCGGAGCTCCTGTGGTCCATCCCCGGCGTTCTGAAGAACGCCCTGGACTGGTCTGCCCGGCCTCCGGGCGACAACCCCTTCCGCGGAAAGCCCGTGGCCATCATGGGCGCCACCACGGGCCTGTGGGGAACCCTGCGGGCCCAGCTGCACCTCCGGTAAATCCTGGCCTACCTGGAGGCCCTGCCCCTCACCCGGCCGGAGGTGCTGGTGGCGCAGGCGCGGGAGAAGTTCGACGCGGAAGGACGGCTGGTGGACGAACCCACCCGCACCTGGATCCGGGAGCTGCTCGTGGCCCTCAAGGCGTGGACCCTCCGCCTCCGCCAAGCGGAGGCCTCGATGGAGCCGTCACGCGGCTAGCGGAGCAGCTGCAGCAGCGGGATCCCTAGCATGGCGAAGGCCGCCGCCAGGGAGAGGCTCGCCGGAAGGCGGTCCTCCTCCGGAACCTGAAGGGCACGCAGGGAGAAAGAGGTCAGGCCCAGGGTCCAGGAAACCAGAAGGAGCGCACCGATCCAGAAGTCCTTCTCCAGCATGAAAAACCCTCCGCGAGCTTCATGGCTTTATTTGTACCATGAAGCCCGCGGAGGGTCTAGGGCAAGCTTACCGCCGCGTGGCAAGCTCCCGCGGCAGAACCGAGAAGGCAAGCCAAGCGCACAGCACCACGGTGATCAGGCCGCCCAGCAGGGAGGTCCACATCTCCCCGGGCCGGTCGGCGAACCCGAGCACCCACGGTGCGATGACGAACCAGACGCCCACGAGACCGTTGACGTACTGGATCCAGAGCTTGCGCCGCGCCTCTTCGTTCAGGGCCGCCCAGCCGCCGAGGATCAGAAGGATCAGTCCGCCGATGATGCTGGTCCACATCTGCGCCTGCGCGGCCTGGAACCCGAGGACGAACGGCGCAAGGATGAACCAGATCCCGATGAGCGCCACCACCCAGTTCGCCCAGGTCATCGCTCCTCACCCCCTTTCCCTGTGGTTTCGGAGGGGTCTTCCCACTCCACCTTTCAACATACCACGAAAGGGGCAGGTTGTCAAGGAGTTTTACTTGACGACGGCGCTTCCCGACTGCCGAAGCGGGCGGCCACGTACTGCTCCAGGAGGGCAAGGAAGGCTTCAGCAATATGGTCGCCCCGGAGGGTGGTGAGGAGCTGTCCGTCCGCGTACACGGGGGCCACGGGCTCCTCGAAGGTGCCGGGGAGGCTGATGCCGATGTGGGCGTGCCGGCTCTCCCCGGGGCCGTTCACCACGCACCCCATCACCGCCACCCGCAGCGCCTCGACCCCGGGATACCGCTCCCGCCACTCGGGCATCCGGGCCCGGATGTAGCTCTCCACCTGGTCCGCGAGCTCTCGGAAGAAACCGCTCGCGGTACGGCCACAACCCGGGCAGGCGGTGACTTGGGGCGCGAAGGACCGCAGCTCTAGGGACTGGAGGATCTGCTGGGCCACCTGCACCTCCTCCGTGCGGTCCGCGCCCGGCGCCGGAGTGAGGGACACCCGAAGGGTATCCCCGATCCCCTCATATAGGAGCACCGCCAGGGCCGCGGCGCTGGCCACGATCCCCCGGGTGCCCATCCCCGCCTCCGTAAGGCCCACGTGCAGGGGGTAGTCGCACGCGGACGCCAGGCGCCGGTAGACCTCGATGAGGTCCGGAACGCTGCTGGTCTTGGCGCTGAGCACGATGCGGTCGTGTGGCAGGCCGCATTCCTCCGCGAAGGCCGCGGATCGCAGGGCGCTCTGGACCATGGCCTCCTGAACCACCTCTCGGGAAGAGCGGGGATGCGGGGAGCGGGCGTTTCGGTCCATGAGCTCCGTGAGGAGGCGCGGATCCAAGGACCCCCAGTTCACCCCGATCCGTACGGGCTTGTCGTACTCCAGGGCCACCCGGATAATGGTGCGGAAGTTCTCGTATTGGCCTCCCGGGCTTACGTTGCCCGGGTTGATCCGGTACTTGTCCAGAGCTTGGGCGCACGCGGGAAAGCGGGTGAGGAGCAGGTGCCCGTTGTAGTGGAAGTCGCCCACGATGGGCACGGTGATCCCCTCGTCCCGCAGGCGGCGCACGATCTCGGGTACGGCCCGGGCCGCGGCCTCGTGGTTCACCGTGATGCGCACCAATTCACTCCCTGCTTCTACCAGCGCCCGTACTTGGGCCACGGTGGCCGCGACGTCTGAAGTATCCGTGTCCGTCATGGACTGCACCGCGATCGGCGCATCCCCGCCGATCCATAGGGTGCCGATGCGGACCGGCACCGAGCGCCGCCGTGGGCGAGCAGGGGTTGTGGGACCGTGCGGAGAAGACATCCCGTACCAGGATAGCACCGGATGCAAAGGGTGCGGAAAAACAGATGCCGGCGGCCGCCACTCCAAGTTAGGCCGGGCCACTCCTTTCGGAGCGCCTCCTCCCATCTCGGAGCCGGACAACCGCCGGCAGAGTCAACCTAGCACAAAACGCGGCCTTTCGCAAGTGGAACACGTGTTCGGAGGTGAAGGATGGCGGAGGTGGTGATCCTCGGAGCAGGGTTCGGAGGGTTGAGCGCGGCGAGGGAGCTTGCCCCCGCGGCCCGGGCAGGCCACCGGGTGGTGCTGGTGGACCGAAAGGACCGATTCTTCATGGGGGTGCGGAAGCTATGGGTCCTCGCGGGACGGGGAGGCTATCTGGAGGGCTCCCGTCCCCTCGAGAACGTCCGCCGGCACGGGGCGACTTGGGTTCAGGCGGACCTCCTGGGGATCGAGCTCGACCGGCGCCGGGTGCACACCACCGCGGGGGTGTTCCCGTACGACTTCCTCATCGTGGCCCTGGGCGCGGAGCTGCGGCCGGACCTCGTGCCGGGATGGGAGCATGCCGTTAACCTCTACGACGCGGCAGAGGTGGAACGCCGGGCTCCGGAGGTGAGAAACCTCCGGGCAGGCCGGCTCGTGATCGGGATCTTCGGCGTTCCGTACAAGTGTCCGCCCGCCCCATACGAGGCCGCCATGCTCCTGGAGGACGGGTTCCGGCGGCTCGGGATTCGGGACACGGTGGAGCTCGTGACCTTCACGCCGCAACCTTCCTCCCTTCCGGTTGCGGGACCTGCAGCGTGCGCGACCCTGGAGGGGTGGCTTGAGGAGCGGGGGATCCGGTTTTTGCCAAACCGCAGGGCCCAGCGGATCGAGCCCGGACAGGTGGTCTTCGACGGAGAAGCACTTCCCTTTGACCTCCTGCTCGCGGTTCCGCCCCACCGTCCGCCCCGGGTGGTGGCGGAGAGCGGGCTTGCACCCGAGGGCGCGTGGATCCGGCCGGATCCAAGGACCCTTCGTACCGCCTTCGAGAACGTGTATGCGGTGGGGGACGTGACGGAGATCCTCCTTCCGAACGGCATGCCCCTTCCTAAGGCGGGCGTGTTCGCGGAGGCCCAGGGACGGGTGGCGGCCCGGTGGGTCCTGCACGCGCTGGGACTTGGACCCGAGCCCGAGCCCTTCGATGGAGTCGGGTACTGCTTCATCGAGGTGGGCGGTGGCAGGGCCGCGAAGGTGGTGGGACGGTTCCTGGAAGCGCCCGCTCCGATTGTGGAGATGGATCCCCCTGATGAGCGGACGCTTACGGAGAAACAGGCCTTCGAGCGGGAGCGACTAGAGGCGTGGCTGTGATCCGGATCAAGCAGGATCCGTGGGAGATGGCCCTCGAGCAGTTCGAGCGGGCCGCCCGCTACATCCCCCTCAAGCGGGGCATCCGGGAGTTCCTGATGTACCCCAGGCGGGAGCTGACCGTCCACTTCCCCGTGAAGATGGACGACGGATCCGTGCGGATCTTTACCGGCTACCGCGTCCACCACAGCACAGTCCTCGGTCCCACCAAGGGCGGCATCCGGTACCACCCCGACGTCACCCTCCACGAGGTGCGGGCCCTGGCGATGTGGATGACGTGGAAGTGCGCGGTGGCCGGCCTCCCCTACGGAGGGGCCAAAGGCGGGGTGGCCTGCGACCCCAAGCGGCTTTCCCCTGCAGAGCTGGAGCGCCTCACCCGGCGGTATGCCACGGAGATCAGCGTGCTGATGGGACCGGAAAGCGACATCCCCGCTCCGGACGTCGGCACCACCCCGCAGGTGATGGCCTGGATCATGGACACCTACAGCATGCACCGGGGCTACAGTGTTCCCGCCGTGGTGACCGGAAAACCCGTCTCCGTCGGCGGGACCGTGGGGCGGGAGGACGCCACGGGCCGGGGATGCGCCCTGGTGACCCGGGAGGCGGCGAAGACGGTGGGCATGCCGCTAGGGGAAGCTCGGGTGGTGGTACAGGGGTTCGGAAACGTGGGGTACCACACGGCCCGGATCCTACACCGGATGGGCGCTCGGGTGGTGGCAGTGAGCGACTCCCGGGGCGGCATCTACAACCCGGCCGGGTTCGATCCGGAGGCGGTGCAGGACCACAAGCGAAAGACAGGAACCGTAGTGGATTTCCCCGGAGCCCAGAACGTGACCAACGAGGAGCTCTTGGAGCTCCCCTGCGACATCCTGGTCCCCGCGGCCTTAGAGGGCCAGATCCACCGGGAGAACGCACGCCGCATCCGGGCCCGGGTGGTGGTGGAAGGGGCCAACGGTCCCACGACCCCTGAAGCGGACGACCTCCTCTCCCAGCGTGGGGTGCTGGTGGTCCCGGATATCGTGGCGAACGCGGGCGGGGTGATCGTCTCGTACTTCGAGTGGGTGCAGGACCTGCAGTCCTTCTTCTGGGACGAGGAGGAGGTCTACGAGCGCCTGGAGCGGATGCTGGTGCGGAGCTTCCATCGGGTGGTGGAGGTGGCCAAGGCGCACGGCGTGGACCTGCGCACCGCAGCCCTCATCCGGGCGATCCAGCGGGTCTCCGACGCGCTCCTCACCCTGGGGATCTACCCGTAAGGGGATGGAGTTCTTCGTCGCCTCAGTCGGAGAACACCTCCCGCCGGACGGTGGCGGCCTCCACCCGCCGACGGTTCACACGGGGCGCGATCCCGGCCTCAGCGGGCACGTCGATGGTGCCGTCCGGGTTCAGCGTTACGGGTGGGTCGATGAGGTCCGCCTCGAAGTACCGGTCGCTGGCGGAGAGGTCTGCGGGGAAGCGGAAGTTCGGTAGAGACGCCAGGGCGAGGTTGGAGAGCCGACCGATCCCCGTCTCCAGCATCCCGCCGCACCACACGGGTACTCCGCGCTCCGCGCAGAGGTCGTGGGTCAGGCGGGCGGCGGTGAGGCCACCGAGGCGGGCGGGCTTGATGTTCACCACCCGGCAGGAGCCCAGTTCGATGGCCTTGCGGGCGTCGTGGGGGTGCACGATGGATTCGTCCAGGCAGATCGGAGTGCGCAGTTGGCGCTGCAGGTGGGCGTGGTCCACGAGGTCGTCCTCCGCGAGCGGTTGCTCAATCATGAGGAGGCCGAAGGCATCGAGGGCCTGGAGGGTCGGAGCTTGGTCCAGGGTGTAGGCGGCGTTGGCGTCTACCTGGAGAGGCAGCTCCGGAAACGCCCGGCGCACCGCCTCCACTACCCCCACATCCCACCCGGGCTTGATCTTGATCTTCACCCGCCGGTATCCCTGCGCTACGAAGGCCTCGATACGGCGCAGGAGATCCGGTACCGTCGGCTCGATCCCGAGACTCACGCCCACCTCCACCCGGTCCCGCACCCCGCCGAGGGCCTGCCGAAGGGAGATCCCCGCCTGTTGGCAGAACAGGTCCCAGAGGGCGGCTTCCAAGCCCGCTTTGGCCATGTGGTGCCGGCGGATGTGGGCCACCCGGCCCGGGAACTCCTGGGGATGAGGAAGGGGCTCCCGGAGGAGGAGCGGGATCAGGAAGTCGCGCAGCACGTGCCAAGCGGTCTCCACCGTCTCCTCGTTGTAGAGGGGGGCAGTAGACACGGGAACTTCTCCCCAGCCCACAAGCCCCTCCGCGTGCACCGTCACGAGGATGCAGCGCTTGACGGTCTCCCGGCCGAAGCTCGTCTCGAAGGGGAACCGCAGGCCGAGCTCCACTACCCGGAGCTCCACGGCCTCCACCTTCATCCTGCTGCCTCCAGCAGGTACCAGCCCGCCTGGGGTGTGCGCACGAAGTCCACCGCCGTGTACCCCGCGGCGAAGCAGGCGCAGAAGGCCTCCCGGGTGGAAAGCCGCCACCGGCGCGCGGCCTCAGGATCTCGGTCCCGGAGGGCGGTGAGGTCTGGCGGGATCGCGATGCGGACCAGCTTCCCTTCGGGCTTTCGCACGGGGCCGGGTTCGGCCCCGATGGCCTCCAGCACGGGAAAGGCGGCCTCGATCGGTGGGCTGTGAACGCCGCCTTCCAGGCGGGCGAGGACGCGTTCGCTTTGCAGCCACCAGTCCACCTCGAGCCGGTCGCTCGGCAGTCCCCGGTTCAAGGCGTCCCGCATCTCCCCGTAGTAATCCACGAGGTACCGGCGGGCCGTCGCTCCCAGCTTATGCAGGTTGAAGTGAGCGTTGGGGCTCTGTAAGGGGTCGTAGGTCCACACGATCCGGTCATAGCCCTGCTCCAGGGCCCAGGACCGCTGGGCGCACTTCAGCTGGTAGCCCACGTGCCGCCACCGCCACTCCGGGCGGACCCCCGTCATGTGGGAGTAGAAGAACCGCTCGCCTTCCCGGAACGCGGGAAACCCGTAGCAGAAGCCCACGAGGATCTCTCCCGCAAACGCGCCCAGCACGAGCCCGCCGACCCGGACGGAGGCGAGGAGCTGGTGATCCGGAACCACCGCCCGGTCCCCCATTCCCCACACCACCTGCTGGAGCTCCTCCACGAGCCGAAGCTCGTGGACCGCGGTGAGGGGGCGGATGCGGATCTCCTCCGCGCCCACGGCTTTGCGCGACCTCCGCGGCTCCCCTATAATGATCGCGCCCTCCAAGCCCGATCAGACAGGGGGGCGCGATGCCCACCTACATCATGCTGAGCCGGCTCACGGAGTCTTGAATGGAGGTGGTTCGCACAACGCTGCGAAACGGGCTGCGGGTGGTGGTGCTTCCGGATCGATCCGCGCCCGTGGTGAGCTTCTGGGTGTGGTACCGGGTGGGCGCGCGGGATGAGCGACCGGGACAGACGGGGATCTCCCACTGGGTGGAGCACATGCTGTTCAAGGGAACCCCACGGCTCGGACCCGGAGGGCTGGACCGATTGTTTGCCCGGCTGGGCGCCCACTGGAACGGGTTCACCACCTCGGACTTCACCGCCTATCTGGAGACCCTCCCGCGAGATCACTGGTCCGTCGCCGCGGAGGTGGAGGCGGACCGCATGGTAAACGCCCTGTTCGATCCGGAGGAAGTAGAGCGCGAGCGGACCGTGATCCTCTCGGAGCGGGGGATGTACGAGAACGACCCTGGCAGCGTGCTGCACGAAGAGGTCGCGGCCTTGGCCTTCAAGGTGCACCCCTACCGGCAGCCCGTGATCGGCTGGCGGACAGACCTCCAGCGGATCACGCGGGAGGAACTGATCGCCCACTACCGCGCCTATTACCGGCCCAACAACGCCACCGTAATCATCGTCGGTGCCCTTTCCCCGGAGGAGGCCCTCCGCACTATCGAGGCGCACTTCGGCGGACTCGAGCCCGGGGATCGGCCTCCGGAGGTGCGGATCGAGGAGCCGCCTCAAGAGGGCGAGCGCCGGGTGGTGGTGGAGCGGCCGGGCGGGGCGGTGCCCATCGTACAGATGGCTTACCGTGTTCCTGAAGGCCCGCATCCGGATACCGTACCGCTCCTCGTGCTCGATGCCGTGCTCTCCGGCGGAAAGTCCCTCAGCTGGGGCGGTGCGGGTGGGATGGGCCGCTCCTCACGCCTCTACCGGGCGCTCGTGCGCACGCGGCTTGCCGCCGCGGCCACTAGCCGCTTGACCCCTTCCCTCGACCCGGGGCTCCTCTGGATCTCCGTCACCGCCCAGCCGGGCGTGAAGCCGGAGGCCATCGAGTCCGCCCTGGAGGCGGAGATCACGCGGATCCAGGAGGAGCCGGTGTCGGAGGAGGAGCTGCAGAGGGCCACCAAGCAGGTGCGGGCCCAGCTGGCGTACGGCACGGACGACGCCGCGGGCCGCGCCCTGTGGCTGGGATTTGTGGAGATGCTGGGAGTTGGCACGTGGTTTGCAGAACTCCCGCAGCAGCTGGAGCGGGTGAGCCCGGAGGAGGTACAGCGGGTAGCCCGCACCTACCTCCAGAAGCGGACGCGGACCGTGGGGTGGTACCTCCCCCAGGGAGCCTCCTGATGGAGATCCCCATCCGCCCCGATACCGTCCTGCGCTACCCACTCTCGGGCGGGGGTGTGGTCCTGGCCCTGCGGGACGCCTCTTCTCCCACGGTCTGTGTGCGGATCCTGCTGCCGCACGCGGGTGCCATGGCGGATGGAGAGACAGGGGCGGGGACGGCGCGGTTCGTGGCCGCCCTGCTGACCCGCGGAACCGAGCGCTACGACACGGAAGCCCTCGCGGAGCGGCTGGACGGGATGGGGGCCTCCGTGCAGGTGACGGCGGGGCGGGAGGCTGCAGAGCTCACCGCGAGGGCCCTCGTGGAGGACGCGGAGCGGCTTGTGGCGGTGTGCGCGGAGGTCCTGTGTCAGCCCACCTTCCCCGAGGAGGAGGTAGAGCGGGCGCGGGGTGAAATCATCACCTCCCTCCGGGTCCTCGCCAAGGATCCCCGCACCGTGGCCCACTGGACCCTCTGCCGGCTTCTCTACCCGCCGCCTCACCCCTTCGGGCTTCCCGCGGAGGGGTTGGAGGAGGTGGTGAGCAGGCTTGGGCGGGAGGCTTTGGTGGCGTTCTGGCGCAGACGCTACGGCCTGCCGGACGCCGTCTTCGCCGTTGTGGGGGATCTGGACCCCCAACGTGCCGTCGATCTCATCGGTGACCGCTTTGGGGACTGGCGCAGGGAGGTGGAGCCGCTTTGTGCTCCGCAGGATCCGCTTCCCCCTTCGGAGGTGGTGCGGGAGGTGGTGACCATCGAGGGGAAGGTGCAGGCGGATGTGGCGCTCGGGGTGCCCGGGATCCGGAGGACGGACCCCGATTATTTGCCCCTGCGGCTCGGAAACCTCATCCTGGGGGAGATGGGGCTCATGGGCCGGATTGGGGACGTGGTGCGGGAGCAAAAAGGGCTTGCGTACTACGCCCTCAGCCACCTCACCGCGGGAAAGTGGGGCGGGCCGTGGTACGCCGTTGCGGGGGTTCCACCCGGGAAGGTCTGGGAGGCCGCGGAGGCCATGGCGGCGGAGTTTTTGCGGATGCGGGAGGAGGGTCCTTCGGAGCAGGAGCTCGCGGATGCGATCCAGAACCGGATCGGGTGGCTGCAGGTCTCCCTCTCCGGCGCACCCGCGAAGGCGCAGCTGTTGGCGTACACGGAGTTCTACGGGCTGGGGTTGGACTACTGGGTGCGGTTTGCGGACCTGGTCCGGCAGGTGACCCGGAAGGACATCATGGAGGCCTTCCGGCGCCGTTTCCCCGGCGGCTACGCCCTGGCGGTGGCGGGGCCGGAGGGGATCACATGGCAGACCTCCTGCTCATCTCCGGCCGGCCGGGGGTAGGCAAGACCACCCTGCTGCGGCGCCTCGCGGGCGAGCTCGGGGACCGCGCGGGCGGGTTCTACACGGAGGAGATCCGGGAGGGGGAGGGCCGCGTGGGCTTCCGGCTCGTGACCTTAGACGGGGACGCCGCGGTCTTCGCCCACCTCCTCTGGCGCGACCGGCCCCACCGGGTGGGCCGGTATGGAGTGGACCTGGCAGTCCTGGACCGCTTGGGTGTTGAAGCCATCCGTCGGGCGATGGCCTCGCGGAAGGTGGTGCTGGTGGACGAGATCGGGAAGATGGAGCTCGCAAGCCCCGCGTTCCGGGCGGCCCTCGAGGAAGCGCTCCAAGGTCCATCTCCCGTGGTCGCCACCATCCTCGCCTTCCCTCATCCGTGGGCGGATCGCATCCGCCGGAGGCCTGGGTGCACAGAACTCGTCCTCACGCCTGCCAACCGCGAGGAGGTCTTCGAGCGCGCCTGGCAGTGGATCCGCGCGCGATGTCCGATCCCTGGCCCCTGACGCCCGAGGAACTGGTGGCACAGCAGGTGGCGCTCGCGCGCCTGCGTCCGGAGCCGTGGCGGTTTTGCGGTGCGCTGCGCTCCGTGGCCGCCTGCTTCGTGTGCTTTCCCCGGGGGCGGGCGGGGCCGGGATCCGCGGGAGAAGTGGGGTGGGCTGCCGCCGCCCTTTGCCGAGAGGGCCAGCTCGTGGCGACGGCCACGGTACGGGGACAGGCGGCCTGGCCCTATGAACCGGGACTCCTCGCCCTGCGGGAGGGGCCGCTCCTCGAGGCCGCGGTCCGGGCGCTTCCCGAGCGCCCGGAACTCCTGGTGGTGAACGCCACGGGCCGGGATCACCCGCGCCGGGCCGGGCTCGCCGTGCACCTCGGGTTCCGGCTCGGAATCCCCACCATCGGCGTGACCCGGCGTCCCATGCTGGCCCGGGGAGAGCTTCCGGAGGCCGCAAGAGGCTCTGTGCGTCCGCTCTGGCTGGAGGGAGAGGTGGTGGCCTACTGGGTGCGCACCAAGCACGGCACCGCACCCCTCGTGGCCCACGCGGGCTGGCGCACGGATCCGGAGACCGCGGCCCAGGTGCTGCTTTCCCTCACGGGAAGATGGCGGACCCCAGAGCCCCTGCGTCAGGCCCGGGCCGCGGCCCGTGCCGCCCGGGCGGCAGAGGGACAGGACTAGGAGCCCGCGCCTGGGAACGCCGCTACGGCCGGCTCCCGCGGGGAGCCGCGGTGTTCATGCACAGCGGCTGGGAGGCCCGGGTGGGGAGCTGGCAGGCCTACCGCCTGGGGAACACGAACAGGTAGACGGGGTTGCGGGCCCACCGGGTGGTGCTGGATCCACCGTCCAGCAGAAACGCGTGGGTGTAGCCCATCCGGTGCATGATGGCCCGCACACCGCTCAGGGTCTGCACCCCTTCCAGGACCGCGAACCGGGTTCCGCCCTCCACCCACAGCACCGCGCGCCGCTGGGTCCTGGCCCGCAGCACGCGCCGGTCGTAGATGCGCCCTATTGTGTACCGGCCCACGAGGAGCGGCCCACCCCGGAGCTCCCACGCGGCCCGGGGATCTGGCCTCCGGTTCGCCCGCAGGCGGCCGTCGCGCCACGCGAGGTACGGCCAGTCCGGGTGGACGGTCTGGGGCGGGATGAGCCGGGATCCGATCCGCACCCGCTCGATGGGCTCTCCCCGCCAGTGGTAGGGGCCCGTGGTCACATAGAGGGCTTCCGGAGTGCGGGCCCGTGCGGTGACCATGGTGACCCCGCCCGGCCAGTAGCGGGGCCACAGGATGTGGCACCGGAAGTCGAAGACCACAAGCCACGTGCGGTGCGCCGCCTTTACCCGCCGGGGAGAACACGGGGATGCCGTCGCCGGCGCATGCACCGCCAACACGGACACCGCCACGAGGAGGATCCACCCTCGGACGCGCATGACCTTCTTCCGTGTACCCCGAACGGTTTTCGAGGGTGTGAATGGAGTATCCTGGGAGGGAGGGGGATGCGTCTCCGCAAGCGGCTCGTGCAGTTCCTGGAGCGGGAGCGGGTGTGCCGGGTGGCCACCTGCGATGCGGAGGGAATGCCGCACGTGGTGCCCGTCTGCCACGTGGTCCACCAGGGCCGCCTCTACTTCGCCTCAGACGCCCGATCCCGGAAGGTCCGCAATCTACGCCAGAACCCGCACGCCGCGGCGACGGTGGACCTCTACACCGAGGACTGGGGGCGGCTTGCAGGCATCCTGATCCAGGGAACGGCCCGGATCATCGAGCGGGGGCCGGAGTTCCGGAGGATCCGCAAGCTGCTGTACGAGAAGTACCCGCAGTATCCGGTCGAGGCGGTCCTGGAGGAGGGCGAATCCGTGATCGTGGAGCTCACTCCCACGCACGTGGCCGCCTGGGGACTCGACTGAGGAGGGGACGATGCCGCACACCTCGGCCGCACCGTCCGGGCTCTGGACCTCGCGACTAAGCAGGCCACGGACGACGCGGGGGCGGTCTACTCGTTCGAGAAGCTGCTGCGGGCCTCGCCGCGGGCCGCAACATGGCCGGCGTCGGAGAACCGTACACCCACCTCCCCTTCTTCTACTCGGACCTCGGGAAGCCCGGTACGGGACTCAGCGCATAGAAGGCCTCGTGGTGCGCTAGACCATGTATCGCCGCAACGCCCTCCCCGGAGACTGTCCCGTCACCTGGGTCCTCATCCTGGCGAACCTCGTCACCTTCCTTCTGGAATTCCTGGGCGTTCCGCTCTCCGAGGTCTTCGCCTTCACCACTCCTTTCGCCCTTGCCCGTCCCTGGACCTTTGTGACGTATCCGCTCGTGGGCGCGGGCTCCGTCGTGGGCGTGTTGCTCGGGGCCTACGTGTTCTGGCTCCTGGGTGGAAGTCTCGAACGGTCGTGGGGAGGCCGGGACTACCTTCTCTTTCTGGGCCTCACCACCTTCGCCACCTCCGTGGGCCTTTGGATCGGAGCTTCCCTCCTCGATCGGGTGGTGGAGCTTGGAGGCCTGTGGATGCCCGTGGCCGCGGTCACCGTGGCGTGGTCGGCGTTGAATCCCCACGAGCGGCTGCTGGTGTCCTTTGTCATCCCCGTGGAGGGACGGTGGCTGGGGCTGCTTGCGGCCGCCCTCGTGTTCTTCTCCTTCCGGTTCCCCATGGGGCTCTTCGCCCTGGCAGGGTGCGGGGCCGCGTGGTGGTACGCCCGAGGGGGTCGGTACGCGATGAACCCCCTTGCCGCGTACCGCCAGTGGCGCCGGCGGCGGGAGTTCCGGCGGCTATTGGACCGTGACCGGTGGGACGACTTCAAGGGATCTTCATAACCCGGGGGCAGGATGGAGCCGAGGAGGTGGCCATGGGGATCTGGAGGTGCTTGGGGATTCTGGTGGGGGTGCTGGTGCTGAGTCCGGCGGCCTTCGCGCACCACGGGTGGAGCCAGTACGATGTGGACCGGTCTCTCGAGCTTTCCGGCACGGTGCAGGAGGCGAGCTTCGAGCACCCGCACGTCACCGTGCGGGTGCAGACCCCGCAGAAGGTGTGGCTCGTCGTGCTTCCGCCGCCCACCCGGGCGGACCGGTTGGGGCTGACCCCGCGGACCCTCCGGCCGGGAGTATCGGTGACGGTGGTCGCCTACCCCCACCGGTCCCACCCGGATGAGGTGCGGGCCCTGCGAATCGTCCTCGAGGGCCGAACGATCCTCCTGCGATGACCCATCCCGGCCCCACCTGGGCCGTTACCTTGGAGCGCAGCGCCCCTGCGGCGTGGATGCGGCAGGCTCTGTGGGCGTATCCGACTGCGGAGGTGCTGCACCTCCTGGGCATTACGCTGCTGGTAGGATCCGCGGTCCTGTTCGACCTGCGGCTTTTGGGCCTCTCTCCGCAAGTTCCCGTCTCGACCTGGGCCGCCACCTCCTGCCGTGGGCATGGCGGGGGTTTGCTTTGGTAGTGGTGAGCGGGATCGGGATGTTCACGGCGCATGCGTCGGAGTGGGTGGCAAATCCTGTGTTCCCGGTGAAGATGGGGTTCATCGCCGCCGCAGGGCTGAACCGGATGATCTTCCACCGCGGCGTCTACCGGACCGTGAACACCTGGGACCAGCACGCCCCGACCCCTCCGGCGGCGAAGGTGAGCGGAGCCCTCTCGCTCCTGCTGTGGATTGGAGCGCTGGCCTGTGGCCGGCTGCTGGCCTACCTCTGAGGTTGACCGGACGGACGGGTCCGTGGGAGGCTGCTAAGGGGACGTGTCGGGTCGGAAGGGTTCGGGGATGCTCAAGATCCTGGTGGTGGAGGACGAACCGGAGATCGCGCGGCTCCTGCGGTCGTACCTCGAGCGGGAAGGGTATGCGGTGGTCCTGGCCCGGGACGGGGAGGCTGCCCTGCGGGCCTTCGAGGAAACACGCCCGGACCTCGTGGTGCTGGACCTGATGCTCCCGCGCCTGGACGGCTGGCAGGTGATGCGGGCCATCCGGGAGGCCTCCTCGACCCCCGTGATCATGCTCACGGCCCGGGACGGGGTGGAGGACCGGGTGGCGGGGCTGGAGCTGGGGGCGGATGACTACGTCACCAAGCCCTTCAGCCCCCGGGAAGTGGTGGCCAGGGTCCGGGCGGTGCTGCGCCGCAACCGGTGGGGAGGCCGGGAGGAGGCCTGGTTCGGCGACCTCTACATCAACTACCGCACCCGGGAGGTCCGCCGACAGGACCGGATCCTCGCCCTCACGCCCACGGAGTGGCGGCTGCTGGAAGTCCTGAGCACGCACCCGGGCCAGGTGTTCACCCGGGCGCAGCTCATCGAGCGGGTCTACGGGTACTCGTACGAGGGGCTGGAGCGCACCATCGACGCCCACATCAAGAACCTGCGGCAGAAGGTCGAGCCGGATCCCAGGGAGCCCCGGTACGTGCTCACCGTGTACGGGGTGGGGTACAAGTTCGCGAGGCAGCCGGATGGCGGATAGCAGAAAATCCAGGTGGACGCTGCGGGCGCAGCTCAGCCTGGCCTTTGTGCTGGTGGCGGTGGCCTCCGTGGCGCTGGTGGGGCTGTGGGCGCAGTACACCATCGACAGGCAGTTCACCCGCTTCCTGGAGCGGGTTCGCCGGGGCGAGGTGGCCTGGATCACGGAACAGCCTCCGCACGTGCGGGAGCTGTTTTACAGCTCGGTCCGGCCGAGCTGGACCCGCAAGCTTTTCTACGCCTCCCGCCGGAAGTTCCTGCGGGCCTTCAACACCTCCCTGTGGCTGGGCGGGGCCACGGCCGCGGCCTTCGCCATCGTGGCGGGCGTGTGGCTCGCCCATCGCCTCACCCGTCCCCTCGTGGAGCTGCGGCAGGCGGTGGGGCGGATCGCGGCCGGTGAGCTGCGCCAGCAGGTCCGGCCGGGACCCGGAGAGATCGGAGAGCTCGCGCAGGCCTTCAACGCCATGGCAGCCCAGCTGGAGGCCGACGCGCGGCTGCGACGGGAGTTCCTGGCCGCGGTGGCCCACGAGCTGCGCACGCCCCTCTCCATCCTCCAGGCCCACCTGGAGTCCTTCCTCGACGGGGTCACGGAGCCCACGCCGGAGCGCATCGCGGCCCTGCACACCCAGTGCGTACTCCTCAACCGCCTCATCACCGACCTCCGAGACCTCAGCCTGGCGGAGGCCGGCCAGCTGCAGTTGCAGCGGAGGGCCGTAGACCTCCGGGAGCTGTGCGCCTCCTGCGTGGAGAGCCTGCAGCCCTGGCTGGAGGAGCGGGGCGTCCAGGTCCTCCTGGAAGGAGCCCCCTCCGTGGTGGCGGAGGTGGACCCCGACCGCATGCGGCAGGTGATCCAGAACCTCCTCCACAACGCGGTGCGCTTTACCCCGCAGGGCGGAACGGTGCGGGTCCGGGTCGACCGGACCTCCGACGGTCGGGTGCGGATCGAGGTCGAGGACGAGGGTCCCGGGATCCCGCCGGAGGACCTCCCCTACGTCTTCGAGCCCTTCTACCGGGCAGACCGATCGCGGTCCCGCCAGACGGGAGGGAGCGGGCTGGGGCTCACGGTGGTGCGGCGGCTGGTGGGCGCGCACGGTGGGACGGTGTGGGCGGAGAACCGGGATCCCAAAGGCGCCCGGTTCGTCGTGGAGCTTCCCGGCTGACCGAGATGCGGTTCCTTTGGCCCGAGGCGTTCTGGGCCTTTATCGCGGTGGTGCCGATAGGGATGCTGTACCTGCGCCGGGTACGCGGCCGATCCCTGCAGGCCACCGCCCACCCCCACGTCCTGCACCTTCTGGCTGCCCCGGGTCCGCTTTGGCGCGCGCACCTGCCCGCAGCCCTCTACCTCCTCGCCCTCTGTGCGGCCATCCTCACCTTGGCACGGCCCCAGCTCCCCTGGCCAACTCCCGCCCACTGGCCCGTGGTCCTCATCCTGGACGTGAGCCGCAGTATGGAGGAGACGGACATCCGGCCAAGCCGCATCGAGGCGGCTAAGCGAGTGGCCCAGGAGTTCGTGCGGGCACTGCCCAACACCGTGCGGGTGGCCGTGGTGACCTTCGGCAACTACGCCAGCGTGGTGGTCCCCCTCACCGCGGATCGGGAGCGCCTCCTGGAAGGGATCGCGGGGATCACCACCCAGCTGCGCACGCAGCTCGGCAACGGCCTCGTGGAGGGGGTGCGGGCTGTGGTCCCGGAGGGGAATGCGCCCCTTCAGGCGGATCCTCCCCGAGCCATCGCCATCCTCCTCTCAGACGGACGCGCCAGCGACGGGATTCCGCCCTTAGAGGCGGCGAGGTTCGCGCGGGAGCGCGGGGTGCGGGTCTACACCGTGGGGATCGCCACCCGGGCGGATGCCTCCCAGCTGCGCAGCGGCTTTTGGGGTGTCCTGGACGAGCCGACCCTGCGGGCCATCGCCCACGAGACGGGCGGGCGCTACTACCACACCACCTCCGCCCGGGAGCTGCGGGCCGCCTACCGGGACCTCGCCCGGACGGTGGGCTGGACCCGTCGACCTGAGGAGGTGACGGGGCTTTGGGCCCTGCTCACCGCCCTGTTGCTCCTGTTCGCCGTGGGGCTCCGTGCCCGCTGGGCTCCGCTGGAGGCCGCTTGACAGGGCGTCGTGAGGCGTCCTACTTCCCGGAAGGAGCGCGGAGGTGCGGGGTGGAGAGGATTCGGCTGGGCGTGGTGTACGGAGGGCGGTCTGGGGAGCATGAGGTCTCCGTGCTCTCCGCCCGCAACGTGATCCAGGCCACGGACCCCGAGCGGTTCGCCGTGGTGGAGATCTTCATCGCGCGGGACGGCACGTGGCTCGTGCAGGGCCGTCCCGCGGCCCTGCGTCTCGACCGGCCCGGGAAGGCGGTGTTCCTCGTGGATGGGGCGGAGGTGGTGTGCGATGTGATGTTCCCTGTCCTCCACGGTCCCTACGGCGAGGACGGCACCATTCAGGGTCTCTTCGAGATGGTCAACGTTCCCTACGTGGGGTCGGACGTGCTGGGCTCCGCGGTGGGGATGGACAAGGGTGTGCAGAAGGCCCTCTTGCGGGACGCGGGCCTACCGGTGGTGGACTTCCTCGTCTTCTCCGCGGCCCGGTGGCATCAAGACCCTCGGGGCGTGCGGCGGGAGATCGCAGAGGCCTTCGGGTATCCGTGCTTCGTCAAGCCCACCCGGCTGGGTTCCTCCGTGGGCGTGAGCCGGGTCGAGGCAGAGGAGGCCCTGGAACAGGCGGTGGAGGGCGCCCTCCAGTACGACCTCGCGGTGATCGTGGAGCGGGCCGTCCCGAGCCCCATGGAGGTGGAGGTGAGCGTGCTCGGCAACGAAGAACCCGTCGCCTCCCTCCCCGGGGAGGTCCGCCCTACCCACCCCTTCTACACCTATGACGCGAAGTACGTGGACCCGCACGGGGCCGACCTCCTCATCCCCGCTCCCCTTCCGCCGGAGCAGTCCGAGCGCGTGCGGGAGCTCGCCCTGCAGGCCTACCGGGTCCTGCGGCTGGGCGGCATGGCCCGGGTGGACTTCCTCGTGGACCGCGAGGGGCACATCTACGTGAGCGAGGTGAACACCATTCCGGGGTTCACCGCCATCAGCATGTACCCCAAACTGTGGGAGGCCTCCGGGATCCCGTACCGGGCGCTGATCACCCGCCTCGTGGACCTGGCCCTGGAGCGGTGGCGGAAGCGGAACGCGCTGCGCACCACGTACGAGGGAGGCCATCACCTTCTGCGGGAGGAGGACGGGTGAACAGGTTCGTGAAGGCCCATGCCCTGGGGAACGACTACATCGTCCTCGACCCCGCCCAGCTCTCCTTCCCCCTGACGCCGGAAGCCATCCGACGCCTGTGCGACCGGCACTTCGGGGTGGGCTCGGACGGGATCCTGGCCCACGTGCCCTCCGAGCGGGCGGACTTCGGGCTGCGCATCTACAACCCCGACGGCAGCGAGGCCGAGAAGAGCGGCAACGGCCTGCGCATCTTCGCCCGCTACCTCTACGAGCACGGGTACACCCGCAGGACGCAGTTCACCGTGGAAACGCCCGGCGGGATCGTCACCTGCGCCCTGGAGGTGCGGGATGGACGGGTCACGCAGGTGACGGTGGATATGGGGGAGGCAAGCTTTTCCAGTGACCGCATCCCCGTAGCCGGCCCTCCCCGGGAGGTGATCGACGAGCCCGTGGAGGTGGCGGGACAACGCGTCCGGATCACCGCACTGACCGTGGGCAATCCCCACTGCGTGGTGTTCGTGGAGGATCCCGACGCCGTCGACCTCCATCGCCTGGGTCCGGCCTTAGAGCACCACCCCCTCTTCCCGCAGCGCACCAACGTCCAGTTCGCGCGGGTCTTAGACCGCAGCCGGGTGCGGATCCGGATCTGGGAGCGGGGTGCGGGCGAGACCACGGCCTCGGGGTCCAGCGCCTGTGCGGTGGCCGCGGCCTGCGTGCGGCACGGGGTTACGGACCGGGACGTCACCGTGGAGATGCCTGGCGGAGCCCTCTCCGTTTATGTGGACGAGGGGTTCCGCCTCCGGATGACGGGGCCTGCCACCGAGGTCTACCGGGGAGAGCTCTCCCCGGGGTTCGTGGAGGCCTTGCGGTGAGCCCGGCCCGTTGGCTTGCTGCGGTCCGGGGCGTGGTGCTCGACCTGGACGGCGTGATCTACCGGGGAGAGACCCCGCTTCCCGGTGCCCGAGAGTTCTGTGCGTACCTGCAGGCACAAGGCCTTCCCTTCGTGTTCGCCACCAACAACTCCACCCGCACCCCGCAGCAGTACGCGGAGCGGCTGCAGCGGATGGGGATCCTGGTTGAGCCCGATCGGATCGTGACCTCCGCCCTGGTCGCCGCGGAGTTCCTGAGGACGCACGCCGGCCCCAACACCCCCGTCTACGTGATCGGCGGAGAAGGGATCCGACAGGCCCTGCTGGAGGCGGGATGTGTCCTCTCCGAGGATCCGGAGGCGGTGCGGTTCGTGGTGGTGGGGTTAGACGTGGAGCTGACCTACGGCAAGCTGCGGGCCGCCTGCCGGGCCCTCCGAAAAGGCGCCGGGTTTTTGGCCGCCAACTGCGATCCCGTGCTCCCCGTAGACGAGGATCTCTGGCCGGGTGCCGGAGCCATCGTGGCGGCCCTCCGGTACGCCACGGGCCGGGACCCCGTCGTCGTGGGCAAGCCCGAACGGCCGCTGTTGCTTGCGGCCCTGCGGCGGCTGGGCCGCAAGCCCCAGGAGGCGGTCATGGTGGGAGACCAGCTCGGGACGGACGTGGCGGGTGCCGTGCGCGTAGGGATGCGGTCCGTGCTGGTGCGCTCCGGGGTCTCAGAGAGCCCGGGTGCAGAGGATATCCACCCGGACCTCATCGTGCGCGACCTCCTCGAACTCCTCACCCTGTGGCAGGAAGCCGCTACACGTGCCAGGAGGTGAGCGGTGCGGAAGATCCTCTACGTGATCCTGGACGGGATGGGCGATCGACCCGTCCCCGAACTGGGCGGGAACACGCCGCTTGAGGCCGCCTCGACCCCGCACCTCGATGCCCTGGCGGCCCAGGGCCGCCAGGGACTCGTGACCACGGTGGCGGAGGGGATCGCGCCGGAGTCTGACGTGGCGGTGATGAGCATGCTCGGCTACGATCCGTTCCGCTACCACGCGGGACGCGGTGTGCTGGAGGCCCTGGGCATGGACCTGCCCTTCGCGAACGGCAACCTGGCCCTGCGGGGGAATTTCGCCTCCGCGGAAGGCGACCGCATCGTGGACCGGCGGGTGTGCCGCAACCTCACCCAGGAGGAGGCCCGGACCCTCGCGGAGGCGGTCCAGCAGGAGGTTCGGCTTGAGGGCGCGGAGTTCCGGTTTGTGGCCAGCATCGGGCACCGCTGCGTGCTGGTGCTCTACGACGCCGCAACGCCCCTCTCCGCAGAGATCAGCAACACGGATCCCGCCTACGCCCGGGTCGGCGGGCTTGGGGTGGCCCGGGCGGTCGCAGGGGACACCGTGGAGCCCTGTGTTCCCCTTGCGGACACCCCACAGGCCCGGCGCGCGGCGGAGCTCATCAACCGTTTTACCGAGCTGAGCCGCGCCGTGCTGGAGCACCACCCCACCAACCAGCGCCGGCGGGCAGAGGGGAAGCTCCCGGCGAACATCGTCCTCCTGCGGGACGCGAGCGACCACATCCCTGAAGTCCCCAGCCTCTCTGAGCGGTTCGGGGTCCGGTTCGGGTGCTTCGTGGAGATGCCCGTGGAGCGCGGCATCGCCCGGGTGCTTCAGATGGGCGTCATCCCGGTCCCCCCAAGCGGCCGGGATCCCTCCGTGTACGCGGCGTGGGCACACCAGGCCGTGCAGAGCCTTGACGCATGGGACGGCCTGTACATCCACCTCAAGGGCCCCGACGAACCCGGCCACGACGGCGACGCACAGGCAAAACGCGCCATTATCGAGCAGATCGACGCCCACTTCTTCGGCCCCCTGCTCGCTGCCCTCGCGGGGAGGGAGGTGGTCCTCGCGGTCACCGCGGACCATGCTACCGTCTGCGCGGTGCACGCCCACACGGACGACCCCGTTCCGCTCGTGGTCGCAGGTCCCGGAATCCCGCCGGACGGGGCGGGGCGGTTCGGGGAGCGCAGCGCCGCGCGCGGCGGCCTGGGGCACTTGCGGGGCGTGGAGGTGCTCCCCCTCCTGGTCAGGCTGGCCCGGGGGTGAGCATTGGCCGGATGTGGACGGGGTACCGGACCGCCTGGCTTATCGCTCGTGTCCTGCTGTGGACGGGGTTTCGTTTCCGTACCGCGGGGACGGAGCACTGCCCTCTTACCGGCCCGGTGGTGGTGGCTGCCAACCACCGGTCGTGGATGGATCCCGTGGTGCTGGGCGCGGCTTTCCCCCGTGCCCTGACGTTCCTGGGCGCGGAGGACCTGCTGGGAGAGCGGGTCAGCGAGGGGTTCGTGCCGTGGCGGGGTCTGCTGTGGGTGATCGGTCCGCTGGTCCGGTGGTTCGGGATGATCCCACTACGCCGCACGGAGGTGGATCCCAACGCCTACACCGGCGCGGCCCTGCGGGCCGCCCTGCGGGTCCTGCGGGAGGGAAGGTGTCTTGCGCTGTTCCCGGAGGGCGGCATCAACCGGACGCAGGAGGCCCTCGCACCCCTGAGACCCGGGGTAATCCTGCTGAGCGCCCGTGCCCGCGCCCCCATCCTCCCCGCCTGGATCTTCGGCACGGATCGGGCCCTACCGCTTGGGAAGGTGGTCCCTCGGCCTCTCCCCGTGGGCGTGCGGTTCGGTCAACTGCTCCCGCCTCCGGAAGGCACCTCCGAGGCGGAGAGGTCCCAGGCGTTGCAGCGGCTGCGGGAAGCCCTGCTCTCCCTGCACCGTTTGGGTCCTCCCTAAGCGCCCCGCTCTGCAGCACCTCGGCCTCCCTTGACGGAGGTCAGCAAGCGTGATACAAAGGGTACGAGCGATGAGAGGCGTCCTTCCGTACGCCCCCCGCAGCTGTATCTGTCCTCGGCGGAGGCAGGGTGTGCCTTCGCCAGAGTCCTGCTAGCCTCTTCTTGAGCACTCCCTGTCTCCGCTTCCCGTAGCCGCAGTCCCGCGGCCTTTTGATACCCAAAATTCCGGCGAAGGAGGGAGTTCGGATGGCTTCGTATGCGCATCCCGAGGTATTGGTGGAGACCGAATGGCTGCATGCGCACCTGGGGGATCCCAGTCTGCGGATCGTGGAGTCCAACGAGGACCCTGACCTCTACGCGCAGGGCCACATCCCCGGGGCCATCCACATCCGGTGGAAGACGGACCTGCAGGACCCCGTGCGCCGGGACTGGGTGAGCCGGGAGCAGCTGGAGAAGTTGCTGGGCGAGCGGGGGATCGGCAATGAGCACACCATCATCCTGTATGGGGACAAGAACAACTGGTTTGCCACCTATACCTTCTGGCTCCTCCGGTACTACGGCGTGGAGAATGTGAAGATCCTCAACGGCGGCCGGCAGAAGTGGATCGCGGAAGGTCGGCCCCTCACCACGGAGGTGCCCCAGTACCCGCCCACCACTTTCCGGGCCAAGGATCCGGACCCCGCGCTGCGAGCCTTCCGGGACGAGATCCTCCAGCGCCTTCAGGACCCACACCTCGCCCTCGTGGACGTCCGCTCCCCTCAGGAGTACCACGGCGAGCTGATCGCGCCGCCCGGCTACCCGCAGGAAGGGGCGCAGCGAGCCGGACACATCCCGCGGGCCGTGAACGTCCCGTGGGGCCAGAACGTGCGGGAGGACGGGACGTTCAAGTCCGCGGAGGAGCTGCGGGCCCTCTACGAGCCGCTGGGGATCACCCCGGAGAAGGACGTGATCGCCTACTGCCGGATCGGGGAGCGCAGCAGCCTCACGTGGTTCGTGCTGAAGTACCTGCTGGGCTACCCGAAGGTGAAGAACTACGACGGGTCCTGAACGGAGTGGGGGAGCCTTGTGGGGGTTCCGATCGAGCGCACGGCTCCCGTGGAGGTCAAGGGATGACCGTGGACCGCAACGCCCTACGCACCAACCAGGTGGCCATCGTGGTGCTGGTGTCCGTGGCGTTCCTGTTTGATCTCCCCTGGCTTGTGCTCCTCACGGGCCTGGCCCTCGTGGTCGGGGCCCTGGAGCCGCGGATCGCGCCCTTCCAGCTCCTCTACCACCGGGTGCTGAAGGGCTGGGTGGTCCGGCCGGACGTCCGGCTGGACGACCCAGCCCCGCACCGGTTCGCTCAGAAACTGGGTGGGACCTTCCTCCTCGCGGCCGCGGTGGCCGTGCTGGGCGGGGCTTCGGGCGTAGGGTGGGTCCTCGCGTGGGTCGTGGTGGCTTTGGCCCTGGTCAACCTCCTCTTCGGGTTCTGCGCGGGCTGCTTTTTGTACGTCCAGCTCGCGCGCCTAGGACTCCTCCGGCGGTGAGGGCATGGCGGAGCGGGCGATTCTCCTCCTGGCGGTTCTCCTCCTCGTGGCGGTGGCGTTCCCGGCACTCCTGCGCCTGCGGGACCGGCGTTTCCTGCGCAGGCGGGCAGACGTCCCCGGACCTGCCGTGGTGGCCTTCACCCATGCCCGGTGCGGGCCGTGCCGAACCCAACAGCTCCCGGCCCTGAAGCGCCTGCGGGTGCTGAGCCCGGAGGTCCGGATCGAGGTGGTGGACGTCCAGCAGGATCCGCAGCGGGCCCGACGGTACGGGATCTGGACCGTCCCTGCCACGGTGGTGGTGGATTCCTCCGGTCACATCACCGCCTGCAACCACGGGGTGGCGGACGAGTCCCGCCTCCTGCGCCAGCTCGGCCGAACCCAGCCGCAGGCCTCCCGCCCGTGACGGATTCGGGAGGGGGTGGTACAATCCGTCGCGGGCGCAAGGGAGGGCCATGGAGGCGAAGGAAGCCGTCAAGGAGATCCCCCGCAAGCACGACAACCTCTCGGAGTGGTACACCGCGGTGTGCCTGCGCGCCGAGCTGGCGGACTACGCGCCGGTGCGGGGGTGCATGGTCGTCCGGCCCTACGGGTGGGCCCTATGGGAGAACATCCAACGATGGCTGGACGCGGAGTTCCGGCGCACGGGGCACCAGACCGCGGCCTTCCCCCTCTTCATCCCCGAGTCCTTCCTGAAGAAAGAGGCGGAGCATGTGGCGGGGTTCGCGCCTCAAGTGGCGTGGGTGACCCACGGCGGGAATGAACCGCTTTCCGAGCGGCTCGCGGTGCGTCCCACCTCCGAGGCCATCATCATGCCCATGTACGCCAAGTGGATCCAGTCCTACCGGGACCTGCCCGTGCGCATCCTCCAGTGGGGCAGCGTGGTGCGGTGGGAGAAGGCCACGCGTCTGTTTTTGCGCACCCTGGAGTTCTACTGGCACGAGGGGCACACCGCCCACCGCACCGCGGAGGAGGCGGATGAGGAGTGCCGCCTCATCCTGGACATCTACCGGCGCCTGCTGGAGGAGGAGCTCGCGATCCCCGTCCTCGTGGGCAGAAAACCGCCAAGCGAGAAGTTCGCAGGAGCGGACTGGACCTATACCCTGGAAGCCCTGATGCCCGACGGGCAGGCCATCCAGGCGGGGACCTCCCACTTCCTGGGCCAGAACTTCGCCCGCGCCTTTAACGTGAAGTTCCTGGATCGGGACAACACGGAGAAGTACGTGTGGACCACCTCCTGGGCGGTGACCACCCGCCTCATCGGAGCCCT
>FWWL01002602.1_pt1 | contig 24955 bp, 18 predicted proteins | sample 2228331 | NCBI WGS metagenome assembly FWWL01 (sample SAMEA103939775, study PRJEB20133) | metagenome | reverse complement strand
GGCGACGCGGGCCCCGCTCATCATCGAGGACCCCTGGCACGACGAGCGGCTCACCGAAGAGCAGCGGCATGTGCTGCGCGCCGCAGGGCTCCGCTCGGCGCTCTGCGCCCCGATGTTCTGGGGCGACGACCTGGTCGGCATCGTGAGCGTGGCTAGCAAACGCGAACGCGCCTTCGGACCTCGAGACGCCCAGTTTCTGATGACCGTCGCCACCCAGATGACCGGCCTTGTGCGCACCGAGATGCTGGTCGACGAACTCAAGAAGACGTCCAGACAGCTCGCCGAAGCCCAGGCCGAGACCGTGATGATGCTCGCGGCGGCCGCGGAGGCGCGCGACCGCGTCACTGGACAGCACCTGCAGAACATCCGGGGTCTCACGGAAGCACTCGCGCTCGAGCTGGGGTATCCAGAGGATCAGGCCGCCGAGATCGGGCTCGCCTCGGTCCTCCACGACATCGGTAAGATTCGCGTGCCTGATGCGGTGCTCGCCAGCACCGCCACCTTCGGGGCCGAGGAGCGCAGCCTCATGAGCCGCCATACCCTATGGGGCTACGAGCTGCTGCAGGACCGCCCCGGGTTCGAGCTCGCGGCGCAGGTCGCCCGCTGGCACCATGAGCGATGGAACGGCACGGGCTATCCCGACGGCCTCGCCGGCGATGCCGTACCGGAGCCCGTCTGGATCGTGGCCGTCGCCGACGCGTTCGACGCGATGACGGGCGAGCGACCCTACCGCGCGAGGATGGAGGTCAGCGAGGCCATCGCCGAGATCCGCCGCAACGCGGGTACCCAGTTCGCGCCGCGCGTCGTGGCCGCGCTGGTGCGCCTTCATGAGCGGGGCGCGCTTCCCTCCCGCGAGGACGAACGCGCGCTGCGCGACGCCGCCTGAGCTCAAAGCTCACGGACCCGACGAGAGCCCAGACCCACAACCGCAGCAAGTACGAAGCCAGCGAGCGCGAACGCCACGACCGCCTCCTGCACGCCGAACACATCGGCGGCCGACCCCATGGCCAGGCTGCCGAAAGGGGTCAGCCCGCCCGCCATGGTGTACAGGGCCAGCACACGGCCCCGGAACGCGTCGTCCAACCGGAGCTGTAGGAGCGTCTGATTCAACGTCACCATCATTGACCACCCCACTCCAGCGACCACGAGGATGGCGAACGAGAGCGGGAACCACGTCGAGACGGCGAAGAGGGCGACCATGGCCATGTACAAGAGCGCCGCGCCCCCCATGGCGCGTCCCTTCCAGCGTGACGCCGTCATGCTGGCCACGATGAGCCCGCCCGGAATCGACCCGAACCCTACGCCGGTGAGCAGCACGCCGTACCCCGCCGACCCCGCCTTCAGCACGTCTTCGGCGAACACCGGCATCATGGCGACGTAGGGATAGATGAGGACGTTCGGCACCAGGTTCAGAAGCACCAGCCGGAATACGGCTTCGTCGCGCCGCACGTACGCGACGCCCTCCCGGATGCCGCGCCAGAGCGGGGTCCGCACCGGCTCCGCCTGCGTGAGCGGACGCAGGAGCAGCGTCGCGCCCGTGGCCAACGCGAAGAACACGGCCTGGGTGTAGAACGACGCGCCGATGCCCGCGGTGCCGATAATGAGCCCGCCGACCGAGGGCGCCACGATGCGCGCGAGGTTCGAGGTCACCGAATTGAGGCCGATCGCGTTCGTCAGGTATTCGCCGCCAACGACGTCGTAAACCAGCACCTGGCGGGCCGGCATGTTCACGGCCATGGCGGCGCCGCCCACAGCCGCCGCGATGTACAACTGCCAGACGGCGACGCGGTCCAACGACACGAGCGCGGCGATGGCCAGCGCGACGACGCCCGGTACGAGCTGCGTCACCGCAGCCAGCCGGCGGCGGTCCAGCCGGTCGGCCAGCACGCCCGCCCCCGGCGAGACGACGAGCTGGCTGAACCCGCGGATGAAGCCGAAGAGCCCCAACTGGAACGGCGAATGTGTGAGCTGCAGGACCAGCCAGCCACGTGACACCTCCTCCATCCAGCCAGCGACCTGACTGAGCGCGGTGCCCGCGAGGAGATAGCGGAACTGCGGGAGTCGAAGCGAGGAGAACGTCTCCGTACGCGCCAGCCGCGCCAGCGGTGAGGCGCGCGGTCCCGCTTCCGTCTCGACTGTCCGCATGCGCTGCGCAGGCTCCGTGGATGAAGACGCCCGGTGGGCTGGGCGGTCCACCCGAGGCGGGCGGCCGTGCATTGTATCGGCCCGCCCGCGCTGGCGCAGGCTCGAAGCGCTCCCGGACTCGACGTGAACGTGACAAATGGACCGATTCTAAGGGCCTTGCGGCCGTTCGGCCTGTCCTAATGGCACCGTACGCTCTAGGTCTGACGTTCCGTATCCTCTGCCATGTGCGCCCGCCCGGGAGGGTCCGGTCGCACGCGCCACGTCCCCTCCGGCTCGCCACGCGCGACCGCTCCGAGACTCGCCCGACCCGATCCTGTGCAGCGATGGAGGAAGGTGTGAGCAGCAACGTCGAAGGGGCTCGGGCCACCGCCGGCGCCTGGGCCGACGCCTACCGCGACAAGTGGAAGTGGGACCGGGTGACCTGGGGAAGCCACTCGGTCGACTGCTATCCCGGCGGATGCCCCTGGAGGGTGTACGTCAGGGACGGGAAAATCGTCCGCGAGGAGCAGAGCGGAACCCTGCCCGTCATCGAGCCCGGCGTCCCCGACATGAACCCGATGGGATGCCAGAAGGGCGCGTGCTGGAGCCACATCCATTACTCGAAGGATCGCGTGACCCGGCCCCTCAAGCGCGTCGGCGAGCGCGGCGAGGGGAAGTGGCAGGAGATCTCGTGGGAGCAGGCCTTCAACGAGATCGCCGACGCCATGCTGGACGCCATCGAGGAACAGGGGCCCGAGTCCATCATCAACCTCATGACGCCGGAACCCGGGGCGGCGCCGGCGCGCGCCTTCTCCACGGCGCTGGGCACCCCCACCACCGACGGCAACTCGGAGTTCCAAGATTTCAGCCCGGGGTTCTACATCACCTGGGGCGTGTTCAACCCCGTGTCGTCGATGGACGACTGGTTCCTCGCCGAGCTCACGCTCATCTGGCATGCGAACCCCGTCTACACCAACATCCACTGGTACCACTACGTCGCTGAGTCCCGATACAACGGCGGCGAGGTCGTCACCATCGCGCCCGATTTCAGCCCGTCGGCCATTCATGCCGACTACCACGTACCCGTGCGCATCGGTACCGACGCGGCCCTGGCGCTGGCGATGTGCAAGGTCATCATCGACGCCGGGCTGTACAACAAGCGATTCATCCAGGAGCAGACGGACCTGCCGCTGCTCGTCCGGAAGGACAACGCCCGCTTCCTCCGTGGCAGCGACGTCACCGAGGGCGACCGGGACGATCAGTTCTTCTGGGCTGACGCCCGGTCCAAGATCATCCAGCCGGCGCCGCGTGCGACCCTCGCCCTAGGCGACGTCGACCCCGCGCTCGAGGGCACCTACGTCGCGACCTTGAAGGACGGCTCGAAGGTCGAGTGCGAGCCCGTGTTCCAGATCTTGCGGCGCAGGCTCCAGGACTACACGCCCGAGCGGGTCGCCGAGATCTGCGAGATCCACCCCGACACCATCCGGATGCTCGCCCGCAAGGTGGCCACGCGGCGCACGAAGATCTTCATCGGCTGGAACTCGGGCAAGTACTACCACGGCGACCTCTACGAGCGGTCCATGGCGCTGCTCCTCGGCCTCACGGGGAACTGGGGGAAGAAGGGCACCGGCACACGCTCGTGGGCCATCTCGGCGCTCGACGGCACCAGCTTCCTGCGCAACAAGGGACGGCCCGGTCAGGACGCCGCACGGGAATACGTGGCGAACCTGGCCAAGGCGCGCCGCATGCTGGCCGCCGACGACCCGACGATGACGCTCGAGATGCTCACCTATCGCGCCGCGCAGGTCGCGTCGGAGCTCGGGGGCCTGGGCCGCATGATCCCGCCGGCGTTCCTCTGGTACTACCAGTACGGCTACAAGGACCGCTGGAACAATCCCGACAACAATGACCCCTCCATGAAGCGCACGTTCGATGAGTACCTGAACGAGGCGCTGGAGAAGGGGTGGTGGAACGCCGGCCTCGCCCGCGTCTACCAGCAGGTCGAGCCGCGGGTGCTCTTCGAGTCCGGCGGGAACATCCTCAGAAGGCAGCGCGGCGGACAGAAGCTCCTGCTCGAAAAGCTCTGGCCGAAGCTGAAGTGTATCGTCTCCGTCGACTGGCGCATCAACACCACGGGGATGTACGCCGACTACATCCTGCCGGCGGCCCAGCACTACGAGAAGCTCGGCACCAGCATGCCGTCGGTCCACCACTTGAACTTCGTCCTGTGCGACAAGGCCGTGCCGCCCCCGGATGAGGCGAAGAGCGACTGGGAGATCGGCATCGGACTCGTGAAGGCGATCGAAGAGCGCGCCGCCGCCCGCGAGATGACGGAGTTCACGGACCGCAACGGCGTGGTCCGCAGTCTCCGAGGCCTCGTCGACAGCCTCACGTTGAACGGCGAGTTGCTCGATGAGGAGCGGCGGATGGACGAAGTCATCCGCGACGACGCCGCATACGGCATCCTGCCCGAAGGCACCACGCTGGAGACGGTGCGGCAGAAGGGCCACGTCCGCTGGACCGGCTGGGGCCTCGTCGGTCACGGCCTGGCCCAGGCGTCGACCATCAAGCCCGACGAGGTCCACAACCCGTTCCGCTGGCACACCGAGGACAAGCTCCCGTACCCGACCCTGACGCGACGGGCGCAGTTCTACATCGACCACGAGTGGTTCCTCGAGGCGGGTGAGGAGCTGCCAGTCCACAAGGAGCCGCCCGGCCACGGCGGGCCGAAGCGAGAGTTCAAGATGACCAGCGGCCACAACCGCTGGAGCATCCACTCGATGAACATGACCAACAACATCATCCTGAACACCCACCGAGGCGAACCCTTCATGTTCATGAACCCGAAGGACGCCGAACGCAAGGGCATCGCCAACGGCGACTGGGTGCGTGTGGTAAGCGACGCCGGGTCGTTCCAGATCACGGCGAAGCTCTCGCCTGCGGTCCGGCCTGGACAGGTCATCGTGTACAACGGCTTCGAGCCGTACATGCACCGGGAGTGGTTCAGTCAGGCGGACGCCGAGCCCGGCCACGTCAAGTGGCTCGGCCTCGCCGGTGGCTACGGTCATCTCCAGTACCGACCGCTACACTGGCAGCCGGTGCCCGCCGACCGAGCGGTGCATGTCGACGTGGAGAAGATTCAGTGATGGCGCTTCCGGGACGCGAGAAGACGCCAGCGCTAGAAGCGGAGTGAATCGATGAGCACCATCGCACCTTCCAAACGGCAGCTCGCCTGGGTGTTCGACCTCAACAAGTGCATCGGGTGCCAGACGTGCTCGGTGGCCTGCAAAGTGCTCTGGACCCAGGACGGGGGCAGCGAGCACATGTGGTGGATGACGGTGAACACCCAGCCCGGCCGCGGCACGCCCCGCGACTGGGAAACCATGGGTGGCGGCTACGACGAGAACGGCAAGCCCAAGCTCGGGAAGCTCCCCACGGAGGAGGAGTTCGGCGGCGGTTGGGACTACAACTACGACGACGTCCTGCGTGGCGGCAAGGGGCGCAACGTGCACCTCGAGAAGGTCGCCGGGAGCAAGACCTGGGGTCCCAACTGGGACGAGGACGAAGGTGGGGGCGAGTTCCCGAACGCCTACTTCTTCTACCTCCCACGGCTCTGCAACCACTGCTCGGCGCCGGTCTGCGTCGAGGTGTGCCCCAACGGGGCCATGTTCAAGCGGCCGGAGGACGGGCTCGTCTTGCGGAACGAGGACCTCTGCAAAGGCGCCCAGCTCTGCGCCCGTGCCTGCCCGTACAAGAAGATCTACTTCAACAAGATGCGCAACGTGAGCCAGCACTGCATCGGCTGCTTCCCGCGCATCGAGCAGGGCGTGGCGCCCGCCTGCGTCCGCCAGTGCCCGGGCCGTGGCGCCTGGATCGGCTTCCTGGACGACGACACCAGTTCCGTCGCGAAGCTGGTCAAGAAGTGGAAGGTCGCCATTCCGCTCCACCCAGAGTTCGGGACGCATCCCAACGTCTACTACGTGCCTCCGCTGAGCCCCGCCCCGTTGAACGACGACCTGAGCATCAACGAGACGGGGCATCGCATCCCGCCGTCGTACCTGGAGTCGCTGTTCGGGCCCGCCGTGCACGGCGCGCTGGACACCCTCAAGAGCGAGCTCGACCGGAAGCGCCGGGGCGAGGGTTCCGAACTCATGGACATTCTCATCATGTACCGGTGGAAGGAGGCGCTCGGCGGGTTGGACCGCGACCCCGCGGACATCGTGTGGTCATAGGTCATCGCGGCGCGCTTCACCGCGCCCCACCGTTCGTCATCGGTGTGAAGGCCACCCCAACGGGTGGCCTTCCGTGTTTCCGGCGCGAGCATTCCAGCGTCGCCGGCCAGCCAGGCGTAGCCATAAGCCCATGGGGGCCACCACGAAGGCCATCGTGAAGGCCACGCTTTAGCGTGGCCTGGCCGTCCGGCCGCGTGGCCAACGGCCACCCTGAAGGGCGGCCTTCAGGAGGGAAGGGGTGGCCTTCAGCGCCAGGGCGCGGCAGCGCCAAGAGCGCTTCGGTGCCAGAGCGCCCCCGCCTCAAAAGCGCAACGCGACGTGGCGCAACAGGCGTAACCGCACGGCCCGCCACGCCCGTTCCGCGCGCGCCTCGTCCTCGGCCACTGGTACACCAACGCGATCGACTCGACCGGTTCGAGGCCTTCCAACCGGTCCCGGAGCCAACGGGCGTATTCACGCGGCGTCAGGTGCGGCTCGGGCGGGACCCCTGCCCATGACGCGACGCGGACCGTCTTGGCCCAAGCGCGCGAAGCGCCGTCCAGACCCTTCAGACTTCGATTCCACCCCCACCACGCCGCGCCTGCCAGCGCGGCCATGGCCGCCAGCGCGCTCATCAGGCCGAGCAACGGAGCAGGAGGTACACCATCGCCGGACGGCCGGGACCCGTCGCTCGCGGCCGTGTCCTCGGGGAACAGTCCGAAGCCCCCGCCCGCCGCTGGGATATCCCCGAACCCGAGCAAGTCGTCGTTCGGCCCGATCCCGTCGCCGGGCGTCGCCGCGGACGCGCGCCGAACCGGCGGCTCGGATGGGGTCGGGTTGAACTCCACCCAGCCGTAGCCGGGGAAGAAGACCTCCGTCCACGCGAACGCTCGCTGTTCAGTGATGCGATACCCTACCCCCTGAAGGTCGCGATCCTGGGCGCCGATGGCGTATCCCACGGCCACCCGGGCGGGGATGCCCAGCGTCCGCAGGAGGACCGCCATCGCCGACGCGTGGTAGTCGAAGTAGCCGCGGCGGAGGTCGAACAGGAAGTAGTCGACGGGATCGCGTCCCGTTGGCGCCGGCTCGATGTCGTAATCCACGGGCAGCCCGCGCAGGTACGCTTCGATCGCCGCTGCGCGATCGTACGGATTCGCCTGGCCCGCGACGATGTCCGCCGCCAGCGCGCGCACGCGGTCAGGGAGCTCCGCTGGCAGCTCGACGTACTGACGTGTCCAGCGAGGATAGGCCTCGCCCGCCGCCCGAAGCTCCTCGACCGTGGCCACGCTGACGTTCCCCTGGATGCGGTACGCCGCCCCGGCCGGCAACCGGTCCTCGTCGGCAGGCCGCAGCCCGAGGACGTCGCCAGCGTCCGCCGCCACGTCGGCGATGGCGTCACGGTCGACGCTCGTCGGCTGCCCCAGCGTCAACAGCGCCGACTGGCCCCGCGCCAGCGTGACCGTGACCTCTCGTGGCTCGCGCGCGCGCTCCCCCGCGCTCGCGATGGCGCTGCCCGCCTCGACGGTCCGCGGGGCCGTCTCTGGGAGCTTCCAGCCCTCGGCCGTGTACTCGGAATACGCCCGCGCGCGAAGGTACGGCGCCGGCGGCAGGAAGTCGATACCCTCGAGCCGCGCAACCTCGAACGACGGGAGCTCCAGGCGGCCCTGGAACGGCAAGACGTCGTCGAAGCGGTGCGCCGGCAGCGGCCGCTTGGCGTCGACCCCGAGGAACACGCGGCTGTACGGCGCCAGACGATCCACGACGGGGTCCGTCGCCCGCTCCCACAGAGCGGCGAGCGCGCGGGACTCTCCCGCCAGGGGCAGGGCCCACGTCACCCCCAACAGCGCCAGCGCGGCCCACACCGCGCCACCGAGCGCCCGCAACTGCAGGAACTCGGGATATTCGACGCCCTCTCGCTCCCACACGACCGCCCGGTCTCGCACCGCCGTCGCCGCGAGCAAGAGCAACGCCGCGAAGAGATAGACGACGAAGGCGAAGCTGAACTGCCCCGGCAGATAGCTCACGTTCACGAGGATGGCGACGCCACCCGGGACGAGCGCCAGCCAGACGTGACGCCAGCGGAACAGGGCCCACGACGAAAGGTACGCGCCCAACCACGTCAGCGTCACCACCAGCACCACGAACGGGAGCTCATCGGTGCTGGTTCCGCCCCGCACCGCCGCGTGGAGCCACGCGTCCATCCGGTCATACAGGGCGTCCCAGCGATCCTTCGGCGTCGCGCCAGGCACCACGGCGAGCACCTGCGCGAAGCACACCGCGAGGCCAGTCAGCAACCCTGCGGCGTGCGAAGCGGCTTCGTTCCAGCGCAGACGCGCGATGCCGAACGCCAGCGCCAGGCCCGCCAAACCCACCGGCGGCAGCGGCGGCAGATCGTCCGCCCACTGGGCGCGATCGATCGCCGCGGTCACGCTCAGGAAGGCCACGGTGACGAGCCCGAGGAGGAGCCAGTCCTCCCATGGGGCCAGGAACACCGGCCGTCTCGCCTGCGCCGCCTCTTCGTAGGCGTCCGGACGCCGGGCGAACATCGCCTCCCAGCGGGCCTGCTGAATCATCGCCGACCTCCCCCAACCGCCGACGGCTCCCAGGCCAGTGCTTCGCGCGGGTCCGCATCCCGACGGAGCGTGAAGGTCGGCACGTCGGTGGCCGCGAGCGCGCTGTACGCGAGGAGGGACGTGCCTTCGGCGCCGAACGTCTCGGCCTCGAGCAAGATCGCTGCCGTACGCGCGCCGCGCTGCGCCGCCTGGTTGAGTGACGCCACCCAGGCATCGTCCGTCGCCGGCGTGATCACCACCACCGTCGTGTGCCGACCAAAACGGCGCGCCTCGTTCGCGAGCAGCTCGCCGAGCGGCACGTCTCCTGTCGCCCGCGCCAACGCCAGGTCCTCCAAGATGCGGCCGTACTGTTGCACGCCACGGTCGGGCTCTTCGACGTGATACTCGCGGCCATAGGCCAGGAAGCCCACCGATCGGTTGGCCATCAGGAAGTGCCGCGCCACCGACGCCGCGACATGCACCGCGTACTCCTCGGTGCTGCCCTCCCCTTCGCCCGCGTGGACCGCACGGTGCAGGTCGAGCACGACCCAGATGTCGCTCGCCGGGTCGAGTTCGAACAGCTTGACCATGAGCTGGCCCGTGCGAGCCGTGGTCCGCCAGTGAATCCGATTGAAGGCGTCCCCGGGCGCGTACGGCCGCACCCCGGCAGCGTTCGGCGTGAGTGTCTGCGTCGGACGGCGGAACCGGCCTTCACCGGGCAGGTGCGCGAGCGGCACGGCGAAGCCGGTGAGATCGACCGCGCGGGGAAAGACGAGGACGGTGTGCCGCGGGCCAAAGCTCACCGTCTTGCGAAACAGGCCGAAGGGGTCGCCCGCCGTGACGCGCACCGGCCCGACGCTGTACACGCCACGCCGCGCGGCCGGACCGCGGATCAGCCACGTCTTCCGGCCGCCGCGGGGGAGCGAGATCACCCTGCGAACGTCGTATCCGGGCAGATCGGAGCGATCCTCGACCTCGAGCCAGAGCTTACCGAACCACCCGCGGTTGTGAACGGTGATACGCCCTTCGATGGCCTGACCCTCCTGCACGCGGTCGGCGAACCGCTCGACCCGGACCGACAGCCCGGCCGCGTTCACCCGCGCCCACATCCAGGCGACGGGCACGCCGATAGCGATGAGGTAGGCGAGGCGAAACAGAAGCCAGAATCCGGTCGCGGCGCCGCCGGCGACGGCGATGACGAACAGGACGGCGACGGCGGTCTGCGATCGCCGGGTCACCAGAAGGACGCGGAAGAGGTCGCGCAGCCGGTTCACGGCGTCCGCCTTCCCGGTCCGCGGGCCGGACCGTCAGGTTCGCGGGCCCACCCGCACCCCGGGAACAGGCACGCGGGCGAGACAGGCATCGATGATCTCTTCGGCGGTGACGTTCTTCACCCGTGCGGACGGGCTCACGATGATGCGGTGGCCCAGCGCCGGGTACGCCAGCGCCTTCACATCGTCCGGTAGCACGAAATCGCGCCCTTCGAGCAACGCCAGCGCCTGCGCCGTACGGTACAGGGCCAGCGATCCGCGCGGCGACGCACCGAGGTAGACGTGCTCGTGGCGTCGCGTCTGGTCCACGATGCCGACGATGTATTGCTTCACCAGCGGGTCGACGTAGACGTCCTTCACGGCACGCTGGAGCCCCACGATTTCGTGAGGCGCGCTCACCTGTTCCAAGCGTTCGAGAGGGTGCTCGTGCTGCTGCGCGTCGAGAACCTGAATTTCGTCGGTGAGCGACGGATAACCGAGGCGAATGCGCAGGAGAAACCGGTCCAGCTCGGCCTCGGGAAGCGGGAACGTGCCCTCGTACTCGATAGGATTCTGCGTGGCGAGTACCAGGAAGGGCTCCGGCAACGCGTGGGTGACGCCGTCCACCGTCACCTGGCGCTCTTCCATGGCCTCGAGGAGCGCCGACTGCGTCTTCGGCGTCGCACGGTTGATCTCGTCCGCGAGGACGACCTGCGCGGCGATGGGGCCAGGGCGGAACTCGAAATCCCCCGTCTTCTGGTTGTAGATGGAGACGCCAATCACATCGCTGGGCAGCAGGTCAGGGGTGAACTGAATTCTGCGAAAGGAGCAGCCCATCGACTTCGCCAGGCTGCGGGCGAGCATCGTCTTGCCAACGCCCGGCACATCCTCGATGAGCGCGTGACCGCGCCCCATGAGCGCGATGAGCGCGAGCCGGACTTCCTGGCGCTTCCCGACGATGACCCGTTCGACGTTTTCGAGGATGCGCTCCGCGATGATCCTCGGGTCTTCCACCGAACCCCTCCCCGCGCGCTGTTGGGCCTGGATGTGAGGCGATTATATCAAGTTCGGCATCTGGCCCTCGCCCGCGACGGTGGGCCCTTCAGGGTACAATACGGTCGCATGCCTCCCCGCGGACGTATCCCGGCGGTTGCGTTGTGCCTCGCCGCTCTCCTCCCGGGAGCGGTCTCCGCCGCGGGCTGCGGCTTCGCGTTCGGCGCCGATCCAACACCGACGCCCACACCGACGAACACGCCGACGCCTACACGTACGCCGACCGCCACGCCGACGCCAACGCCCACCGCGACGCCGACGCCGACCGCCACGCCGGAGCCGACGCCGACGCCCGTTCCGGAGCCGGCATCGCTCACCGTCGCGCAGGGCGGCGCCGCCATTGTGCGCGCCCCGCTGCAAGCGACGTCCGCTTCGCTGACGTTCGCGGGGCGAGTCTATCCGATGGCCGAGTGGGCCCCCGGTGCCTGGTGGGCCATCATCGGGGCCGGCGCCGAGCTCGAGCCAGGCACGTATCCGCTGACGCTGAGCGGCGTTGCGCCCGACGGCTCTCCCATCTCCATCTCGTACCGCGTAGCGGTGGTGGACACGGCATACCCGGTGGAAGCCATCGACCTTCCACCCGGACAGGAACAGCTTCTCGATCCGGCGGTGGTGCAGGCGGAGCTGAACCTGCGCGCGAACGTCTTCGCCGCGTTCACGCCCAGGCGTCTGTGGACCGGTCCGTTTCGGCTCCCCATGACCTCGCCCATCACGAGCCCCTACGGCATCGGCCGGAGCTACAATGGCGGGCCCGTCACCGACTATCACCACGGCACCGACTTCCTTGCGCAGGAAGGCGACCCGGTGTACGCCTCCGCCGACGGCATCGTCGCGTTCGCAGGCCCCCTCACCGTGCGAGGCAACAGCGTCATCATCGACCACGGGATGGGCGTGTTCAGCGCGTACCACCACCTTTCGCAGATCGACGTGACGCAGGGTCAGGCCGTCGTGGCGGGCCAGCAGGTGGGCCGGGCCGGCTCGACCGGCCTGGCCACGGGCCCACATCTACATTGGGAGATCGCGGTGCGCGGCGTGAACGTCGATCCCGTGCTCTGGACCTACGAAGCGTACGAGCCCTGAGCCCTCACCCGCGCTCGTCGACGCGCGAGCGCTCGCGCACGGGTGGACCTTCCGGATCGAGCGCGCCTAGGTACGCGAGGGCGAGCGTCGCCGCGACGATGCCCGCCGTCTCCGACCTCAAGATGCGCGGGCCGAGCGAGACGGTCCGCGCCCCACGGGACACGGCCTGTCGGACCTCCTGCGGCGTGAATCCGCCTTCGGGGCCCACGAGGATGCTCAGCGCACGCGGCTGGTCCAGCGCCTCCACCGCCGCCCGGACCGTGACCACGCGTTCGGCTTCGTGTGGCACGAGCGCAGGCAGTTCGAGTCCGCGCAGCGCCTCCTCGAGGACGACAGGCGGCGTCACCTCGGGCACGACGCTCCGCCCGCATTGCTCCGCCGCCTCGACCACGATACGGCGCCACCGGTCGAGCTTCGTGCCCTCGCCCGGGCGAGCGACGTTCCGCTCGGTGAGGATGGGCACGAAGCGCGCGACGCCGATCTCCGTGCCCTTCTCCAGCACCCATTCGAAGCGCTCGCCCTTCACAACCGACTGGCATAGCGTGAGCCGCACGGGTGGCTCCGCGGCGCCGGGGCGAATCGAGAGGACGTGTGCTTCGGCTCGTGACGATGTGGCGCTGGTGAGCTCGGCGACGGCTTCGACGCCTGAGCCGTCGAAGAGCACGATGCGCTCGCCGGGGCGCAGGCGGAGCACACGTGCGATCCGGTGCGCGACGGGACCTTCGAGCCGAACGCGCGCTCCATCGACGAGCGGTCCGGCGACGTACAGTCGCCGCATTAGGCCCGCCGCCTGACGAGGGTGCGCCAGTCGCCGTCGGCCATGCGCTCCACGGGCTCCATGTCCTCGAACGCGCTCTCCACGTCCCGCTCGCGCTCGGCGACGATCCCTGAGAGCACCAGCAGACCACCGGGCCGGACCGCGTCGCGCAAGGCGGGCGCGAGCTCGATGAGCGCCTTGGCGATGATGTTGGCGACCACCAGGTCGAAGCGTCCGCTGGGCGGCGTCGTGAACGGCCATCGGTCGCCCACGGAGCCGAGCGCGACCCTCACCTTGGCGCTGAGGCCGTTGTCCTCGATGTTGCGCCGGGCGACCTCGACGCACGCAGGGTCGATGTCGAGCGCGAGGACGCTGCCTGCCCCCAGCCTCGCCGCGGCGATCGCCAGAATGCCCGACCCAGTCCCCACGTCGAGCACGGCATCACCGGGGCGCAGGTACCGATCGAGCGCGAGCAGGCAGGCGCGCGTCGTGGGATGGTCGCCAGTGCCGAACGCCATCCCGGGGTCGAGGCGGACGAGCGCGTCGCCCGGACCGAGTTCCGCGTCCAGCCACGACGGGCAGACGACGATGCGCCCGTAACGCTGGGGTCGGAAATGCGCCTTCCACGCCTCAGCCCAGTCCTGCTCGCGAATGAAACGCGTCCACACCTCGCCGTCCACGCCCGCCTCCTCGAGCATGGATCGGACGAGCGGGGTTACGACGTCGTCGCGGGTCGCCCGCACGTACGCCTTCACGAGCGTCGGCGCGTCGTCGCGCAGCCGGTACGTGCCGTCGTGATCGATCGCCTCGATGGGGTCTTCGATGCTGACGCCGGAAGAATCGAGCTCGCGGAGGACGTCGGCTGCTCGCTCGGCGAGCGCCGGCGCGACGGCGACCGTCACCTCGAGGTAGTCCATGGTCAGCTCAGGGCTTCGCGGATCTTGTCGAACAGGCCCCGGCCGTCGCCGCCATCGGCATCGAAGGTCCGCGCGAGCTCCTGAAGCAACTCGCGCTGCTTGGGCGTGAGCTTGCGGGGTGTGACGACGCGGACCTCGACCCGGAGGTCACCCCGGCCGCCCCCGCGAAGCCGTGGCGCGCCCTTGCCCCGAAGGACGATGACGTGGCCGGACTGAGTGCCCGGCTCGATGCGCACCTTCGTCTCCTCGCCGCCCGGGAGCGGAATCGTCAGCTCGGCGCCGAGCGCCGCCTGCGCCACGTTGACGGGCAGCTCGATGACGAGGTCGTCGCCCTCGCGGCGGAACACCGGATGGGGCCGCACGTGGAACGTGATGTACAGGTTGCCACGGCCACCCCCGCGGACGCCCACCTCACCCTCACCGGTGAGGCGCATCTGCGTACCCTCGTCCACACCCGGCGGAACGGTGACCACGAGCCGGCGCTTCCGGCGTTCCCGACCGGTGCCCCGACACGCGCGGCACGGCGTCGGAATCCAGCGCCCTTCACCGCCGCAGCGGTCGCACGTCGCGACGTTGACGAACTGGCCGAAGATGCTCTGCTGCACGCGGCGCACTTCGCCCGCGCCTCCGCACGTCGGGCATCGCTCAGGCTCGGTGCCGGGCTCCGCGCGCAGGCCGTTGCACACCGAGCACAGCTCGACGCTGGTGAACTCGATCTCCTTCTCGATCCCGAACAGCGCCTCTTCGAAGTCGAGGGTCATGGTGGTACGGATGTCACCACCGCGCTGGGGACCACGCCGCCGTCCCGCAGCGGCGCCGAAGAAGGCGTCGAAGATGTCGCCGAAGCCCGTGAAGGGCGTCGCGCCCTCGAATCCGCGCGCGAAGGGGCTCTCCGGGCCCGCGTGGCCGTAACGGTCGTACAGGGCGCGCTTCTGCGGGTCCGAGAGGACCTCGTACGCCTCGTTGATCTCCTTGAAGCGCTGCTCGGCGCCCGGCTCTTTGTTCCGGTCGGGGTGATACTTCATCGCAAGCCGACGGAACGCCCGCTTGATCTCTTCGGGCGTCGCGTTCGGCGGCACCCCGAGCACGTCGTAATAGTCTTGCTTCGTCGTCGCCATGGTCTCGCTACGGCACGGCCCATTCTAACAAGCCCCGCCCGCTGCGGGACACGAGCCGTCTCACAGGAACGGCAGCCCGAACACGTCGCCCAGGTACGCCAGGATGATCCCCCGGACGATCTTGCCTGCCGTCACGGACACGAAGAACCGTTTGAACGGCATCCGGACGGAGCCGGCCGTGATCCCCGCGATCTCGAACGCGGGATTCGGGATGGCCGCGAGCACGAACAGCGTGATCATGCCCCAGCGGTCCATGAGCCAGTTGACGGCCCGCACCACGCGCTCAGCGGCGCGGCGGAACCATGGCGGCCCGCCGATCTCCTTCCCACGGGCGAGCTCGGCGCCGAGAAAGCCAGCGTAATACGCGGTGATCTCGCCGAGCGCCATCCCGCTGCCGCCCGCGATGCCGACCAGTAGGGGATTGTGCTTCTCGCCCTGGCTGACGATGAGCGTCTGACCCGCTGCTGTCAGCCCCGGCACGGGGATGAACAGGGTCGCCGTGCTCGCCAGATTCGTGAGGAAGACGCCGAGATAGCCGAAGCCCTCCAGCCGGTCCGTAAGGTCAGGGGCCACCAGCAGAACGATGCTGACGCTGACGACGAGGGCCAGCAGGCCCGCGGCGAGCAGGGTACGCACCAACGTGTGAGCGGCGAGCCAGCCGCTGATTCGCACGACCAGCCGGTCGAGGGGCGAGTCCTGACGGAGCGCCACGGCCCGGGCCGCCTTGGCTTCGAGGCTGTCGTCGTGAGTCACGGCAATGTCAGGGGCGTCGTCGGCGCTCATGGCAGGTGACCAAGTGTAACAGCCGCGGGCTGGGAACACCGCGAGGGCCCCGCGCCCATCCCGAGCCGAGGCCCTCGCCGCGTCACGCCGTGTGCGCGTCCATGCGCAGTCGGCGGGCGCTCACACTTCGCGGAATTCGCCCTCCACGGTGCCCTCCTCGGCGCCGCCCTCTCCGCCTTCCGGCGGAGGCGTGCCCGCGGCACCTGGGGCTCCATACACGGCTTCGCCCACCCGTTGCATGCTCAGCGACAAGTCCTGCATCGCCGAGCGCACCTGGTCGATGGGCGCGTTCGACTGCAACGCCGACCGGACCGCCGCGACCTTCGCGTTCACTTCGTCCTTCAGGTTGGCCGGGATCTTGTCGCCGTGCTCCCGCAGCGTCTTCTCCGCGGTGTACGCGAGGCTGTCGGCCTGGTTGCGGAGCTCGACCTCCTCGCGGCGGCGGCGGTCCTCCTCGGCGTACATCTCGGCTTCCTTGCGCAGCCGCTCGACCTCCTCCTTCGAGAGACCGGAGCCGGCCTGAATCGTGATCTTCTGCTCCTTGCCGGTCGCCTTGTCCCGCGCGCTCACATTGAGAATCCCGTTCGCGTCGATGTCGAACGTAACCTCGATCTGCGGCACGCCGCGCGGCGCCGGCAGGATGCCGTCCAGGATGAAGCGGCCCAGCGACTTGTTGTCGGCCGCCATGGTCCGCTCACCTTGGAGCACGTGGATCTCGACGCTGGTCTGGTTGTCGGCCGCGGTGGAGAAGATTTGCGACTTGCTCGTCGGGATGGTGGTGTTCCGCGGGATGATGGGCGTCATGACGCCACCGAGCGTCTCGATGCCCAAGGTGAGCGGCGTGACGTCCAGCAGGAGGACGTCGCGCACCTCGCCCTTCAACACACCGGCCTGGATGGCAGCGCCGATGGCCACGACCTCGTCGGGGTTCACGCCCTTGTGCGGCTCCTTGCCGAAGAACCGCCGGACGGTCTCGATGACCAACGGCATCCGCGTCTGACCGCCGACCAGGATCACTTCGTCGACCTGCGCGGCCGTGATGCCCGCGTCCTTCAGGGCCTGCTCGCAGGGACCGAGCGTCTTTTCGACGAGATCGCCGACGAGCTGCTCGAGCTTCGCCCGCGTGAGCGTGAAGTTCAGGTGCTTCGGACCGGAGGCGTCAGCCGTAATGAAGGGCAGGTTGATCTCGCGCTGCATGAGCGTCGAAAGCTCGATCTTGGCGCGCTCCGCCTCCTCCTTGAGGCGCTGGAGGGCCATCCGGTCCTGCTTCAGGTCGATGCCCTGCTCACGCTTGAACTCCTCGACGAGCCAGTCGATGATTCGCTGGTCGAAGTCGTCGCCGCCCAGGTGGGTGTCGCCGGCGGTCGCCTTGACGTGGAAGGTCCCCTCGCCGATCTCGAGGATCGAGATGTCGAAGGTGCCTCCACCGAGGTCGTAGACGGCGATCGTCTCCTCACCCTTCTTGTCGAGCCCATAGGCGAGCGACGCGGCGGTCGGCTCGTTGATGATGCGCAGGACTTCGAGGCCCGCGATGCGTCCCGCGTCCTTGGTCGCCTGACGCTGGGCATCGTTGAAGTAGGCGGGGACGGTGATGACCGCCTCGGTGACCGGCTCGCCCAAGTACGCCTCGGCGTCCGCCTTGAGCTTCTGGAGGATCATCGCGGAGATCTCGGGCGGCGAGTACACCCGGTCCCCCATGCGGACCGCGGCGTCACCGTTGGGCGCGCGCTCGATCTTGTAGGACAAGAGCTTGATGTCGCGCTGGACCTCTGGGTCGTCGTACTTGCGACCCATGAGCCGCTTGACCGAGTAGATGGTGTTCTCCGGGTTGGTGATGGCCTGGCGCTTCGCCACCATGCCGACCAGCCGCTCACCCGACTTGGAGATGGCGACGACCGATGGGGTGATGCGCCCGCCCTCCCGGTTGGGGATGACCACGGGCTCGCCGGCCTCCATCACGGCCATGCACGAGTTCGTGGTCCCCAGGTCGATTCCGATCGCCTTTGCCATGGGGCTTCCTCTTCCGCTGTAGAACTACGACGTGGAGCTCCCGCCGCTTCCCGGCGCCTCACCGGAGCCCTCGCTCCGGGGCGGTTCGGGCTGCGGCTTTCCCTTCCCCACGACTACCAGGGCAGGCCGGATCACCCGGTCGCCCAGCTTGTATCCCTTCTGCACGACGGCGACGACCTTACCTTCCTCGCCTTCGGCCTGGCTGATGGCCTCGTGCACCGTGGGGTCGAAGTCCAGCCCCTCGGCCGGGATCTCGGTCACCCCCGCGTTCTCCAGCACCATGAGGAGCTTGCGGTGGATCAGGTAGATCCCCTCGACCCAGGTGAGGCCGCGCAGGTTCACGTCGAGGCTGCGCAGAGCGCGCTCGAGGTCGTCGACGACGGGCAGGAGATTGATGATGAGTGCGGCGTTCGCGAAGCGCGCGGCCTCGGAGCGTTCCTCCTCGACCCGGCGCTTGAAGTTCTGGTAGTCGGCCGCTGCCCGCTGCCAGTTCGCGAGATACGCCTGGGCCTTTTCGCGCTCCTCCGCGAGTTGCGCGCGCAGGCTTTCGATGCTCTCCTCTCCCGCGGGCAGCTCCTCTTTCGGCGGCTCCGCGGCGGGAACGGCGCCTTCCGCGCCCTCGTCCACAGGCTTGGTATCCGTCACGTCGATCTCACCTCAGCTATCGGTCCGGCCGCTCCCGCGGCGAGACCGGGATCCGGGTCAGGCGTAGTAACTCGTTATGAGGTCCGTGAGCAAAGACGTCATGTACCGCACGGCGGGGATGACCCGCGGGTACCGCATGCGGGTCGGCCCGAGCACCGCCATGGCGCCACCGACCGACCCGGGCGCCCCGTAGGGCGCGATAATGACGCTGCACTCGCGGATCGCCCCCTCGCCGTTCTCGTCGCCAATGAACACCGACACGCCCTCGCGTGCCATGCGGTCGAACGGCAACACCCGCGTGACGATGTGCTCATCGAGCACTTCGAGCAGGTCGAGGGCCTTCCGCGTGTCGGCGAACTCGGGCTGCATGAGCACGTTGCGCACCCCCTCGAGGTACGCCTCGTCGTATTGCGTCTGCTCGACGGCGGTCATGATGCTGACGACCGTCTGGAAGACGAGCCGCTCTTCCGAGGGCAGCGCTTCCGGCAGGAGGCCGAACTCGCTCACCCGGCGGCCCTGGAGCGCGGCCGTCAGGCGATGCGCCATGCTCGACAGCTCCTCCTGGGTCACCGGCTGGGGGAACGTCAGAAGCTGCTGGCGCACCCGCGCCTGACTCAGGACCAGCACGAGCAGCACGACGTGTTCGTGCACGCCGACGAGCTCGAGGTGCTTGAGCCGACACTCGGACGAGCGCGGCACAGTGACGACGGCCGCGTTCTGCACGAAGTGCGCCAGCACCGCCGCCGAAAGGTGCACCCACGCGTCAGCCTCCCGGCCCGCCTGATGGAACTGGTGCCGGATCATCTCCTGGGTTTCACGGGGGAGCGTCTCCTCCTCCATGAGCGACTCCAGGTAGACGCGGTAGCCGGAATCCGCCGGGATACGCCCGGCCGACGTGTGGGGATGGGTCAGGTAGCCTTCCTCTTCGAGGCGCGCCATCTCGTTCCTGATCGTCGCTGGCGATACCGGCAGATTGTGGCGGCGAACGAGCGCCTCGGAGCCCACCGGCTCCGCGGTCTCGATGTAGTCCTGGACGATCAGGGAGAGAATGCGCCTCTGCCGTTCGGTCAACATGGCACGAACACCATGATTAGCACTCTCACGTCGAGAGTGCTAATCCGCTTGGAGTCTAACACCGGCTCCGAAACCCTGTCAAGGCGAGCCGGGCGCCGGCGCGGGCTCAGTGGCGGCCCCAGGGAAAATCGAGCGCTCGGTCTCAGGGTCGAACGCGTACAGTCGGTCGAGATTGAACACGACCTCGATTTCGCGGCCCGGCCTCGCCCGCGTACGCGGGTCCACGCGGGCGAGAAAGCGGTGGCCATCGCTCACCAGGTGCAAGAAGATCTCATTCCCCATGAGCTCTGTCACGTCCACCGTTGCCGCGATGGTGGCCGCCGTGATGTCCGGTGGGCGGAACTCGGCGTCGTGAATGTTCTCCGGTCGGAACCCGAAGACGATGGTGCGCCCCACGTATGGCGTGAACGCCGCGCGATGCCGGGCGGGAACGGGGATGCGCAGGCTCTGTGCGTCGAGGATCAGGCCGCCGTCATCGGCGACGACGACGCCTTGGAAGAAGTTGATGGCAGGGCTCCCGATGAAGCCGGCGACGAACATGTTCGCCGGCCGGTCGTAGAGCTCCTGTGGCGCCCCCACTTGTTGCAGCACGCCGTCCTTCATGACGGCGATGCGGGTCGCCATCGTCATGGCTTCGACCTGATCGTGCGTGACGTAGATGAACGTCGTGCCGAGGCGCTGGTGCAGCTTGCTCAGCTCGGCGCGGGTCTGCACGCGCAACTTCGCATCCAGATTCGAAAGCGGCTCATCCAGCAAGAAGACATCGGGATTCCGGACGATGGCCCGTCCCAGCGCCACACGCTGGCGCTGTCCTCCCGACAGTTGTCTCGGCTTGCGCCGAAGGAGGTCCTCGATCCCCAGGATGCGCGCCGCCTCGCGAACCCGGCGGTCGATCTCGTCCCTGGGTGTCTTCCGCAGCGTTAGTGCGAACGCCATATTGTCGTACACCGACATGTGCGGATACAGGGCGTACGATTGGAACACCATCGCCACGTTGCGGTCCTTCGCCGGGACGTCGTTCACCAGCCGGTCACCGATGAAGATCCTTCCTTCGGTGATCGTCTCCAGCCCGGCCAACAGACGAAGCGCGGTCGACTTCCCGCAGCCGGAGGGACCGACCAGCACCAGGAACTCGCGGTCCGGGATCTCCAGCGTGAAATCCCGTACCGCCACCACGCTGTCGAACCGCTTCGTCACATGGTCGAACGTTACGCTGGCCATGCTGCTATCCCTTTACCGCGCCCGCGAGGATCCCTTGCACAAAGTATCGCTGCAGCGCGAAGAAGATGGCCAACGGCAGCGCCATGGACACAAAGGCCGCTGCCGTCAGCACCTGATAGTTGGACCCGAACGAACTCACGAGGCTCTGGATCTGAACCGTCATCGGAAAGAGGCGCGGGTCTCCCAGGAGCACCAACGCCACCAGCAGGTCATTCCAGATCCAGAGGAACTGGAAGATCGCCAGCGCGGCGATGGCAGGCATCGAGAGCGGCACAACGATCCGGAGGAAGACCCGGAGGTCGGACGCTCCATCCAAGAACGCCGACTCGAGGAGGTCACGCGGTAGGCCACCGAAGAAGTTCCGGAGCAGATACACAGCGAACGGGAGCCCGTACGCCGTGTGGGCCAACCACATTCCCGCGAAGCTGCTCGTCCCGAAGACGCGTCCGCCGAGCAGCGGCATGTCGGCTTCGACCGTCATGTGTACGTACAGTCGCAGTACGGGAATGAGGGTCATCTGGAGCGGAACCACGAGCAAGGCCACCACGACGAGGAACAGCGCGTTGCGGCCCGGAAATTGCATCCACGCGAAGGCGTAGGCGGCCCACGCGGCCACGAGGATGCTCAGCACGGTGCTCGGCACCGTGATGACCAGGCTGTTGGTGAATGCGCGAGCCATACCGCGCTTCTCCAACACCGTCTGATAGTTCTCGAACGTGAAATCCAGGGGCTGTCGAATCGCGTTCCACCACCCGGACGACGCGATGAGCTGTGGCTCGCGGAACGAGCTCACGAGGAGCGCGATGGTGGGCACGCTCCAGAGGATCATGATCCCGAGGATCGCCGCGTGCACCGGGGTCCGCCGCACCAGGAGCATCGCCGCATGCCCAACCCTGGCGCCTGCTGGCGCCCGCCCGACGACTCCCGCAGGCGTCCCGACCGTGTCCGTCATCGCGTCTCCTCCTGGAACTGAAACCGCCGGATACTGATGACCATGACGGGCACAACCCACAGCAACAGCACTACAGCCAACGCCGCGCCCACTCCGAAGTCGCGAATGATGAACGCCTCCTTGAAGAACAGCGTCGCCACCACGTCGGTCTTGAACCGCCCTCCGGTCATCACCCACACCAGGTCGAACTTCTTGAGCGCCTGGATGACGAGCGTGGTGGACACGACGACGATGGTCGGCGACAGGATGGGCACGATGATGCGGTAGAAGATCTGCCACTCGTTGGCACCATCCACACGCGCCGCCTCGATCACCTCGGTCGAGATCCCCTTCAGTCCCGCGGACAGCACGACGACGGCGAAGCCGGTCCACATCCAGACGGCCACGAGGATCAGCGCGAAGTTGTTGATCTGGATGGGGGTCGGTAGCCGGTCAGGCCCGACCGATGTGAACCAGGTCTGCGGCGCGTTCGTGTTTTGCAGCCAAGCGGTGGGATGGCCACCCAGCTTCGTCACGATGGCGTTCGCGGTGCCGATGTCGGGGTTGAATTCGTACATGAAGCGCCAGATAACGGACGCCGCAACGAACGAAATCGCCATCGGGATGAACACGGCCGACTTCGCGACGGCTTCGTAACGCACCCGGGCGGCGAGCACCGCGATGATGAGGCCCATGACGACGGTGAGAGCCGTGAACAGCGAAAGCCACAGGAGGTTGTTGAGCAACGCTGCGTGCGTGTCGCTGACGAACGGCTGCGGATTCTCGATGATGAACCTGTAGTTATCGAGTCCGACGAACTTCCGGGAGCGCTCGTCGAGGAGGCTGCGCCGGAACGTGTCGACGCTGGGATATACGAGGTACACGACCAGGAGGATGAGCGCCGGTGCCATCCATACCCAGGGCGTCCACCAACGCCTTCCGATCATGCCTCCTTCCCTTCCAGGCCCCGCGTATCAAAGGGGCAGCCCACCTGCCGGCAGGCCGCCCCCAAGACATCGCGTGGCACTGCGCTACTGTCGCGCCGCCTCGATGTTCGCCAGGATGGCATCCAGGTTCCCCGGATTCGCCAAGTATTCCGTCACTCCCTGGAAGAAAGCCTGCTGCACGGCGCCACCGATAGCGTCATCCAGGTCGAACCGGAACACCTCCGCTTCCAGCAATTGCTGCGCCTTCGCTCGCGCCACCTCGTCAGGGTACGCGTCCAGGCTCACCTGCTGGTTAACCGACGTGAAGCCCCCGCGTTCGACCCAGATCTGCTGCGCCTCCGCGCTCGCGATGTGCATCAGGAACGAGCACGTCGCCGGGTCGTTGTTGAAGGCGTATGCGACGTTGGCGCCGCCTGTGACCGCTCCGCCCGGCCACGGGAAGAACGCATAGTCCTCTCCGGGGACGGCGTCGGGGAACTGCTCCTTGATGAACCCATCCGCGAACCCTCCGAGGTGCGTCATGGCGGCCGTCGGCGGGTCTTGGAAGGGCGGGAATGTGGCGTCCTGGAAGTTCGTGGCGTTGATGCCCTCGGCGCCGCCCTGCACCGTGTATCCCTCGGTCAGCGCAATCTGACCGAACTTCTGCCACGCTGACTTCATGGCCGCGTCGGTGAAGGGCACCGTGCCCGCGATGACGCCATCATAGACGTCGGCGCCGCTCTCGTTCAGCAGGATCTGCTGAATCGTGTCCGAGCCCGGGAATCCGGTCCCGCCATTCGCGAACTGCCCCATCGACCACGGCGCCGCGCCGTGCTTCCCGCTGTTCTTGTCCTGCAAGATGCGGTCGGAAAGCGCGATAAGGTCATCGAACGTGGCGTCGGCCGTCAACGGTTCGTACCCGTTGGCCGAGAAGAACCCCGGGTTATACCAGATGGTGGCCTTGGTGTCCGCCTTCATGAAGAAGCCGTAGAGCACTCCGTCGACGGTTCCCAAGTCGATGAACGCTTGCGGATAGTTCGCCCGCACGTATTCCTCGAGCCCCTCACATTCGGAAAGCGGGATGATGTCACCGTCACGTGCGAACTGCTGGAACAGCCCGATCTCCGCGGGCACGGCCACGTCGGGAGGGTTGCCACCCTCGACGCGCGTCGTCAGGATCGCGGTGATGTCCCGTGTACCCGTGAACTCCATGTTTCCGCCGGTCTCTTGCTCCCACGGTGCCACCATCGCTTCGAACGACGCGAGCTCCTCCCCACCCCAGATGCCGAGCACGTCCACGGTGCCCAAAGCGCCCGGTTGGGTAGGCGCGGGCGACCCGCCGGGCGAGGGCGTCTGGGACGCTTCCTCTTCCTCACCCTCGCACGAAGCCGCCGCCACAGCGGCGATCGCGAGCGCGGTAACCAACCACCGCCGCATCCGCCTTCGCATTCCCTCTCTCATGTTCGCCTCCTTTCGTGCCTTCGGCGACGCCAGCGGCGCCTCCAAGGCCCAGTCTACGCCTCGGTGACAAGCCCCAGGTCCACCGTTCGATACGGGGACGACACATCCCGTTCCCTGAGCGGCGACGCGTGCTATACTCGCCTCACGAATAGGGGTTACTGATGTCCAACGCTGGCTTGCTGGGTACCCGCGTCATCGGCCTGGGCCGCTACGTCCCCGAACGTGTCCTCACCAACTTCGACCTGGAACGCATGGTGGAGACGTCCGACGCCTGGATTCGCGAGCGGACAGGCATCAGCGAGCGCCACATCGCCGCCGACCACGAGACCGCGAGCACGATGGCCATCGAGGCCGCCCGCCGCGCGCTCGCCATGGCGCGGTGCGACCCCCTCGACCTCGACCTCGTCATCGTCGCCACGACCACGCCCGACGGGCTCTTTCCTGCGGTGTCGTCCCTGGTGCAGCACCGCCTGGGCGCGCGCCGGGCCGGCGCTTTCGACATCAACGCCGCTTGCGTGGCGTTCCTCTCAGCCTTCTCGACGGCGTCCCAATTCCTGGCGACCGGCGCCTGTCAGCGCATCCTGATCGTGGGCAGCGAAGTGCTGTCGCGGATCGTCGACTGGAAGGACCGCTCGACTTGCGTACTATTCGGTGACGGCGCGGGCGCCGCTGTGCTCGAAGCCGCCCCGGGCGCGCGACCACCGGCGTTCGTGCTCCACAGCGACGGTGGTGGCGCCGAGGCGCTCTGGGCCCCAGGGCCATGCGGTCCCCGGCCCCAGCTCGAAGACGGCTACTTCGTCCACATGGACGGCCCGACCGTGTTCAAGTTCGCCGTCCACGCC